>Ga0074394_1019_pt1 | contig 30684 bp, 26 predicted proteins | sample YelNatPoosite2B6_FD_65461 | JGI IMG/M metagenome (GOLD analysis project Ga0074394, IMG submission 65461) | Hot spring thermophilic microbial communities from Obsidian Pool, Yellowstone National Park, USA - site 2 B6 (version 4) (version 4) | ecosystem: Environmental > Aquatic > Thermal springs >...
CTTGCAACAATGTACAGTGAGCTAAGCAGTGTTAAAGCTTATTTTGATTCCAAAGGATATACAAATATTGGATTTGCTGTTCATCATCTTGCAAGTGTTATGAAAATGTAAAAATATCTTTGCGCGTTAAGATATATGGTGGCAAAAAAGATTGAGACAGTGGTATTTTAATAAAGATAAAAAGGGACTTGTTCTAACGTTTTGACCGGAACTAGTCCCTTTTTGTTTATGATTTAGTTTACTTATTCTTCTAAATTATCTAAAATTTCGGCTTCCATCTTAATATATTTAATTATATCCATGACCATTATTTCACCTCAAATATAGCTATATCAATTTTACTTTTTTCAATTTACTATGGATTTTCTCAACTCTTTAACCTTTTCAATCTGAAGTTCTGTAAGTTCAGCAACCTCTTCATCGCTAAATCCCTTTTGTATTAGTCTTTTCGCAACCTCTATTATAGCTTCGATTTTACCTTAAAGTTTGCCAGCCTTAAAATCTTTTGTTCTTCAGAAAGCCTTGGTCGTATAATGCGATACCGCCATTCCAAAAATCTATCTACATTCTTTTTGCTCAGATTTTTTAAGTTTTCTTCAACTCCTCTTCAGCTCTTTTTACAAGATCTCTACAAAACTTGACTTGTTTTTGGAGATTAGATCTGAAAATATAGCATATATGTTGTAAGCTCTTTCGATGGTGTCCTTGTTTCCTCTGTATGCTTCATCTCTTTCTTTCCAGAGAGTAGCTATAAGTTTTTCAAGTTTTTCAATTTTTCGCTTTTTATCTTCTTCGTTGAGATTTGAGTCTTCAATGTTAATTTTTATATTTGTAAGTTTACCTGCAAGGCTGCATATCAAGTCAATACCAACTTCGTGTTTAATATCCTCTTGGATGATTTTAATATCGCTTATCTTCATCCCCTCCTCAATCAAAATATAACATTTCAATCAGAAATATGCAAGTGTTTGTTAGAGGAAATGTTAAGTTTAGATTAAAATAACATTAGTCGTGTGCAAAAATCCTGAGTTTCAATTCCCAAAGAAAAGGCTTTCCCTCTCCTCAATCCCCAAAGGGGAGGCTACAAACTTGGGTATGAGTGTACCTTTGGACTTTGATTTTTCTTTGTTTCAATCCCCAAAGGGGAGGCTACAAACACCGCATTCCAGTTTGGAATCTGGTATATCTGTGCAGTTTCAATCCCCAAAGGGGAGGCTACAAACACAGAAGTATGGGACAGTGTCAGCAACAAAAAAATATTGTTTCAATCCCCAAAGGGGAGGCTACAAACTCAGAAATTTAAAGATGTCATGGATATTGAAATATTGTTTCAATCCCCAAAGGGGAGGCTACAAACTGACTATGATTATGATTTGTATGGTGGATGGTACTAGTTTCAATCCCCAAAGGGGAGGCTACAAACGTCCGTCACAATCAAACAAATTGACATTTTGAGACGTTTCAATCCCCAAAGGGGAGGCTACAAACACGTTCAAGAGTTTGATTTTATTATATCAAGATTATACACCCCTGTCAATGTTTTTATATTGAAACATTTGTGAAAAACTCAAATCAACCCAGAAGAATCAAGGGATAAAAGACCATAAAATCTTTCCGTCTATCCAGCTGCTGCCAGAAGTTTGGTCTAATCTACGTACTGCAAGCTTGAAACCGAATACAATATGAACTTAAAAATTTTGCTATCGGAGGTCGACAGATGTGACTTTTGGTCAAAAAGCATAAATATGATAAATAAAGCTCAAATTTTAGTATAAACTTGCAATTGTCTGTCAAATGGATATGGAGAATACTAAAACTAAAACAGTACAGAATTTTAGTTGCGCAATTTGCATAAAGGCAGAGAATGCTTCTAAAAGCATTGATGCCCTTGTTCTGCCAAAAGAAAAAATATTTAATATTTCAAAGCAAATTGGGAATATTGGCAAAAAAATATAATTTCAAAATAGAGACTTGCGCAGAGGATGTTCCGGTTGAAGAGATAGGCCTTGGCAAAGTTCACTGTGTGGATGGAAAGCTTATAAAAAAATTTGAGAAAAGAAAAAGGGTTTGACGATGATAAAAAATTCAAAAAAGATAGCAACCAAAAAAAAGAATGTGGCTGTGTTCAGAGTGTAGATATATGGATTTTTAATGCGTATAAACATTTTTGCACATACTACTATGCAAACTTTAGCAAAGTCTCTATAATAAACAAGGTACAGAAGTATTTGAAAAGGTAAAAAGATAAGTTAGCAACTTTTTAGATTTTATAAGATAAATTTTCTTTGACTTTTCATATATAAAAGATTCAGGTATAATTTAAGATAAAAAAGGTATTAACTTTTTGTTGTGAAAGGAGTAAACCGGATTGAAAGCATTGATATATCAAGTTGGCAGGTTTGACAATCCGAAAGATTCAGTCAAAAATTTTTTTATAAAAGATTTTCACGGCGAAAAAGTGGATTATAGCAATTGGGCAGAACTTTCTTCATTATTTTTGAAAGACTTTCTTTTGCAAAAAGGCTTTGAAGCAAAGACAGTTCTTGTTTATCCTGTGAGCATTGTCTTTAACAATAAGTTTGTTAATTATATTACACCGGATAGTATGAAATCTGAGCTTTTATCAATTTTTGAAACTCCTTCAATGTATTTGAAAAATCCAGATGATTTTATCAGCAAAATAAATCTTGAGAATAAAAGAGATGATAAGCTTATTGTTCATTCACTTGGTGAATATATGGGAATATCTCTTGATGCAAGCTATGATGATATTGTTCTTGAGGTTCTTTTTGACATTACCAAAAGGTATTTAGAAGAACCATTTAAAAGACTTTACATTGATATATCAAGCGGGCATAACATATACATATCAGCTATGCTTGAAGCATCAAGACATTTTGCAGTTTTTTCGTATCTTATGCACTGGGTTGACGAAAAAAATGTGCCTGAGATATATATAAGCTTTTCAGATCCTATCCTGGGAAGTTCAGCTTCCAGCTACGAGATACATATCCAAAAACAGAATTTTACAGCTTTTTTTGCTTCACTTATAAATAGGAAAGAAGCTTCAGAGCACAATTTTTCGTTTTTGAGAAATATATATTCTGAACCTAAAGATGTTCCAAAAGGAGCAGAAGGTACTAAAATAAAACAACAAATAAGAGAAAAGAGGAAAAAACTCAGAGAAAAGGTAGAGATGTTTTGTTATTTATTTTCTGCAATCAAAAACAATGTTCCGCTGTATCTTTACTATCAGCACTATCACAGTGAAGGAGAGGTTATTGAAGAGATTTTAAAGCTCATAGAAAATGCTAAAGAAAAGCTTTTGAAAGATTTTAAAAGTTCAGCTTACCTTGACAAAGGTGCTTACCTTAAAGCACTTCTAAGCCTTGGATTTTATTTGGGTATTATAAGGGTGCTTGAAATGTTCAACATAACAATGTTTTGCCAAGATAGAGGAATTGAACTTGATACTATCAAAAAGAATTTTATTGGTATTTACGATATATTCAAAATTCCTACAAACTATGTCATGCTTGGCAATGAAATTTCCAATACAGAAAGGTTTTTAAATGAATTAGATGATATCAAAAATTGGACAGGACTTTATAAATTAATCAGTCCTTCATCTTCTCAAACTGACCCTGATGAGCGAAATTATTTTGCACACAGTGGATTTGAAAGGAATGTAACAGAAGTGAGAATGAATGAAGGAAAAATATTTGTAAGATACGCACATAACACTAACATGAACATTATAAACTGCTGGCTAAAGTCAAGGATAGAATAAAAAATAAATAAACAAATCAAAAAAAGAGGCTATCAAGGCAAACAGCTAGATAGCCTCTTTTTATTTCACAATCAGCATTATTTTACCTTCTTTTCAGATTCAACTATTGGTGTTATACAATATTTGTTTTTATAAAACTCTATTGCAAATATAGCAATCAAAACTGCAGAACCTATTATAGCTATCTTTGGCAAAACAATAAATTTGTTGTTGAATCCAGAAGCAGAGATGAGGTTGTTGTAAATTCCAAAATATGCCCATGCAACCGGAAGAATAAATGCCGCATTTTTTATATTTCGAGCTATAATCGTGGATAAAGCTATGGATATAATAAGAACAACAATTGCCCAGATTTCAGGTGAAATTCCCCAGGCGTTCCACCTAAGTTTTACAAGCCATGCTGAAATATTAACCACAGTTGCAATCAAAAGCCATCCTGAATAAAGTCCAAATGTTAAGGGTAGAAGACGTCTTCTTTGCGTCTGCATTTTGCTAATGTTTTTCACAATAAGTGTCAGTGTTATTAACATCCCCAGAATTACAATTGTTGCAAGCCCAAGCATCTCATAAGAGAAAAATACAATCCAGATAATATTCAGTACACACGAAAGCCAGAAAAGATATGTTATACTGTCAATTACCTTTGCAAAATAATCGTCATTGTGTTTGAAAATCATAAGCACAACAGAAATTATAAGAAGCAAATAAATCAAACCCCATATACCAAATGTTGACGGAGATGGAGTTATCAAAGTTTGATACTTGTCAGACACAGCCTTTTGTGAATTTCCGTTTATAATTCCCATTGATCCCAGTGCGTTTACAATTAAAGTAATTACCAAAAGAACACCGCTTATGATAGCTTTTCTTTTCCTTTCCATGAAGAAATTCTCCTTTACAAAGTTAAGTTTTTAAAAATAGCTAATTCTTAAATACCCAAAAATAAGGGAAAAATAACATACAAAATTTAAAATAAAAAATTTTGTTTGTTGTAAAATTAAATGCAACAGGGTAAAAAATATTGAAAGATATTTTTGATTTGTCGTTAGGCATTGAGGGCTTTTTTCTCATCCAATTTACATTGATATACGATTCATAGGCGACTTTACTTTTTTAGGTAATATAATTCTAATCACTATTTCTAAACTGTTACATTTATGAGTTTCAATCCCCAAAGGGGGCTTTCCTCTCTCCTCAATCCCCAAAGGGAAGGCTACAAGCACGTTCAAGAGCTTGATTTTATTATATCAAGATTATAACACCTATTTCAATGTTTTTATATCAAAACATCTGTGGATAAGTCGAATCAAGTCACAAAAATCAAGCTACCCGAGTTTTGCAGCAAAAAATTATTATCAAATTTTAAACAACTTGATTTTACTGAGATAGAAGGTCAAAAAATTTTTAAAATTTTAGCAAATTTTTATGGCGTTTTCTGGCGAAATGTGGTATAATACTCTTAAAATATTAATTACGAGGTTGCTAAATTGTATCTTAAAAAAAGTACAAACCGTAAAACTGGTAGAACTTATCTGTCAATCGTAAATAGCTACTATGACAAAGAAACTAAACAATCTCGAACAGCTACCGTCCGCTCCTAAGAATTTCTTGACGAACTTCAAAAACAATATGATGACCCTATCGCATTTTTCACCGAAGAAGTTCGTAAAATGAACGAAGAGTTGAATAAAGAAAATTCTGAGCTTAATCTCAAAATTTCATTAAATGAAACTATGCCTTTAAATTATAGTGCTCGAAAAAATTTTGGCTATGCGGCTTTAAGTAAAATCTATCATGAGCTTGAAATAGACAAGTTCATAAAAAATAAACAGCGCTACTCACAAGAAGAATACGATGCTAATAGTATTTTAAAACTTTTGGTATACTCTCGCTTGCTTTTCCCCGCATCAAAAAAGAAAACTTTTGAAAATAAAGATATTTTCTTTGAAAAATTTGATTTTTCATTAGACGACGTATATCGAAGTTTATCTTTTTTCAATAGACATTGCGAGCAACTTTTACTTTGGATTCATGAACATATAAAGAAACTTTATAACCGTAATACAGAGCTTGTTTACTATGATGTCACAAACTATTATTTTGAGATTGACAAACAAGATGAACTAAGGAGAAAAGGCGTATCAAAAGAACATCGTCCAGATCCTATTGTACAGATGGGATTGTTTATGGATACAAATGGCATACCTATTACATACAAACTTTTTCCTGGAAATGCGCCTGATAAAACAACTTTAATTCCTGCCCTACGAACAATTCAAAAAGAATATTCTTTAGGCAGAATAATTGTAGTAGCAGATAGAGGACTAACAACCGGAGATAATATTTGGTATATTTTATCTGCAAAAAATGGATATATACTAAGTTATTCTATCAGAGGTGCTGACAAAGATTTTCAGAAGTATGTGCTTGATGAAAAAGGATATGTTGAAAAAGCTGATGGATTTAAAATAAAGTCAAGACTTTATCCAAGAGAGATTCAAATAACAACGGCAAGTGGGAAGAAGATGAAAAAAGTAGTAGATGAACTTCAAATAGTCTTTTACAGTCCGGAATATGCAGCAAAAGAAAAACAAGAGAGAGAAGCCGCATTGATAAAAGCAATGGATTTGATTAAAAATCCAGGGAAATACAACAAAGCCACAGCTTATGGCGCAGCCAAGTATGTAAAGAATCTTGCATTTGACCCTAATACAGGTGAGATATTGGCAAGTGCTCAGAGGAAGCTATCTTTGGATGAAGAGAAATTAAAAGAAGAAGAAAAATTTGATGGATACTATGCTATTGTTACAAGCGAGTACAAAGAATCACCGGAGAAGATAATAAACATATATAAAGGACTATGGAAGATAGAAGAAGCATTCAAGATAACAAAGAGCGAGATAGAAAGTAGACCTGTTTATTTATCATTAGAAGAACACATAAATGCTCATTTTTTGACCTGTTTTATATCCTTAGTAATTGCAAAAATATTAGAATACAGGTTACAATGGAAATACTGTGTTACAGAGATTTTGGAGAGTTTGAGGAAAGCATCATGTAGCCATATTAAAGAAAACTATTATGTATTTGATTTTTTTGATGAAGTACTTGAGGAAATTGGAAAAGATTTAAACATAGATTTTAGTAAAAAATTTATGAGATTGAAGGAAATAAAAAAAGTTTTAGGTGAGACAAAAAAGTGATTTTTCACTATGACTTTTTGATAAAACTTAAATAGCCTACAATCCTTTATTCCCAATGGATTGCAGGCTATTTTTATTCCAATCATCTGCAAAAGTCAGGTTATAACACCTATTTCAATGTTTTTATATCAAAACATCTGTGGATAAGTCGAATCAAGTCACAAAAATCAAGCTACAGAACCACTTCAACCTCTTCCGTCTATCCAGTAACTGCCAAAAACTTTACAAAAACCATGCCAAATCTACATGAAAACGAATACAAATCAACCCTTAAAATTTTATCACCTGAGGTTGACAGATATAGCACATGGTGAAGACATATTTACCACCCAGGCAAATCAATTCCAGCAGGAACAGGGATGGATAGAAATGGGAGTGTTTGAATAGAGCAGATAGATTCTTAGTACACCATGATGAAAATGACACTGCTGGTTGTTTAATTCTCCTCCTCAGGTTAATTTTCAGCGCGTGTAAGTGACATAAATATGTCTTCATTGCAACTGGGATATTCTACAATATATGCCTTTAGATAGAAATGGATATTTTCGTTTTTGGAAAATTTCAAATGAACATAGTTAACAATAGAAGAATGAACTTCGCAGAAAATTTGAATAGAAAGTTATAAATTTTAAATTTAAAATTGAATTCTGTAACAGGATAGTAAAGTAAAAAAAGATTTAACTTCCGAGGGGGTATAAAAGGTTGGCTAATTTTGTTTATAAGATTTTAGAATTTGCAATGAACAAGCATTCTTCTTTGTGTTTAAAGGAGCTCCAGAGGGGTCGAAAAGTAGAAAGCAGCTGTAAGGAATGCTTGAGAAAAGTTCATTTTCCAGACCCATATTCAGGAGAAGTTGGAGATTATGATTGTCAAAACATGATTTATTACTATTGCGGAAGATACATGATAAGGCATGTAACGGAAATTTTAGTATTGCTCCGAGAGATCAAAGAGTTTTTACCAAGAAATCCTTTGATATTTTCCCTTGGATGCGGCTCTTGTTCAGACCTTCTTGCTTATGGAATGTTTTATAAAAAAACATTTGAAAATGATAGCGTATGTTATTATGGTGTTGATAAGAATACACTTTGGAAGCCAATACAGGATTTTATTGAGGAAAATATAACTGATTATCTGCCGAATGTTGAGTTATGTTTTGATAAATACGATTTGATAATGGACATTGCAGCGGTTGTAAATAATATAATAGAATTCAAACCAAACATAATTTCATTTCAATATGTACTTTCGGATATGGCAAAGTTTTACAACAAAAAAGACATCGAAGAATTTTTGAATACATTGATTGGAGTTGCATTTAAATTTCTTCCTGCCGGAAGCATGTTTATATTCAATGACACAAACATAACAGAAAGCGGAAAAAGGAAAAACAATGTGATAATTCGTGGAAGAGAACTTTTGGAGGTTGTTGAAGAAATTTTCATACAAAAAAGAAATACAAGAATAACAAAATTCTATTTTCCTTACAGATCAACTGATAAATTGCTTAAATTCGGTAAAGAGCACATGGCAACCCTAATAGAGCTTTCAAATGTTCCAGAAGATATCCGCGTTTACTTTGAAATTTGGGATGAATGCAGAAGTGCCCAGCTTGTTGTCCAAAAAATTTAAGTAAAATAGAAGTAGATTAAAGAGGTCCTCTTTAGTGCTTTGAAAATATCTTTATTCACAAAAGGATAAAAGTTTACAAAAAGACTCTTAAGGACATTTTATTTATAATAAATTAGGTTCAAAGGTTCTCATTTCCATTCGTATTTGCAATCCTTGCAATGGAAATTGGGGCTATTGTAAGATACGCAACAGCCGCCAAGTATGATTTTGCCTTCTTTTGCTTCTTCGAATGTTTCGCGGGATGGCAACCCATAGATAATTCTCACAACCTTTTTTGAGCCACACTTTGGACAATTCGGAAGATTCTCTTTCATCCCAAATACCTCTTCAACCTGTTCTTATGAAAATATTATAGCATTAATTATAAATATTTTGATGCAAATTAGCAATTTTTAATACACAAAATTTCAATTATCTTTTTAAAAACTTCGCATAAAATCTGAATAGAAAATACAACTTTGTGTTTGTAAAATTAAAGTCATCAATTTCGAAATTTATATGAGAAATTTTTGGCATGGCAAGAGATATCTCAACCTATGAAGATTTCAAAAAGAGGGCTCCTGAGATTGCAAAGAATATTTTAAAAGAGAATCTACTAAGGCTATGTTAAAAAATAAAGGTTTATATAAATTTTGAGACGAACAAAAATTTGTGTTATAATATTCTGGTAAAAAAATTAAAGAAAAGTTTACTCAAATATTTCAAAGGCGGTGATACTCTGTGATAATTAGTGTAAGCAGAAGAACAGACATTCCTGCCTTTTTTGGAGAGTGGTTTGTAAAAAGGCTGTTGCAAGGCTTTGCAATGTTCCGAAATCCTATGCGCCCAACCCAAGTTTTTGCCATCTCACTTTTTCCTGAAGATGTTGATGCAATTGTCTTTTGGACAAAAAACCCAAAACCTTTTTTAGAAAAGTTGGAATACTTAAAAGATTACACATATTACTTTCAATTTACACTAAACCCATACGACACAGATTTAGAGCCAAATCTGCCAGATAAGAATGTTCTGATAGATACATTTATAAGGCTATCAGATATAATTGGACCCAAAAGAGTCATCTGGCGATATGACCCAATTATTATCACACCTAGGATGGATATGATTTACCATCTTGAAAAATTCGAAGAGCTTTGCGAAAAACTATCTAAGTTCACTACAAAGTGCATAATCAGTTATGTTGACTTTTACAAAAGTGCCGTTCCTTCTTTGGAAAAAATCAAGGCAGTTGATTTGTCAGATGACGAAAAGTTAGAGCTTTTTTATAATGTAGGGCAAATTGCTAAAAAGTATGGGCTTTCTGTGGAGACATGTGCCGAAGCGGTTGATGTAGAGAAAATTGGTCTCAGAAAAGCCCACTGTATAGATGGTGCGCTGATTGAGGAGCTGAGAGGGAAGAAGTATGATTTTAAAAAAGACAAGAACCAGCGACTTGCGTGCGGATGTGTTCAGAGTGTTGATGTGGGGATTTTTAACACTTGCATGCACTTTTGCGCATACTGCTATGCAAACTATAACCGTAAGGCTATAGAAAAGAATGTAAAGGAAATGTTTGATGAAAACTCACCACTTCTGTGCAGCAGGCTTGATTTGACAAGGGATGAAATTAGGATTAGAATAGAAGATAAGTCATATCCTATTAAACTTGATGAAATTTTGCATTATAGAAAATCGGAGAATGAAATATTTCAGAGGAGTTTTATAGATGATAAAGATGATACTCAGAGCAAACTTGAAAGGATTATATCAAAGCTCAAAAGATCAATTTTTAGCTGAGAAAAACTTTTAATAAACAAAAAGGCTGTGAAGTTGCTTTTTTTTAATGTAATATTATTGTAAAAAACTGTTTTTAAGTATAGAAGTTCAATTTTTATGAAAAGAACAAACAATAAGTTAAAAAATTTAATAATTTTTCAAAAAATTTTTTTTGCAAAAGATTGCTCAAGGTTGTAAAATAATACTTGTAAAGCGAGTTGAGAAGATTTTAGAAAAGAGGAGATGAGGTAAGGTGAACCAAAAGACTTACAAAATATTTTTAGATGAGAAGGAGATACCCAAGCAGTGGTTCAATGTGTTGCCACTTCTAAAAGGAGGGCTTGAGCCACCTCTTGACCCGCAGACAAAAGAAGTAATAGCACCAGACAAGCTCTTGGCAATCTTTCCAGAAGAACTAATAAAGCAGGAGATGAGCCAGGAAGAGTTTATTCCAATCCCTGATGAGGTTTTGGAATTATATACCCAATATAGGCCAACTCCATTGATTCGGGCTCACAGGCTTGAAAAGATGCTGGACACCCCTGCAAAGATTTACTACAAGTATGAAGGTGCAACTCCATCCGGCAGCCACAAGCTCAACACTGCCATACCCCAGGCATATTATAACAAAAAGCAGAAGATAAAAAGGCTTGCAACAGAGACAGGGGCAGGGCAGTGGGGTTCAGCCTTGTCAATTGCATGTAGCTTCTTTGGGCTTGAGTGCACTGTTTACATGGTGAAAGTAAGCTATAACCAAAAACCCTATAGAAGAATTTTAATGGAAACATTTGGTGCAAAGGTAATCCCAAGCCCAAGTTCTTTCACAGAGGCTGGCAGAAGAATTTTGGAAAAAGACCCTGACTCTCCGGGTAGCCTTGGGATTGCAATAAGTGAGGCAGTTGAGGATGCTGCAACACATTCAGATACCAACTATGCCTTGGGTAGTGTTTTAAACCATGTAATTTTGCACCAGACAATAATTGGCGAAGAGGCAAGGCTACAGATGGAGAAAACTGGCAATTGGCCTGATGTTGTAATTGGCTGTGTTGGCGGTGGTAGCAACTTTGCAGGGATTTCGTTGCCGTTTTTGAGAGAAAAGCTTTTGGGAAAGAGTAATATTCGTGCAGTTGCAGTTGAGCCAGCAGCATGCCCAACACTCACAAGGGGTGTTTTTGCTTATGACTATGGCGATGTTGCGGGTCTAACTCCTCTTTTGAAGATGTACACCGTTGGAAGTCAGTTTATTCCCCCAAAAATTCACGCAGGTGGCTTGAGATATCACGGGGATTCTCCAATAGTAAGCAAACTATACAAAGACGGTATAATAGAGGCAAAGGCGTGCAAGCAAAGAGAAATTTTTGCGGCAGCAATTTTATTTGCACAATCAGAAGGGATTGTCCCAGCACCAGAATCTGCTCATGCAATCAAAGCTGCAATTGATGAGGCAATAATGGCAAGAGAAGAGGGCAGAACAAAGACAATTCTCTTTTCTTTAAGTGGTCATGGTCATTTTGATTTAGCCGCATATGATGATTATCTTAGCAATAGATTGGAAGATATTGATATATCCGAAGAGGATCTTGAAAGATCTCTTCAAATGTTACCATAAAGTTATTAAAAGCAAAAGAAAAGCAAAAGGCGGGCGTCAACATTTGGTGGACGCACTGCCTTTTTCTATTTCATAACCACTTTGGATTTATAGCTTGTATTATCACTTTACAAAAATTTTATCTTCATTCTTGGTTATTCCAAAGATTTTACCCATCTTTTGATCTATTTTTTAACTCCCAGCAAACTTTTTCCTATCAGACAAATACTCAAAGTTGCCTTTCATCTGCCAAAGACACACAACACCAGTTCTTATTTTCAACTGCCAAGCAAATAATCACGTCTTTGGTTTATAAAAACACTATACATTCCAAAATTCAATGTTTTTTTAAAGAAAATTTGTATTGTGTAGCTTATGACTTAATAAGATAGATTTAATATAGCTTTTTATGGCTGAACAAAAATGAGGCGACAATCCCTTTGGTTTGATATTTTGGTACCAGAACAATTTTGTAGGAGAGAGAAAATGTGAACAAGCTGTTTTTAATTTTCAACCATCAACTAACTAAGGAACAGAAAAAAGAAGCGAAAAATAAACTATGTGCATCGCAAATAACTTCACTTCCAGAAGATTTGCAAAATTTTTAGAGCAATATTTCACCCGATGCTGAACTGAGCCATGATATGTTTTTGGGACTAATTCTGTTTCTGTTTGAAAACAAGTCAGATGGGCAGAACTACTGCCTTCTTTATAGGTTATCACATAAGCTGGCATCAATGATTTGTTGCCCAGCTTTTTTTATCAAAAATTTAGCAAGAAGACTCCCACCTCTTTAAGGTGGGAGATGAATTGCTAAAAGTATGATACAATATTTTTGGGTGATTTCAGATGTACAAAACACAGAAAAATCATATAAGATGTGACAAACAAACATACAAACTTCTGCGTATGTTATGTCACTTTTCTAAAAACTTGTACAACTATGCTTTGTATCATATAAGGCAACACTATTTTAAAACTCAGGAATATCTGCCATATGAAAGCGTATATCATCTTGTGAAGGAAAACGAAAATTACAGACTTTTGCCTTCTCAGGTTGCCCAGCAAACTCTTATTTCTGTGGACGAAGCTTTTAAATCTTTTTTAAGTCTTTTGAAAGCTAAAAAAGAAGGGAGAATAGATAAAAAAATTTCAATACCGACATACCTGCCAAAGGAAGGGATGTACCAGATTGTTTTTCCTAAAGACCAGTTCAAGGTAGAAGGGAATAAACTGAGACTCAGTCTTGGCAGAAATTTCTACAAGGAATTTGGAGTAAGGTATTTGTATTTTGACCTGCCACAAAACATTAGAGGCAAAAAGATAAAAGAAGTCAGGATAGTGCCAAGGTTTCATGGCAAATGGTTTGAGATTGAGTATGTGTATGAAGAAGAAGAACAGAATTATAATCTTGATAAAAGCAGGTACTTATCAATAGATTTAGGTCTTGACAATTTTGCAGCAGTAGTTGATACCATCGGGACTGCCTTTTTAATAGAAGGCAGGTATATAAAATCAGTCAACCGATGGTATAACAAACAAAAGGCAAGACTCCAGTCGATATATAGCAAGCAAAATATTAAATACGGCAAAAAACTTGCTCGGATTTGTCTTAGAAGACAGCATATAATTGACAACTTTTTGAATCAAGCTGTCAATTATATAATCAAGCATTGTCTGAACAATCAAATAGGTACAGTAGTTATTGGGGAAATGAAAGATATAAAGCAGAAAATAAATCTTGGGGTTGTAAACAATCAAAACTTTGTGAACATACCATATGAAAGGTTCAAGAGAAAGTTAGAAGCAAAGTGTGAATATTATGGTTTAGAGTATGTAGAAGTGGAAGAGAGTTACACTTCGCAGAGATGTAACAGGTGTGGGACAGTCAAGAAAAGTAACAGGAAGCACAGAGGGCTATACGTGTGCAAAGATTGTGGGTATGTAGTAAATGCAGATATAAATGGAGCGCTAAATATACTTGCGAAGGTAGCTGGCGAGTCTGCAAAGAAGCAGATAGTCAGTAGTGGGTGTGTGAACCACCCTGTGAGAATAAGGGTAGCTTAGCTGCTACCAAACTTCTCACGAAGCCTCCACCTCTTTAGGTGGATGGTAGTTCACTTTGGTCACCTCTTCATTGCATAAAATTCCCCAAAAGAAAGGTTAAAAACTTAGAAGAGCAAGGCTGATGAGATTAGGTATGTTTAGTTTCAATCCCCAAAGGGGAGGCTACAAACACGTTCAAGAGCTCAATTTTATTATATCAAGATTATACACCCATGTCAATGTTTTTATATTAAAACATTTGTGAAAAACTCAAATCAACCCAGAAAAACCAAGGGATAAAAGCCCATAAAACCTTTCCGTCTATCCAGCTGCTGCCAGCAATTTGATCTAATCTACGCACTGCAAGTCTGAAACCGTATACAAATCAAACCTCAAAATTTTGCTACCGGAGGTCGACAGACATGACTTTTGGTCAAAATGAAATTTCTATCAATGTTGAGTGTATAAATATAAAAAATATAATCTCTTTGAGCATTGATAAACACCTCACCAATAAAGATGAGAAACAAAATGTTTTTAGCAAATAAAAACATCAAGATATTTTGACACTTAAAACAAATCTACATACTGGTGCACAAAATATACTTTAAGGTATAATAAAATAGAGTATAATAAATCTGAGGTGATTTTTATGAAAAAGTTTGTAAACCGCAAACAGGAACTTGATTTTTTAGGAAAGCAGTATCAAGTGCAAAAATCATCGCTTGTTATTATTTATGGAAGAAGAAGAATTGGCAAAACTGCACTTATTAAAAAATTTATCGAAGACAAGCCTGCCATTTATTTTTTGGCTTCTGAAGAAGTAGAAAGTCAGAACATAGAATATTTTAAAAGAGCGGTGAGCAGTTTTTTGAAAAATCCTTTGATAGAAAAATTATCTGGTATAAGTTGGGATAATATTTTCGATATTTTAGTAAAAACAAAAAGCGACAAAAAAGTTGTGATAGTATTTGATGAATTTCAAAACTTATGCAAGACAAATCCAGCTTTTGCTTCGATGCTTCAAAGGATTTGGGATGAGAAACTAAAAAATGGGAATTTCATGCTGATATTGTGCGGTTCTTTGATTAGTATGATGCAAGAATATGCTCTGTCTTATTCAAGTCCCCTATATGGCAGAAGAACAGGGCAAATAAGATTAAAGCAGTTTTCATTTAAAGAAGCAAAAGAATTTTTTCCAGATGCAACAGATGACCAATTTCTTTGGATATATTCGGTTGTTGGTGGTGTTCCGAAATATTTAGAAATGTTCAAATATGAAGGTGATATTTACAAGGCAATTGAAGAGAATATTCTAAGCAGACAGAGTTTTTTATATGAAGAGCCTTTGTTTTTGCTTGAAAAGGAAGTTCATGAGATAGGAAGTTATTTTTCGATAATCAAGAGCATTGCACTTGGGAATCATAAGCTCAGCCAGATTGCCCAAAGCCTTTCTGTGCCACAAACAAAACTTACAAAGTATATAAATACCTTGATAGAGCTTGATATCATAAGAAGAGAGGTTCCAATTACAGAAGAATATCCTGAGAAGAGCAAAAGAGGGTTGTATTTTATAAACGACAATTTTATAAATTTCTGGTTTAAATTTGTATATCCTTATAGAGAACAATTAGAACTTGACAATGTTGAATATGTAATTGAGAATATTAGGTCAAAAATAGTAGTAAGTCATATAAGTTATGTTTATGAAGAGGTTTGTAAACAAATTTTGAGTGATTTAATAAGAAGCAAAAAAATGGATGTTCAGATAGATAAAATAGGCAAGTGGTGGGATGGAAAATCAGAGATTGATATAGTAGGCATTGGGAGAAGCATGAGGCATGTTGTTTTTGGGGAGTGCAAATATTCGCAAAATATGGTTGATATTGATATCTTTTTTGACTTAAAGAAAAAAGCAGAAAATGCAAAAGTATTCCCTGACCAAAGAGAGTTTTATATCCTCTTTAGTAAGGCAGGGTTTTCAGAAAGGCTTTTGGAATATGCAAAAGATGCAAAGAACTTGTTTTTAATTAAATTTCCTTAAAATCGGCATTGTGGTACAGAATTTTTATTCCCAATTCAAAACTTCTTTCTTCAATTTCTTTATCTCCTCAATATCAAGTTCGGTCAGTTCAGCTATTCTTCCTATCTTTTGCACCTTTTTGTCTCATCTTCTTTTAGCTATTTTAATTTGACTTTCACAAATTTCTTGCTGCAGTCTTTTCTGAAGCCAAGGTTAAATTCTTCTATTTGGCATTTTAAAAGATTATTCCAATTCTTAAAGAGCAGTCTACAAACTCCCTTCCTTTCACATCCCCAAAGGGGAGGCTACAAACAGGGGAAGACGATTGCAGAGGTAAGCAACATTGAATTGTTTCAATCCCCAAAGGGGAGGCTACAAACTGCAGAACCTACTGCCACATATAACGCAAATGTTAGTTTCAATCCCCAAAGGGGAGGCTACAAACACGTTCAAGAGCTTGATTTTATTATATCAAGATTATACACCCCTGTCAATGTTTTTATATCAAAACATTTGTGGAAAACTGGAATAAACCCAGAAAAATCAAGCGATAAAAGCCTATAAAATCTTTCCGTCTATCCAGCAGATGCCAGAAGTTTGGTCTAATCTACGTACTGCAAATTTGAAACCGAATACAATATGAGACTTAAAATTTTGCTACTGGAGGTCGACAGATATGACTTTTGGTCAAAAAGCATAAATATGATAAATAAAGCTCAAATTTTAGTATAAAATTGCACTTGTCTGTCAAGAGGGTATAGAGAAAATACTAAAATTGAAACAGTACAGAAATTTAATTGCGCAATTTACCTCCAGCATAGGCTGAATAATGTAAATTCAAAGTTATGGGAGAAAGCAAAAAGTTAAAAACTGAGGTAGCTTTCTCCCTTTGTTTTAAAACCTGTCATCGGGTCATAAAAGTCAGTAAGCTGGCTGTATGGCACATAGAGTATAATGTTTTCAAAATTGATAGGGATATTATCTGTCTTTGGCACAGAGATAACATAGTCATAAAAACTTTTGCGAATCTCCAAAAACCTCTTTTTCCTTTCAAAAATGTCTTTAATCTCACAAATTTTTGTAAATCTCTGCCAGATAATTTTTGCTTTTTCATCTGCTTCAACAAACACATCTACTTTGTAAGGTTCATCCTGGATGAGTTTAAAGCTTCCGATTGCAGCTGTTTCACAGTCGGATGAGGTGTAAAGAAGTCTGTAAATTGCCTCAAGAAATTTTTGTGATGTTCCCCTGTCATCACTGGTTGTTTCAATAACACCACGCCTTACGAGTTCTTTATAATACTCAAGGATTAGTTCTGCAAATTTACTTTCGTCCACCTTTTGAAATTGACTTAAAATCTTTCTGGTTACATCAATCAATAGACTATCATAAACCTCTGTTGCAAAAAGTCTTCCTCTTTCTTCAGACACAAGTTCAACAACTGTTACTTTGCTCTTTGCATTTTTGCCTTCTCTATTTGCTCTTCCTGCTGCCTGGATGATTGAATCAAGCGGAGCAATGTCTCTTATAACATGGTCAAAGTCAACGTCAACCCCTGCCTCAATAAGCTGGGTTGATATAACAATTTTGTATTTCTTATTCTTTATTTGCTCAATTCTTCTCAATCTTTCTTTTGGAATTATATGAGTTGTCAGAATTGTAATTTTGTGCTGCATGTCAGGAAATCTTTGATTTATAAGCTTGTACAGGTTTTTTGCACTGCTCACAGTGTTCGTAACAAAAAGGTAAGTTTGTTCTTTTTCAAACTCAAAGTTTACCACAAATTCTTCAAGCCCTATTTTTGAAAAATTAGTGTCAAAATACAGCTCTGTTCGACAAAGTTTGTCAAAGTAGTTCTCCGGTTTTACAATACTGATGGTCTTGCTTTTGTCAACAATAAACGGCATTGTAGCAGTTGAAAGGATTATATAGCAGTTTAAGCTGGTGCAGAGCGCCTCAAAAAGGTTCTTGCACAAAAACCAGTACTCTGAGTTTATAGCCTGCACTTCATCAAGAATGATGATTGAATTTGCAATTCTATGGAATTTTCTCATGTTGGAGTTTTTATTTGTCAGAATACTCTCCAAAAACTGAACAAATGTTGTCACAATTATATTTGAGTTCCAACCTTCTATTAAAAGTTTTGCAACGTCTGTGTCAAAGATTTCCTCTTGGTTGTCCTGACAACTATCTTTGGTTTTATAGACAATATCGCTTAAGTGATGGTGCTTTAAAATGATATCTGAAGTTATGTCAAGACCGCAAAAGCTCAAAATCTGTGAGATAGCGTTATAATTTTGCTCAATGATAGATAAAAAAGGAAGTGAGTAAATTATTCTAAACTTGCTACCAAATTTATTTTGAGCAAGTTCTCTGAGTTTTAGCGCAAAAGCAAAAGAGATAATAGTTTTTCCAAGCCCTGTTGGAAGACAGAGTGTATAGATACGTCTATTTTCGTCAATCTCACAATTTATTGCTTCTTCAAAAGCCCTGTCTCTTAAGGTTTTTATTGAATTTTCGAAGTTTTCAGGCTTGAAAATTCTTCTCCTGAAACTGTCAACATCGGTGTAAGAAAGATTTAGCTCCGGAATATCAACCAGAGTGCCAAATATTGCCTCTGTTTTGTCTGCATCCAGAAGGATAGAATACAACAGATTTAGCATGAAAAAGAATTTCATCTCTGTGTCAAAAAGCTTTCTGAAGGCTCTTTTAAAGACCTTTATTGAATCTTTTGCATGCTCTACAAATTCTTTTAAGGTGTCTGTTGTCAAAAAACCAATTTCAGGGCAAACACAGGAAATATTAGAAATCAGAGTGTCAAACTTCTCTTTTTCTATATTCTCAATCTGCTCATAGCAGAGTTCTATATCGTCTTCTGAGAGCAAGAGCATATCTGATGCTGCTTCTAAATCGCCATGGTGTTTTAAAGTAGCAAAAAATGCTAAAATCGCAGTAAAGCCTTCAAAAACTTTGTCCTCTTGGATTTTCTTTTCTTCAATGAGCCTGTTTAATGTTCCCCACACACAGATAGCAGAGATAAGAGAGTGCCGCGTGAGCCTCCTTTTTATTTTCTTTTTGTCAAAAAGATACTTTTGAAAAAAAGAAGTTGCCTTGCCTATGTCATGTAGCAAGGCTGTAATTTTTGCAATCTGGGAAAGAAACTTTGTTGAACAAAGTGCTAATTTTTTTTCTGAAGCAAAAAAATTAGCTAAAATGCTGGTGTTTGCAAGATGAACCTCTAATAGCTTTGCACCTTCTATACCGCCGTCTTTGCCGGGATGAGAAAAAAGTCCAGACAGATTTTGGTTATCAAAACAAGAGAATGTTCTCTCCATTTTGGACCTCCACATAACTTGATGGTCTTGCTAAAAGTTCTTTTCCTGTAGGTTCGAAAATGACGTCTTCGTATTTTACAACTTCTCTTGTTGTGAGCATGTAAAGTGGCATTCTCTCTTTAAAGTAGCTTTTTCCAGCTTCAAACCTCAAGGGTGTATCTGCTTTGCTGTCTAAATAGCTTAAAGGAATTGGTGTACAAAGGCTTACATAATCGTCTGGCATGTCCTTTTCAAAAGCCTCAAATACTCCAACAAATTCAAAGTCAGCAAGAAATTCAGAAAGACCCATTGAAAGGGTAAAGTAACTTCTGTGTTGTTCCAAAAACTCTACAAGCTTAAAAAAAATGCTCTCTGAAGTATGTGTGGCGTATATCCTAAAACAAGGATCTTTTAAAAGCTCAAACCTCATCTGTGTTCTTGGCTGGCGGTTTTTGGTTTTTATAGGTTGCCATCTTCCTTCTTTTGTGTCTATGTGATTTATTCCTATTCTGATTTTTTTCACAGGATTTAAAATTCTAATCGCCGCACGAAACTTACCATACTCTAAAATGTCAAGATACTCTTTTTTGTAAAGTCCCAAGATGGCTCCCACCATTCCCTGAATGGTTGGGAATGGTGGGAAGGGGTATGTTATTGGCGAGGATGTTGAGTAAAACTTACCAAAAAAACCAAAGTCGGCTTTGATATCAAAAACAGCTACTTTCATATCACATCACCTTGAAATTTAATCACTCAAACTTAAGAAGTTTGATCCTGTCACCCAAGAAAGAAAGAGCATCTTTTAGCTGAACAAATTTGCCTTCGCATACAAAGCTGATAGAATAGTCAACAGCTATCTCAACCTTTTGAATCTTATCCTGATAATTTGAAATCTTTTCAACAAGTCTTGTTATATCAAGATGGAAGTCCTCTGGTGAGCGTATAGCAGTATCTGGCTTTTGGGAGATAAGCTTCACAAGTTTGTCAAGTTCACCAATGTAAAAACCGCTCTGGTTATATTCAACCCTCATAAGAAGCCTTGGCATCTGACCAAACTTTGAACGTGAGATGAGATTTTTAGTTCCGCACCGAAGAGCCTCTAAAAGAAGCTGAACATCTTATTCTGTTACAGGCAACTCTTGACGTAAAGCTGCATTTTCATTTACAACACCGTAAAAAGCAATCAGAGCATACGGTAGAATATAGCATTCTGTAAATGTCCCTTGGTCTTTACCTTCACCCGATGGCATAACTGTTGTGCCCTTTACAAGCATGTACTCGACTTTATGCAAAGACCTTCCAAATTTAAACTGAACAGGTCCTGTAAATGTAATTGCGCCGGTTTCCTCTGATGAGTCTTCCTCTGACTTACTCTTTCTCTTTTCGTCCTTGCTCTTTAAAATGGTAGTACCACCAAAAAGTCTTATGTCGATATATTCTTTTAGCTTGTCTTTGCTGAGATTATACTTTGAAAATTTGTCAGACTTTGTCATGAGCTTTCCATCTTCGGAGATTTCTCTTAAGATGAACACAGGCAAGTTCTTGTACTCTGCCCAGTAATCTCTGCATGTTCTTTTTAAGCGCACGTCTGTTACTATGCATATATCTGTCTCAGGATCAATTCTTGGCTTATTTTCATCAAGTGGGTCACCGTTTGGGTTTGCGTCTGTCACATCGTATAACAACAAAATCTCTGACCTGTTTTTGATAATGTTATTGTTTAAGTTTTCCATATTGATAATTCCCCCTTCTGATTATTTGAATTTTTTAAAACACAAGGTTTTATTCTTCATCTTCAGTCTCTTCTGTGTCGTTTGTCAATTTCTTTGCAAGGTCCCTGATTTTTTGACCAAGATTCATACCACAGGCAAAGTAAAAGCTCACTTCGTCGGAAGACAATTTCCAGTCAGCTGGTGCTTTTAGCAAAAGCTCAGAAGCTGTAGCAGCAACAAGTTTCTTTGCCTTGCCAAACGCTGAGTATTCCATAAGTTTGTTTTCAATCTTCGGCAGAAGTGAGATTATATCAGCTTGTTTTAACCTAAGTCCTTTCAAATTTTTAGCAAATGGTGGCATTCTTCCAGGAGCTTTTTTAAGACCAGCTGCCTGAATTCTCAAAAGCATGTCACAAAGCGCACCAACAAGGATAATTCCTTTTACAGCAGGGTTTGCAGATGCAACAGGAAATTCATTTAAAATCTCGTCAAACGGGGTTTCAAAAGACATATTCATCTCATCTCCTTTTAGCTTTAGAATGTTTAGTTTACCCAGAAATTCTAAAACTTCCATTGCATAGCTGCAAGAAACATAAAAACTTGATAAGTCGCTATTTACAATGTCATCTTGAAGCCTTCGGCAAAAATGAGAGAGTAAAAAGTCAAAGGCAATAGGTTTTTTCTTAAAAATGCTTTCTGTTATCTCTAAAAAATAGCTGTCAAGATCTGACTTTTTCCTAAGCCTGTTGCTCTTTGAGAAAAAGTATTTAACAGAACATTCCGCAAGAAGTCTCCATCGTGTATAAGATGGAGATGAATTGCGGTTGATAAATATTCAGTTTCGGTATATAATAAAACTGGTGATGATTATGAAATTTGACTCAAATAAACATTCAGTATTTCTTCTCTACTACCATTTGATTTTAGTGACAAAATACAGAAGAGATGTGATAGATGAGAAAATTTCAAAAAGACTAAAAGAAATTTTTGAGTACATTCAACCCAATTATAACATAACCCTGATTGAGTGGAATCATGATAAAGACTCTATTTATGTTTTGTTCAAGGCAACTCCTACAACACCACTTTCCAAGTTTATAAATGCTTATAAAAGTGCCTCTTCAAGACTCGTAAAAAAAGAATTTCCTGAAATTAAGCAAAAACTATGGAAGGAATATTTTTGGTCAAGAAGTTATTGTTTACTGACAAGTGGTGGTGCCCCAGTTGAAGTAATTAGAAAATACATTGAAAGTCAAGGTGAGAAAAGAAAATGTTGAAAGCATATAGGTATCGAATATATCCAACTGAAGCACAGGAAGAATTCTTTGAAAAGACATTTGGTTGTTGTAGATTTGTATGGAACAAGATGTTAGAAGAAAAGCTTGAAACCTTAAGACAGGGTAGAAAGATTCCAAGGATAACTCCAGCAAGATATAAAAAGGAATACCCTTTCCTGAGAGAAGCAGACAGTCTTGCACTTGCAAATGTTCAACTTGAGCAGGAAAAGGCGTTCAGAAACCATTTCAAAAACCCGAAACATTTTAGAATGCCAAAGTTCAAGAAAAAGAAAGATAAGCAGTCATACACAACAAACAACCAGCGACTCAAAAATGGCAATGAAACAATTAGAGTAGATTTTGAAAAAGGGTTTATTTACCTGCCAAAGATAAAAAGTGGAATAAAAACAGTATTTCACAGAAAGTTTGAAGGGGAAATAAAATCTGCAACAGTTGTAAAAACGAAAGCAGACAAATACTATGTAAGTATACTTGTAGATGTACAAGACCCAAGAAATGATGTAAAAGAGCCAAAGAATTTTATTGGCGGGATAGATTTAGGTTTGAAAAGTTTTGCAACAATTGCAAATGACACAGGAACTTTGAAGGTTGAATATCCGAAATATCTTATCAAAGCTGAAAAAAGACTCAAAAAACTGCAGAGGCGACTGTCAAGGAAGAAGGAAGGCTCTAAAAACTGGGAGAAAGCAAGAAAAAGGCTTGCAAAAGAGCATGAGTATGTAAAAAATGCAAGGGAAGATTTTTTGCATAAACTTTCCAAGACCATCATAGACGAGAACCAAGTCGTGGTGGTCGAAAGTTTGAACGTAAAAGGACTATCAAAAACAAGATTATCGAAACACATTCTTGATAGTTCATGGTCAAAGTTTTTAGAATATCTTAGATACAAGGCAGATTGGTATGGCAGGAGAGTAATAGAGGTAGATAAGACATTCCCATCTTCGAGAATGTGTAGTATATGTGGATATATCAACAAGGAGTTAAAACTGAAGGATAGGGTATGGGAATGTCCTGAATGTAAAACGATTCATGATAGGGACGAAAATGCAGCGAGAAACTTGAGAAACTATGGGATTGTTTATATAAGCGGTTAGTAGGGTGGGGACCACCCGAATTTACGCCTGTGGAAGACCTAGACCTCTACTACTGGGGATTCCTTCCCCGGTAGCAAGTCTGGTCGATGAAGCAGGAAGCCTCCACCTCTTCAGGTGGATGGTAGTTCACTCTGGTGAAATGTAAATTGAATATCAGGGTTGTCAAAGAGTTTGCGAAATTTCTTTTCTGTATGTCTTTTTGCATCAAATATGTTCTTTAGGTGTGATGGGAAAACATCTTCAATTAGAAGAACAATTCTCTCAGCACCCATTTGTGTTGTTAAAAACAAAAATGTAATTGATACAAAGTCATTAAATTCGCTGACAATTTCAAGTATTTCATTCTCATCGTTTGTGATACGCTCTAATTTTTTCTCACCAAGTCGGATGTCTTTTTGGGTTTTTTCAAGGATATCAAGAACTTCTGTATATTCAGAGTCAGTTCCGAGTGTGAGCTTTGGTATGAGAAGGTACTTAAAGCCATAAAATTCAAATCTAAGGTTTTCCTCCAAGTACTTTCTGCCTTCACTAAGATGTGTTTGACAGCTTGAACATACCGGGAAGTTTTTCCATGCATTCTCAGATGAAAATCCACCTTTTATAAACCCCGGCTTATCAATGGTATAGAATTTGAAAACGTTGACCATGCCAGAGACCTTTTCTCTTTTTTGTTTGCATAAAGAACATGTTTTATCCTGTGAACTTGACCTTTGGTTTTTCTCTTTTATAAGTTCAAGCAAAAACAGTTTGAAAATTTCATATTCGCCAATGTACTTTTTATCTATGAGAAGAGAGAGAAGTATACTATTTCCTTTTTTAAGCTCAGTATCAAAAATTTTTTGGGAAATATCATCTATAATTCTTTTTCTATGTTCTTTTATGGCTTGTGTTATCTTTTCAATAAAATCTGCATCAGATTGACTTAAAATTTTCAATTTCAAAAATTTCTTAGCAAGAGGCTGCGCTTTGTTCAAAAACCAGTTTTCAACCTTTAGCTGAAACGTCTTTTCAACTTGGGATTTTATGTTATTTTTTATTTCGACTTCTGACATATTTTTTGTAGCTTTTGGCTTTACAACAGTACATGTAGGTGAAAAGTTTGTTCCACCGCCTTTTGCACCTTGGCTGAAAAGATAAAATTTTGCTTTTGATTCAACAGGTGCTTGAAGTTCAAGTCCGCAGTATTCAAACTTTCCTTGGTTTTGATTTAAAAGGATAAAAAGGATTTTTTCGCTTTCAACTCGCGATAAAAAAGAAGAAAGATTATTTGATAGAACATCAGAGGGGCTATCCTCTTGTGAGACTGACTTTGATTTTCCCTCCAGTACAAATCTACCCAGTTCAGCAACAGCTTCAATCATTTTTTTGGCACCTCTTTAATTTTTACTAAAATTTAGCTTATCACAACCAAGTTAGAATTTCAACCATGTACCTAAATTTTTTAAATAAATCTGTCTAAGTTGTTTTTCTCAACTCCAAGTATTTCTCTTTGGGAATAGAGGCGACTCTGAAAGTTGTAAATAATAACAGAATCTTCTTCAAGGTTTAGCTTTTGAGAAAGTTCAAACTTTAACTTTTTCAGCTTTGCCTCTGAGATTTCGCCCTCAAACACAGAATTTTGCACCCAGTTGAGGTATTTTCGGCACACTTTTAATGCTTTTGCAACGCGTTTTTCATTGACATCGTACACAAGGATGGTGTACAAATCCGCTTCACCTCAATTACCATTGGGTTACGTATGGTTGATATTCCTTTTCGCCCATAAGATGCTTTTCAATCTTGTAAAGCTCGATTCTTATAAGCTGCCTGTATGAGACATAATTGCCAATGTTCTTAAAAGAGATTGTTGTTGAAAGTCTTTGTTCAAGTTCATCAATAAAGAGCTTTTTAGCGTCGTCTTTGATAACTATTCCCTCTAAATCCTCTTCAAAGTGTTCTGGCTTTAACATGTTCTTTGAGATTATTGAAAAAATAAGCCTGTCGACAATTATTGGCTTGAAGATTTCAGCAACGTCCAAGTTGAGTGTAAATCTTCTGAAATTTGTAGTGTGAAGATATCCTATCCGTGGGTCAAGGTGGGTCCTGTAGATTTCGGAAAGAACAACTGTGTACATCATTGAATTGCCAAAACTAATGAGTGTATTGAGTGCATTTTTTGGTGGACGTTTTGACCTTTTTTCAAACTTGAAATCATCTTTTCCTATGATGAGGTCAAAGGCTGAGTAATAGGTTTGCCTAATGTTTCCTTCCATTGCCATAAGAGAGTTAACATCATTGATGTTAAAAACGCTGCCAAATAAGTTCTCCATCTGCTGGATATATTGCTCAAGCTCATCAATGCCACGGCTCTGGTAGTATTTTAAAACCTGCCTCATATTTTTGTAGCTGCCTTCGACAAATGTTCTGGCAAGAAAAAGCCTCTTTTGTGTATCAAGATAATGCTCAGCCTGTTTTAAAATCATATAACCAGAGTTTAGGTGCTCACGTGGATAAAAGCTTCCAACGTAGTAGCCGTACCTGTTGAAAAAGTGTAGGATTATTTCGCTTTGAGTCAAAAACTCTAAAAATCTTTTGTTCAGCTCAACCTCTCCAAAGATGTAAATTTCTGATGTATTCTCAACTGGAATGAACTTTTGTACACCTTCGCTTTCAAAATACAGAGTGTTATTTTTTCTTCTCAAGACGCCGTCTGAAAAAATATAAAGTGATCTTTTCATGCCCAGCAAAACTCCTTATACGAACATTTTGAACATGCTTTGATTTTTTGCGGCTGGGGTGGTAATTGAGAGTACAAAAATGAATCAATCTCTTGTGTAAGAGTTTCTATTTCTTCTATATCATCAGTGGTGAGTTCAACATCAAAAGTCTTTTTCTCTTCAGGAATAAGAAGTTTGCCGCGCGCTTTAATATTGTTTTTAAAGAGCTTATACAGGTAGAATTTTAGTTGCAAAATTGCAGCATTCTTTGCACGTGACGATTTTTTGATTTCCCCAACCAATAACACTTCATCTTCTTTCCTTATAAGGTCTAAAACTACCCCGTCAAAGTATACTTCTTTTCTGTCGTTTTTGTAATACTCTTGCGATATTAACTTGCCTATCTCCAAAAATGGGTTGTCTGACGATGGTCCAATGTTTCGTGACAAAAGCCATGCTTGTCTTTTGCAAACAATGTACGCTTGTACAATCGAACCTTTAACCTCAAAAAGCTTTTCCGAATGCATCTAACCCTTCTTTCTTTCGTAAAAGGTTAATCTTTAACTTTGCATTTACAATTTTACCTGCTTTAAAACCTTTAAGAAAGGTCAAATTTTATGCGAAGTTTATGGGAAATGTTGCCACAAGAAGTAGAATTTTAAGAAAACTTGTTTATTCTTCATCTTTATTTTCTTCTATACACTTAATTTCTTTATATGTTTTTGTTCAGAATATTTTTTTGTTCAGAGATACCAATTTTGATATTTCAAAACATCAAGACAGGATAGATTGCTCTATACAGGATAATTGAAATGCATTGCATATGTAAAATCAGAAAAGATATTTTGATTTGTCTTTAGACATTGAGTGCTTTTTCTCATCCAATTTACATTGATATATGATTCATGGGCGAATTTACCTGTTTTAAACAATATAACTCTAATCACTATTTCCAAATTGCTACATTTATGAGTTTCAATCCTCAAAGAGGAGACTTTCCCCTCTCCTCAATCCCCAAAGGGGAGGCTACAAACCGCATTTCTCCTTAACATGTATGGTCTGGATGTACCGTTTCAATCCCCAAAGGGGAGGCTACAAACAGAACAGGTTAAACCTTCCGAACAACAGCTAAAACTGTTTCAATCCCCAAAGGGGAGGCTACAAACACGTTGGAAAGCTTGATTTTATTATATCAACTTTATGCAATGGTGTCAATGTTTTTATATCAGTACATCATATCAAAATAACACACAGTTCAGAAAATTCAAGGGATAAAACACTCTCGAACCCCTCCGTCTATCCAGCAGCTGCCAGAAATCAACTCAAAATCTTACCACATCTAAATGAAACCGTGTCCAAATTGAACCCCAGAATTTTTGCACTTAAGATCGACGGATATGACTTTTGGTCAAAATGAATGAATATAAATCTTATTTTGAATAATATTCAAAAAGCATTGTCTTCCTAGCTATTTTGATTTGACTTTCACGAGTACCTCAAAGAGTATATAGCTTAAGAATAATTGATCCAAGCTACAAAGAAGAATTAAATTTAGCATAAGATGGCGTGAACTTCAGAAAATCAAAAACGCAATAGAAATCTAACTGAAACCGTGTTATAATATTTATTGACTTCAAAGTTATTAACTTTAAAGTTAGTAACTCTGGAGTTAGTAACTTTAAAGTAGGTGATTTTATGTTTGTTGGAAGAAGGTATGAACTTGAAACATTAAACAGACTTTATAATGAAGACAAATTCCACTTTGTTGTTGTGTATGGAAGAAGACGTGTTGGAAAAACTACTCTGCTTACTGAGTTTTGCAAAAACAAACCCTCAATATTCTTTGTTGCTGAGGAATACAATAATAAAATTAACCTTGAATCTTTTTCAGATAAGGTACTCTCTTATTTTAGCCTTGGGGGATTGTTAAGCAAATTTGAATCATGGGAGAAGGCATTCATATTTTTGGCACAGCAAGCAAAGGATAAAAGGTTAATTGTCGTAATTGACGAATTTCCTTATATAGTAAATTCGAACAAAAGTATACCATCGCTTCTGCAAAATTTGATTGACCATCATTTAAAGAACACCAAACTTTTTTTGATTATCTGTGGATCTTTGGTAAGTTTCATCGAAAAGGAAGTTTTAAGTTATAAAAGCCCTTTATATGGTCGTAGAACTGCTCAGTTAATAGTGGAACCATTTGATTTTTTTGAAAGTAGAGAGTTTTTTCCCAATTATAGTTTTGAAGATCAGGTTACTGCTTATGGAGTTTTGGGAGGAATTCCTCAATATTTGAGTATCTTTGACAGCACAAAAGACATATACGAAAACATCAAGACAAAAATATTGGACAAGTCATCATATCTTTATGAAGAACCAAAACTGCTTTTAAGACAAGAAGTAAGGGAACCTGCTTTGTATAATTCGATAATAGAAGCAATAGCAACAGGCAGCAGCAAATTAAACGAGATAGCTGCAAAAGTGGGAGTTGATACTGATAAGTGTGCAAAATATATTTCTGTACTCATAGACCTGAAAATTCTTGAAAAGGTAACACCTTTGAAGCTTGAAGCAAAGAGCAGAAAGAGCATTTACAGAATCAAAGATAATTTCTTTAGATTCTGGTATCGATTTGTTTTTACCAACAAGACTCTAATTGAACAGGGGTTGATTGATGAAGTTGTTGAGAATAAAATCAGACCTTTCATGAGCGATTTTATTGGAGAGGTTTACGAGCAGGTATGTATGGATTACCTCAAGATTTTGAACAGGGAGAAGAAACTGCCTTTTATCTTTGAAAATATAGGTAAATGGTGGGGGAATAATCCTTATAAAAAGCGTGAAGAAGAAATTGATATAGTAGCATTCAATCAAGATAATATACTTTTTGGCGAGTGCAAATGGAGAAACCAGAAGGTTGACATGTCTGTTTTAAATAACCTGATAGAAAAGAGTATGATTTTTAATCACCATAAGAAATTCTATGTATTATTTTCAAAAAGTGGTTTTACGGATGAGGTAATAAGTTTTGCTAAACAAAATCCTCATGTGTTTTTAGTCAGTGAATTTGACATTTAAAAAATAGGTCAGATCATTTGTGTAATTAAAGAGTTATTTAAAGAATCAAAAGCGAAACTTCGCATATTTTTTGTATAGCAATATCAGCAAAAATTGACAAAATTATCTTTTCTGCATACAGAGAAGCTCTGAGCGTGCTTTTAGAAGCTGCAGAGGTTAATCTTTACGACTTTGCATACAACTTTGGTGACTGTTTAGATAGGGTTTTAAGAAATATTCAGAGAAAGAAGGCTTGCAAGTTCAAGGACGTGATTGAAGAGTTAAAAATGGAATTTTTCGAGCCATGGGAAGATTATGAACAAAAGGATCCTCAACTGTGGAAGGAAGATAGAACCAAAAGAGAATAACCTCGATTTTTGTAGTTTTTGCGAAAGCTTTGTAGATCTTGGCGATGAACTTATGAAGAGCTTGTTTATTATAGATTCATGGGGAAAGGAAAAAGGGTTTTTAGGATTTTCTGATATTTACAATGTGATTAAAGCTTTTGGTAGATACGAAGTATTTGCCTCACAAGAGCTTCTTGACATGTTTTGTCAGATGGTTTATGTAAAATAGATTTTATAAAACTTTGCTTTTCAGCTTGTGCAGGTTAGATTCTAATTTTCTTCGCAGAAAAATTAACTTTTGTAAGCTTTTCATAAAGGGTAAATTATAAGTAGTAGAAAAGTGTTGCGAGGTGAGAAGCGATGTCGCTAAGTTCTCTTCTTGGCGCATCAATAATGCTCAATGGACTTGCAGAAGGGTTAAAAGTTTTTGCAATTATTGTTGTTCTGGGGTTTGTTATAAAAGGGCTTTGTCAAGGTTTTAAAAAGGCGCTTGCAAAAAATTAATGTATTTGCAAAGGAATAATAGCTTCTGACAACACTCTAAAAGGGCTTGGGAGCCACAAAATGGCTTTTCCAAGCTTTTTTTCGGAGAAGGATCATATCTCAATCCCACTGGAAAGGCTACAAATCCTCTCTCCCACCTCAATCCCCAAAGGGGAGGCTCTCCCTCTCCTCAATCCCCAAAGGGGAGGCTACAAACCCCGTCATCGATGAAGGTCCAGATTCATTAAAATAGGTTTCAATCCCCAAAGGGGAGGCTACAAAAATTTTAAAGCGTTACAAAATGCAGTATGAGTGTTTCAATCCCCAAAGGGGAGACTACAAACACGATACTTAGTTAACGGTGACAACAACAAAATAAGGTTTCAATCCCAAAGGGGAGGCTACAAACTCATAAAAGGTAGGTGTTTAATTTGGAGAAATTAAAGTTTCAATCCCCAAAGGGAGGCTACAAACTATTACATTCGTGATTTATTGCACCACTGAAGAAATTGTTTCATCCCAAAGGGGAGGCTACAAACCTATCATGAAGGGCGAGAAAGAGTAAAAACAGTTGGGTTTCAATCCCCAAAGGGGAGGCTACAAACACTTTCTATATTAATCAAGATACAATTATTGATTTGTT
>Ga0074394_1020_pt1 | contig 29867 bp, 33 predicted proteins | sample YelNatPoosite2B6_FD_65461 | JGI IMG/M metagenome (GOLD analysis project Ga0074394, IMG submission 65461) | Hot spring thermophilic microbial communities from Obsidian Pool, Yellowstone National Park, USA - site 2 B6 (version 4) (version 4) | ecosystem: Environmental > Aquatic > Thermal springs >...
GCTTCCACTTTATTTTTTATCCTCTCAAAAAATATAACCTTGTCATCGTATAACAATATTAACTTCTCATTTGTTCTTTTGCTACCCCATCTATCAGCAGGGGCACATATACCCATTAAAAAAGAATCTAAATTAGGGAAATTTTCATTATAATACTTTTTAAATACCTCTGGAATTTCCTCATATCTTTCGATAGTTCTTGCCCAGGAGCATATATCAGATGGCATATTTTTTTCACCTTCTCAACTTTATTCGATTTTTAACACTGTTGTTAAAAATTGTGGCTATAAAAAATATGCTACTTCAAAGTAAAAGGGTGCTGTCAATTCCTTTCAGCCCAAAAATCACAGCAGTAACGTTTATAAATAGCTGTTCTACCCTTTTTCTGTTTTGTTTATTTTTCAAACGCATTTCCTTCTTTCCTCCCATCCTACTTTTAATTTTTCTAAGGAATTTGCAATAATATTTTTTGTTATAACTGAAAATTCGTTCCAATTTTCAGATAAAAACTTATATGCCTCTTCACCACCAATCTCCCCGAGAGCTAAGACTATAACTTGTTCAAGGTAGGGAGCTTTTTTATTAAAAAGATTTTTGCAAAGCTGTTCGATCAATGCTTTTTCTGCTCTTTTTATTTTCAATTCTCCAATTATTTTCGCAGCCATATAAGCCACATTATAGTCTGGGTGTCTTAAGGCTTTTATGAGTTTTTCAGCATAATCTTCATCTGATATATTTTCAAAATTATAGCCGCAGTTTGAACAAAATTTTTCACCCACACCTACTACTTTAAAGCATTCAGGACATACATATCTCATTTTTTCTCACTCTTTATACCTAAGAGCTTTCTAAGAAATCTGTTTTCAGCTTCGCAGCTATTTAAACTCATTTCAAGTAACTTGTTTTCTTTTTCTAATTGAAAGTTTTTAAATTTAATAACTGAATACTGTGAAGAAAGCATAAGAAGTTGCCTTCTTAAATCATCTTCTTCAGAATTACTTTGTTGTAATTGATATGCCATTATCCCCATTTCAAAAATAGCACGATAAGCATCCTCTTCGGTGTACGAATCTTTTTCAAAATCTTTTATCAACTCTTTAATCTCTTCTAAGCTTTCTTCACTAATCTCAAAAGAAATTCTAACCATAATAACCACCTCAAATTAGTTAATATTTTATATTGTTAAATCGAGAATAATTTGGAGATTTCTTCCTTTAATTTTGTAATTTTCTCCAACACCTTTTGATTGGATTGCATCTTCTTTTCCAGCTCACTTTTGCTCTTATTAAAATCTTCTTTAGAATTTCTCAAAAGCTCGGTTATAATGCCACAAACCTGTGATATTTTTTCCTCCATATCCATCTTAAAAGCATCAAAGCTTTCTTCCATTCTTCTTAGAAAATCATACCTGATTCTACCGATATTTCTATCAACATCAATTTCAACCCTGTCAAGCACTCTCTTTAAAATAATCCTTTGAGCAAGTTTTTTGGGCAAAAGATAAGTAAAGTATACAGGATCAATCTCCAATGCCCCAACTTCGTAGCCTATTTTGTAAGTAAATTTACTTTGTGCCACAAGCTTTTGCAAACCTTCATAGTATTCTATATCAATAGAAAAGAGCTGTCTTGCCCTATCCTCTGATACTATTTATTACCTCATTTATTTTCTCACAATACCTGGACAAAAGGCTGAATACTTATTTTCGATTTGTTTTTTCAAGATCACTTTTCAACAGCTCAAACTCTTCTACAATAGCCTTCTCAAGATATTTCTCAAGCTGCTCTTTTTGCTCAATTTTTTTAAGTCTTGCAATTGATGGATAATAGTCATCTATCTTTTTAGTTATCTTAACTACAAGTTCCTTCTTTATTTTCTCCATCTCGTCATCAAAACTTTGTAAAATATCATTCATCTCAATTTTAAATAGCTTATAAATTTCAATTTTGTTTTGATTTACCTTATCCAAAAACTCATTAAATTTTTCTATATTTTCTTCAAGTTGTTTTATTGGCATAAGCTTGAGTTTCAAATCATTTTCTAAAAAACGCTTTGCAAACTCCCAAAAAACCATCTAAACTTTTTAGGTTGCTCAAGATTTTTACTTTTTCCTTCTCTTCCTTTAAAAATTGTTTTAATTCTTCCTCAAAACTCTTTATGCAACTTTTTCTAATCATTTCTTCATTTTTAGATATCTTGCCTTCAAGTGCCATCTTTGCTGAAAGAGGAAAGATATTTATATTTTCCTTCTTTGTAATATCCTTGATTACATTAGTTGTAAAATTCACTATCTCTTCTATTTCATTTTTGCTCGTCAAATCAGATTTGTTAATTACAAAGAATATTTTGTGTACATTTTCAGCAATCTTAAGTAGAAACTGTTTTTCAATTTCAGTAATTGGTGGGTCAACAGATAGTACAAACACAACTGCATCTGACCTGTCAATAAATTTGTATGTCACATCTGTGTTGTGCTGATACACAGAACCAATTCCTGGTGTGTCAACAATTACAACATCTTTATTTAAAAAATCAAAGGGGTATCCTATCTCAATTGTATCCACACCTTTTTGATTCTTAGGATTCCCTTTTTCTGTGCAATATAGCTCAAGCTCATCGACTGGAATTTCTTTTTTTACACCACTTTCAAAAATTACATTCACTTTAACCTCAGGACTGTAATAAATCTTTGTTATTACTGAGGTCAAGGGAAGAACTCCGGTTGGTAGTAAATTTGCACCAAGCATGTAATTTATAAGCGTCGATTTTCCCCTTTTAAACTGACCCAATACAACCAGATAAAATGCATCCTTTTCAATCTTTTCCTTAATACTTCCTGCTAACTTCTTAATAGATTCTGAATCAATTTCATTTGAAATCTCTTGGACTTGCTCAGTAAAGTTTCTAATCATATCTTGCACAACATTATATTCTATAGTCCTCATCCTAAATCACCTCATTTTATCACCATCACAGAACAATGTGCGTGTCTGACAATGTTTTCAGCAACATTTCCAACAATATACCTTGCAACACCGCTTCTCCCTCTCTGCCCAACAATGATAAGGTCTGCCTTGATACTCTCTGCAAAGCTTACAACACCATTTGCAGGATGCCCTGGAACAATTGCACAGTTTATTTCAATTCCTTCACTTTTTGCCCTCTCTATTGCCTGCTGCTGTATTTTTTCATAATACTGACGTGCATCATTTAGTATACCGTTCAGTTCATCTTTTGTCTCCACAAAATCAGGTATATGCGCAACAGAAACAATGTGTATACTTGATTCGAACATCTTTGCAAGCTCAAGCGCTACCTCAAAGCCTTTTTTAGAATGTTCAGACCCATCATACGCAACAACAATCTTTTTATACATTGTTCTAAACCCCCTTATCATTTACTTCTTCATTATTCTGAGGATTGAAAAACTTTTGAGCTATCATTGTTGGCACAACCGCACTCAATATTACAACAGACACTAAAATAGAATACTGACTTTGAGTTATTATCCCCTTGTTCAAACCAAATAGCGCTGAAATTGTACCAAAGGTTAAACCTGTTGACATCAAAAGGGTTGTATAAATCCCTTCTTTCTTCCCGTACTTGAACATTACTGTAAATGGCCTTACACCTATATATTTTGCAATCATCTTGACAATCAGAAAAGCCAAAACTATCCAGATATAATTGATAACACCAAATGTTACCTTGCTACCAGCTTTTAGAAAGTAAAAAGGAGTAAACAGTCCAAATACCATGGCTCTTAGCCTGTAGAGAAGATCTTTTTGTTTCGCGAAAAATGGTGACATTGCAAGTCCCAAGATATAAGCAGGCAGTACTGCTTCCATATTAGAAAGATTTGCTATTCCTCCGCAAAGCAGTATTAGTAAAAATAGATATTTTAATTCAAGTTGATATGTTTTATTTCCAAACTTGTTAAAGAAAGGTTCTGTGTACTTGTTTGCTACAATGGTGGCTATTATCATAACAATTATAAACACCAGTATCCACCAGTTGTAATTAGCAAATAAAAATCCAAGCATTAAAACTGTTCCGAGGTCATTTATAAAACATGCTGCCAGAATAACCTTGCCAAGCTCTGTTGTGTTGAGACCTGTCTCTATCATCACAGCATACACAACTGCAACAGATGTGGTTGAAAGTGCAATTCCTGCAATCTGAGCTGCTCTCATATCCCAGTGGAAAATCCAAAATGCCGCTCCCCATGCAAACAAAAAAGGCATCAAAAATGCAAAGATTCCTATCAACATGCTCTCTTTGAACTTGTTTTTTAAAACATCATAATCAATCTCTGCTCCTGATAAAAATGTCAATATGATGCTTCCCATGCCAGCTAAAAAATCAATCCACTGATTTGTGTTAAGGTGCAGCAGATTCCCTGCAAGAAACCCAACAACTATCTCTACAAGTGATATGGAAATACCAGAAAAGTAAGCTAAAAATCCTGCGAACAGAGCTATTGCCATCCACTTCGAAAACTCCAGCCACATCAAAATCCCCCCTGTAGTTATTTGAAAAGTGGTTGAAATTGACTAATCTTCAGAACCTGCAACAAACCTGACTGCCATGTGCCATGACTTTACTTCTTCAGAAGTGTAGTTTTCATGAATGTTTCGGTAATCATTCTTTTCCTTTATTTTCTCAAGATGAGTTATTATCTCATCAATTTTTCTTTTAACAATAGATAGAAGTTCATTTTTTGTTGAAGACAAAGTCATTTTTTCTAAAACCTGATCAAGATGTCTTTGACATATAAATCCTTTTTCTGCAAATGCTACTTTAAACTTAGGTTGAGTTTTAAAGTAGTGAGAAAATGCTCTTGTATAAGTGTCTTCAAAATTCTGTTCTTTTTCGCAAAATACGCAAATATTTTGTTCTTGATTTTTCTTTTTACGAGGTAAAATATCTACTCTATGATTGTTTTTGAAACTATTTAGCAAATCTGAATATATAATAGCATGAGCAAGCACATCTCCAAACGACTCTAATTTTCTTGCATGAGATGAGCATATTCCTCCTTTTCTGATTCTGTCACGCAGACTATAGTCGTTTACAGACTCATAAAGAAAATCATCAAAGAATTTGTTCATTGCCTTATTTTTTAGATGGCAAATTATACACCTGTCCTCTTTCATATTTTCTATCATCTCAAAATACACAATATCCAAAGTACATCCCCCCTATCTTTGAAAAAGTTCAAACTCTTTTAAAAAAGCAAAAAACTCCTGCCCGCACTTTATACGGACAGGAGTTATCAGCCAACAAGGGTATTCCCCGTGGCATTTTAAGGCGAACTCCATCGCCTCTATATTAACTTTTAAGTTCTGTGCATAATTTCGTAGACCCTTCGGAACAAAACGTATAAGTATATTTTAACAAAAATTTTTATACATTTCAATAGACTTGCTAAGACTTCTAACTATATCAGGTTTCCCTGCTAAAAAATAACTTTTTGTCTTCTTTATATTACAAAACAACCAGAGCCTGGTCAACCAAACTGTGCACACTAGCACGAGTTTGGCGGCTGGGGTATTTGTAGTCCGCCTTTCAGGCTTTCCCAGCCCCAGCAGGCGGTATTTGGGAAAGCCATAGCCCCTGTCCCAAGAAACAGGAACTTACGCCTTTATAGGTCTTCCCCACTTGCCCTGAAATCAAAAGCGATTTCAAGACAGACATGTCACGCAGGACTCTGTCAGGGGAGAGTGGAGTCACCACCGCTACCTTGAGAACTCGCCAGAGATTGTGGTTTTCGCCACGACTACCTGTACTTGTTCCATCCAGTGGTACAGATAGCCTCTCTGTCTCACTCTCAAGGCTTTGTAAAAACTTTTTCGCTCTATCTATTTCTTTGAGTTGCTTTTTCCTAACGTATGTGTTCTTAACTACCTTCCTTACGTACTCCTTCAGTTCCTCCAGTTCGTTTACATCAAGTCTACTGAGAAACATCATATATTTGTGCGGTATCCTTTCTCTCAAGCCAAGCCCTCTTCGGGCTATCACGTACGAGCTAGCAACATCCTTGCTCACCATAAACTGCGGTGCATACTTTAACATCCCTATCACAGAAGTATATGCAGGGTTTACTTCTATAACCTCTACCCCTTCTCGCTTTGCTAAAAGTTTTACCTTCTCCAAAAGTGACCTGTATCCAAAATAGTGCCTTATTCGTCTTGATTTTCTACCTGAAAAGTCTCCTCTTTTCCCTTTGTCCTTTATGTCCAACTTCTCAATTACTATGGCTTTTTGATTATCTTTCGCCATTTGTACTATTATGTGTGCGTACTGCCACCTGTAGTACTCCCTCTTGCTTGAGCTTCCACTTTCAAGCTCTGGCATTGGTATTCTGCCATATTCTAGAAGCTGACCACTGCTGTCTGTTTCTGCCCATGCTATATGTTTTGGATATGCGTTCGTATCTATCCCTATAACGCCGTTTGATTTTGTTATCTCAGACTTTGGAAAAATCTCTTCAACGGTAAAGTAGGCATATACTACACTGTTCTTGAGTTTCAGCTCAACAGAATAGGGTTCTCCCAAAGTGCTTATCGCCTGCAGCAGTTGATTCCTGTCTGTGTACGTTCCACCCTTTACTTTCCATCCAGGCTTTATCGTCGCATATACATACTCCTTTTCTCCCACGTTAATTCTGAGTTTTGTTAAGGAACCATCTATCTCAATCCTTGTATTGAGATTCCCCTTCTTACTCCTGTCTCCCCTTGAGTACAGATTCCCTTTCCTCTTCTCCTGCCACTTAAGTTGAAGTTTCCTGTACGCTTTACCGTTTATGTGCCTCTTCTGGAGTTTTTCAAAAAGCTGCCTGCCACCAAAAACAACCTTATTGGGATTTTCTCCTCTTTCTTTGCATGAGGTCAAAATGCTTTTTGCTTTCATTATCGCATCATCAACGTATCGAGAATTAAGATTGAAAATCCCCTGCAGCTGCCTTTTGAGTTCATTCCTCTTATGTCCTTCTAATAGCCTCTTGTATGCATACCTCATACAAGAGGACCATCTTCTCATAAGGTCTAATACCTTCTGCTTATCTTCACTGCCCTCAAAAATTAGCTTGGTCTGAACTGTTATCATGTCTTTTATTAGCACCTCTTTGTCCATAAATCCTTGCTGCAAAAGATGTATACTGCCGCTATTAAGTCCTCTGCCAGTTCTTCTTTTATATCTTCTTCATTCCTTCTCTGCCGTTTAACACTACAAGTTCTACCCCAAAACTCTCCATGAAAAACTTAAGATATTCAAATCCAAACCTTGCAAGTCTGTCAGGATACTCTATTACAACTTTTACAACTTCTCCTCTTTTGATTTTGTTCAAAAGTTTTAATAGCCCTCTCCTGTTTTTATTCTACTTTGCTGGCTATTTCAGATATAACCTCATACTGCCAACCTTGAGACTCTGCGTATTCCTCAAGTCTTCTGAGCTGGTTTTTAAGGTACTCTTCTTGCTTTTTAGTGGAGACTCTTGCATACAAAACAACGGTTGGTTTTGGTTTTTCCTCTATCATGCCAAGTAGTTTTTCTATGTCTTCTTTTTTGTACCTTTTCCTTTCCTTAGGTAGCTTGAGAGGTGTTATTAACCCTTCCTTTTCCCAGTTTAGGAAATAGCCTTCGGCAGATAGCATACATCTCTTTAACTTTTTGCACACTCAGTAACATTCAACATCACCTAATTAAAATTATACCTTTTTGTCTTGTTATTTTCAACTGTTGTGACCTCCTTGCATAAAACAGCAAAGAGGCTCTTTAAAAAACATTTGACTCACTTGCCCCAAGGTCTATTCCCCCCAGCAGTGCAAACGATACATTTTGAACCTTGTCGAAGCTGATATTTTCAACTCTGAAAATTTCTTTGCCAATTCTGACTGCCTTTGGTGGATACATCTCTTTGATTTCCCTTCCCACCATCAGGCTTACAACCTGGTCAGGATTTGTCTTTTCTGTATTTAGTGTTGAGATGTATCTGCCATCACGAAGATTTTTCAGAAAGTCTTCCTAATGTATATATTCTCAGCAACAGTAAGATGAGGGCAGAGCGCAAGTTCCTGGTGAACTATGCTAATTCCAAGATTTTGAGCATCTCTCGGAGACCTTATATTGACCTTTTTACCCTCAAGGTATATCTCGCCTTTGTCTGGAAGAAGGCTTCCTGAAATAATATTTATCAAAGTTGACTTACCAGCTCCGTTTTCACCAACTATTGCATGTATCTCTGCCTTGTTTACTGAAAATGAAACATCAGAAAGTGCCACAGTGCATGGAAAAATTTTTGTAATTCCATTTAACCTTAAAAGTTCGCTATCAGTGGAGCTTTTCATGCAAATCTCAATCCAATATTCAAAATCTCTTGGAATATTTACTGTACATCAGGAGCTTTTATATTTCCCTCACCTTTCTGTTGCTGAAAACATCTTTATTGACAATAAACCGAAAAATAAACTTGGTTTTGTAAGCTATAAAACTATGATAAAACAGGCATCAGAAATCTTAAGTAAAATGGGAGTTTATATAAACCCTGAAACACTCTGTAAAAACCTTGGGCTTTCTCAGCTTCAGATAATTGAAATTTGTAGAGCACTTGTTCAAAATGCAAAGGTTTTGATATTTGATGAGCCAACGGCAGGGCTCACAACATATGAGATAGAAAATCTTTTTAAAATAATAAAAGAGCTAAAAGAAAAAGGAATTGTAATAATATTTGTGACAAACATGGTTGAAGAAGCTCTATCTATCGCAGACAGGGTAACAATCCTGCGCGACGGTGAGGTTTATAACATCATAAATGAGCTTGCAAGAATTGGCTGTGCTATTATTTTCATCTCTTCTGACTTTTCAGAGCTGATTGGTATGTGCGACAGGATTTTGGTACTTCACAAAGGCAAAACAGCCGGGGAGTTTTCTAAAAGGGAGATGGATTATGATAAAATTTTAAAGACAGCAATGGGAATATAAAAAAAGATGGCATCTGCCATCTGATTACTGAAAATTTTATTGTTTCTAGTCTGAACAGTCATTTGAAGAAACAATATTTTATTTTCCTCTAAACTTTTCACTTTTTTTGTCTGTGTCAAAATCCTTAATTAATTCAAGTTTTTTGACAAGTATTTGTTGCTTCTGGATAAGTCTTTCGAGTATTTCAGCAACCGATTTTTGTAAAGCAATAATTTTCTCGAAATCATCAGGTTTGGAAAGTTGATGTGAATCAACAATTTTTTTAATCTTCTCAGCTTCTGCATCTATAAGGTTTGCAATTGCTATCTCTTCTTTTGCAACAGAGGTCAGTACTTCATTTACCGCATTCTCTCTTGGATTATCACCATGCACTGACATACTACATTACCTCTCAAACTATGGTTATATATAAATCATAATATGAAACACAGGCTTTAAATGTTAATATTTCAATGTGTATATAGGAAAAAACCAAGGAATAATATTATAAAAAAATATTGAAAGTGGCAATATCTTGTTATGAGCAAAAAATTTTTCAGGGGTTTAATGTTTGGTATTCTCATAAGCCTCGTTCTCTGGATAGCTATAATCATCTTCATTAAAATTGGCTTTTCTTTCTATAAAATAATCTACAAATGATATTGTAAACTAACATACCAATAACTGCACCTAAAGCATCAATCAAAACATCAGTTTCTTTTGCTCCTCTGCCAGGGACAAACAACTGATGTATTTCATCACTTGCAGCATAAATAAGGCAAAAAATTAGAGAAAAAATAAAAGCTTTGCATCCCCTAATTCCACTTACTGTAAATGCAATCATTACTAACATACCCAACACTAAGTATACTACCCCATGGGCATATTTTCGAATAAGATTGTTGAGTTTATTTATTAGATTTTTTCTTGGCTTGATAGCTTCTTCAGAAACAATAACCTTTTGCGTAGTTTTAACAATTTGCTTTGTAACAGTTTTGCTAAGATTATTGGACTCTGGTCCTGGCTGAGAGGATAAAGAAAATATAACGAGTAACCACAGGATCACGGTTGCCCAGGAAATTAAAAACATAGATTTATTGTTCGTAACTTTTATCCTCTCATAATTCTCTTACTTTTTCTTTTGAGACATCAATTCTTAAACATATATTGCTATATGTTGATATGAAAAACAATCACTCATGTATACAACTTGGGAAGTCATTTTTTCTGTTTTCATAAAAGAATATTTTTTAAGACTATTATGAAATAATTAATGTAATTTTTGGATTTTAGTATAAGATTGTTGAAGTCATTATACTCTCTAAACTCTCTTTATACTGATTAATAATATGGTAGTCTATATCAATTTCTGTTTTCCACGCACTATTTATAATATTAGGTAATGATTGTATATTTTCCCTGTCCAAAATAGGAATATTAAACTCTTTGTGAAATGACCTTGCTCTATTATCCACAGCAATTATTAACGTTCTTCTTTTAAATTGCAGCGCCCTTATTCCTCCATGCAGCCTTGTACCTACATAATCTACATCTTTTTTATTTTTCAATAACAAATCATATTCCTGCAAGTCATTTGCAAGTATTTCAATTTTATTTTTGAACTTTTTAACTAAATTCTTTATATACTCGTAATCATTTTTACTCTGAGGCCATGCATAAACTTCTTCATAATTCTCCAACAAAATTTCTATCATCTTATTATCAAGAAAATAATTTTTATTATAATCAGTTACAGTGAAAACTACTCTTCTCCCTTTTTTATCTGGTATGTCTTGACAATGTTGCTTACTCAATTTCCATAAAGTAGGACAACCTGTGTTAATAACGTTATTAAAACCCAGTTCGTTCAAGATAATCTTTGATAAATTGTCTCTAACACTATGTACTCCCCAGTGACTCAGAATCTTCTTCCACATATATCTCGAATAAATTTTTCTTATAGTTTTAAATTTGCTTTTGTTGGAAATCTGTGTTCCTACTCCAAGTAATAGCACATTTCTAAAATATTTAAACTCGTAAAATGAAATCTTCCATTCATTAAAAATTTTCAAAGGCGTAAAAAGCATATTAAACAAATTAGTTCCACATATGATTTTAATGTCAGACTTTATTAATAAGTTCTTCTGTTCACTAGTAAGAGCAAGATGAGTAGGTACATAGTAAATTAAAACACAATAATTTTTTAATTGACTTATTACATCATTAAACCATTCTTTTATAGATTGCATAATTATCTCATCACCCAAATTGTTACTTCCTACGCTTGTATCCAATAACGTTATTACCACTTATATCCACTCCTTGATATTTTTGGTATTATTGTTCACGCAGCAAGACATCAAATTTTCTTTTCGACCAATGCAAGTTAAGAGTGATACTAATATTATTAATAATGGTAAAACAAAATTTATCGTAGCAAAGTTAGCTTCTGAAAAACCACGAATTGAAAAATATATTAGATAAAGTAGTGAGATAATAAATTCTGATTCATATTGTCTCTTAGCCGAAAATAAAAGTAACAATAATTTCCATATATAATCTATAATAACACCCAAATATAGAAATAGCCCCACAAATCCGAAATTAAAAATTACATTTAAATAATCATTGTGAGCACTTCCTAATCTTATAGCTGCAATTTGCGGTCCAATTTCTCTAAAAGCAAAAAAACCATATCCAATCAGTGGACTTAATTTTATCATTCTCCATGTATATTCCCAAATGATAGTTCTACCCGTCAAAGTGTAAAGATACTTCTCGTTCTGGATATAAGTAGAAATGTAACTGTTAATGTAACTTATATATAGCTGAACAGTAATTAATACAAAAAACAAAATCAAGATAATTTTTTCTCGTTTACTACTTTTATTAGCTATAACAAATATAAGAAACACTACAAAAAAAGAAATTATCGCAGTTTTGCTGACAGTCAAAAATAGTACAATCAGTAGATAAATTAAAATTACAAAATATCTTAAATTATGCTCATTGTTAAGCCTTTTTTGTTCACTCAAAATGCCTAAACAGCTAATTGACGAAATTGCTAATAAATTTCCCAATATATTAGGATGCAGAAATTCGTCATTTCCTAATCTACCTATGCTATCAAAACCATTCCATATCCCAATAAAAGCAAGAATAATTCCACCTATAACTATACCTCTAGTAGTATAATATACTATCTTTTCTATATCCCAAAATTTAACAAATAGAAAAATCGGAATAATTTCTATCATAGAAATAAACCAATATAAAATAGCTATATTAAAATCTGACTTTGTCCACAAAATAGATGAAAATATCCATCCCAAAAATAAAAACAATATGAGTGGTATAAAATCAGTAATAGATTTGGCTTTCATTAACCTCTTTTTTGATAGCAGATAAATAACAATAATATACAAATAAAATAATTTCATACATAAACTCATAATTGTTCCATATTGAGGATTTTCTTTGAAAAATAGTAGATTAATTGAGTGAAGCAAATAATATAAAATCCAATAAACAAAAATAAATAATCCTCCATCCCACTTTTTTGAGATGCTTTTCTCCATCCTTCATGCCTACCTTTCAGGCGTTATATATTAAAATTTGTGCTTAATACTAGTTTTTCTTATCTATCATGTTTAATTATGTTGAAATATATAATTTAATCTTTCATTTTTGAAACAAGTTCGTTATACACATATTCTACATTGTTTCTCAGTAGAAGATTTTTCGCTCTTTCCAACGCACCTTTCGATAACTTTCTTAATAGCTCTCTGTTTTCATATAACTCTATCATTTGCATGCCCAACTCCTGAACTATTTCATTATAACTCTTGTATTTTACATTTATTTTTATACCACACGAACTATCCACTATAACTCCTGGTCCTCCAATGTTTAGACACAAAACAGGCAATCCAGCACTTAGTGCTTCAATAAGAACATTGCCACTCGAATCATGCAAACTCGGGAATACAAATAAATCACTATCTATGTAATAATCTTTTACCTTACTATATGGAACTTTTCCAACGAACAAAACGCTCTTTGATAACTGCAATTTGTTGACTAGCTCTAGTAAATATTTCTTTTCTTTACCATCACCTACTATAACAAATTGAGTATTTTTATATTTTTCATTAAGCAATTTGAAAGCCCTAATTGCAATATCTACTCCTTTTAAATATACAAGTCGGCCAACGAACAATAATTTAAATTTTTCTGAAGAATTTTCTTTTAGAGAATAAATCTCATTTATATCTTTATCGTCTGAACCGACCTCCAAAACTGTATATGTTTTGTAATGAAATTTTGATGGAATAAATTTTTTTGTTTCTTCATTTTTGCAGAGAATAATATCAGTTTTTTTATACATATATCTCAACAGGGGATCTATATATGCTATACAATTTAAAAGATCCCTTATTAAATCTAATACAAATCCTTTAAATGTATAGCTTCTCCTCAACCTAAAAGGAACTCTTTCTCCCCCACCAACAGGTCCGAAAATAAAAAACTTGTTAAAAAAAGCAAGAAAAGATATATGTCTAAATACACCAAAAGTAACATGATGAAGTATATCAATTTTATATGTGTCAATAATTGGTTTGACATATTTAACTATGCCAATTTGCCATAAAATATAATGTATTTGAACAAATCTACCACCTCTTTTTCTTCTCCAAAAAGATATATCGTAATAGAAGAAATGCATTTTTTCTCTGATTAAGTTATATTCTTCCTTTGCTAACTCTTTTTCTATTTCTTCCTTGTGCATTTCTCGAGTTACGACAAAAACTTCATATCCTAATTTTGCTAACTCGAGAGCCCATCGCCAGCCTACGCCAGGCTCAGAACCATAATTAGGTTCACAAGCATATGCTGATAATAATACCTTCATTTTTTCACCTTTTATGTAAAAATTTTTATCAACTGTTTTTTGAAAGAAGCAATCGAATTTTTATTTGCAAATAACCTGCAACCCATTTTAAAAAAATTATACAATTCATTATCATTTATCATCTTTTCTATGCAAATTCTCAACTCGCTAAAATTCCCAAACTCAAATGTTAAGCCTATTTTATTATTTTTTACTCTGTATCCAACCAGACCATGCTTCGAAGTAATGACTGGAACTTCTGTTGCACAGGCTCTTACTAAAACTCCACTTGAAGAATTAAAATCCTTTGAATACGGCAAAAGTATAACATCAGATGCAGCGTAAGAATATACAATCTCTTTTTCGCTTAGATAGTGATTTATGTATATAATTCTTTTACCATACTTATTTGCTATTTCTTGTAATAACATTTCTTCTCTCGGATTTTCCACTTTCCCACTTATTAAAATAATGATATTTCCATAAATAGTTAAAATTTCTTCAATATGAGATAATATGAATGAAAACCCTTTTCTTTTGTTTTGTTTTCCTATCAATGAAATAACAAATTTATCACTTTCTATGTTATATTTTTTCCTCGCCTGATCCCTTAAAGAAGTTGAATAATTGCCCTCCCACGGGTCAGGGATTATACTAAATCCACTCTTAATTATACTCGGATAATCATTTATTCGTTCATCAAAAATTATTATTTTGATTTTGGAAAACATCAAATACTTCAATGAAACAAACACTAGTATCTGTTTAACACAACTAAAAATATCCGAGCAATTGTACAATACTCTGTATTTAATTCCATAATATCTTATGGTTTTGTCATTAATTAAAAATAATCTCTGCAGCATTATAAAAGGAATGTAATAATCATCTAGAGCCATAAATATTACATCGATTCTAGACTTACTGTCTTCTTTTAACTTTCCAAGTAACTTTTTGAAACTTTTTAATACTCTAAACATCTCTTTTATACTTAGCTTTTTAATCCAAACGCCCTCTATCTTTAAATCATTAACGGAAATAATTTCATAATGAACTTTGAATTTATTTGAAAACTCAACATAATGTTCTGTAAAATAATCACTTCTCGTCAATATATATATCTTATCATATTGATTACTCAATGCATCTAAAACGTAAAAAAGTATCTGTAATCTACTTCCTCTAAAAATAGGTTCAACTAATACTAAATAGTTCATTTTTTCATCTCCTCAAAAGACAAACTAGATTAAAGTCCATAAATTTCTAATATCTTCTTAATATTTATCGCTTGGTTGTAACTAGCATTAACATACTCCTTTCTACACTTCTCTCCTCTACAATAATTGATATCTTTAATTTTAGAGTATAGCCAATTTCTTTCCAATGGATTTACTAGCCATCCATTCACCCCTTCTTCTATTATTTCAGATATCCCCCCTAAATTACTTGCTAACACAGAAGTTCCTACACTAAATGCCTCTAATAAAACCATAGGAAATCCCTCGAACCACAAACTTGGAAAAACTAAAAATTTTGCTTTTCCAATTAGCTCCAAAACTTTCTCTCGCTTTTGTGGTCCCAAATATTTCGTATTTTTCAGGTTATTTTTCTGAATAAACTTTATTACCTTATCTCTTAACGGCCCATCACCCACTATCAAAAGTTTTACCTCATCATTTAATTCTTTCATTGCCTGCAACAAATTCATTATTCCTTTTTCATATGAAAGCCGTCCAACAAAAATAATGTAATCTTCTTTCTCATAAACTGGTTTTATATCTTCTTCAAAAATAAAATTCGGCTTTACTACAATCTTTTCGGCAGGTATTCCAAATTTAATGAATATATTCCTTGAAAAATCAGTTAACGCAATAAACCTATCTACGTAATCAAAAATATTTTTTTTCTTATAAATTGTATTTACCAAAGCAAGAATAACATTTCGCATCCAATTATAGGAGCAATTAGACGTTACTGCATTTATTATGCCCTTATCAAGACATTTTGTACATATTCTATTTTTCTTATAATCGAAAAAAGTAGCATTGGGACATATAAATCTATAGTTATGTAATGTTTGTATTACCTTCGCACCACTTTCTTTTGCTGCAACGTACACAGATGGAGATATATATGGAAAAATATTATGACAATGAACTATATCAATTTTATTTTCTCTAACTATCCTTTTCACATCGTTATAAGTTTTTCTGTTAAATACCATATTTTTTACTAAAAAAGGCAGTTTAAAAAGAGAAATATTTGAGTTATGAAATGTGTATTCATAAACCTCAAATCCATTCTCTCGCAGTAATCTTTTTTCTTGTTCAAATACTCTATCTTCACCACCATATTGTCGATAGAATTCATGGACAAATAAAACCCTCATTTGAATTTATCTCACCTTTCAAAACTTCATTTTTTGGTAACTAAAAGTTTGATAAATTTCAAGTTTGTATATAAATACCTTCTCCATAATCTCTTGGGTTCTTTTATAAGCCTATATAACCATTCAAGCCCCATTTTTTGCATCCACAATGGAGCTCTTTTAATCTTACCAGCATGCATATTAAACGCTGCACCAACTCCTAACATCACAGCATTTATCTTTCCTTTATTCTTGCTCATCCAAATTTCTTGCTTAGGACAACCAAGGCTAACAAATAATATTTGTACCTTGATTTGGTTTATCTCTTCTATAATTCTCTCTTCCTCTTCTGGCCTGAGGTCTCTAAATGGTGGAGAATAAGAATAACTAATTTTCAAATCCTTGAACATTTTTTTTAGATTAGCTATAAGTTTATTCAAAACATCCTTTTCACTTCCATAAAGTCCTATCTTCAAATCATTTTCCTGAGCATATTTACAAATTTCTAACATCATTGATGGTCCATCAAGTCTCTCCTGGTCCTGTTCCCCTTTTCTTCTCAGCCACCATACCAATGGCATTCCATCAGGGCATACTATATCTGCTGAATTTACAGCTTCTTTCACCTTCTCTGATTCAACACATTCTATATTCATGTGGACGTTTGCAAAACAAACAACTCTACTTTCATTTTTTTGACTCCAAATACCTATTATCTTTAGTAGTTCTTTTTTACTTATTGAATGTAACTTCATGTTGTTAAGTAAATATTCTCTCATAACATTGACTCACCTTTAAAAATTATTCTCTATTTGCCATTTAGCTTCATTATTGCTACAAAAGTCTTAAATATTAAATACAAATCTAACAACAAGTTCTTTTTCATTATATACTCATAATCCATCCTCATCCACTCACTATACCCAACATCATTTCTATTGCGAGTTGTCTGCCAAATACATGTAAGGCCCGGCTTTACTGAATGTCTTATATGATGTTCAAATTCACAGCCAAGGGCTTCTTGGGTCTCTAAAGGTCTTGGTCCTACTAAGCTCATCTCTCCTTTTAAAACATTTATAAGCTGGGGTAATTCGTCAAGACTTAACTTTCTCAAAATTCTACCAACTCTTGTTATTCGCGGATCGTTGGTCATTTTAAATACCGGTCCATCCATTTCGTTATACTGCTTTAGTTTTTCTTTTAACTCTTCTGCATTAGGCACCATAGTTCTAAACTTGATTAACTTAAATCTTCGACCATTTAGTCCAACACGTTCTTGAACAAAAAATACTGGACCTTTCGGTGAGTCAAGTTTTATTAATACTGCTATCAGCAAAAAAAGCGGCGCTGTGAGTACGAGAGCTATCAATGATATCACAATATCTAGTAGACGCTTCACGAATTTATAAGCAAAGCTTGTTTCGACTGGTTGAAAATCAAATATGATATTTTCTTCATCAACATTTAACTGAGCTTTTTCAACACCTAATTCATTTCTATAAACAATCTTCAGTCTTCGACCACTTGCTTTACATATTTCAATAACTTTTTTTGAAAACTGACTATTTAATTCAAACTCTGAGAAAAGAATAACCTCATCAACCACAGAATTCTTTATTAAATAGCAGAGACTCTCAATCGCATATGAAAGTGAATTTTCATTCTTAGGATTTACCTCAATCGTGGTTATGTTGCTTCTTTTATCACAACAACCTAGTAAATTGCTTTCTTTTGCCAATTTAATAGTTTCTTTCGTTCCAATAACAACAAAGTAAAAGTCTTTTAATAAAGATTTAAATAAAATTCCCTCAACTTTAAGGAGAAGAATTTTAAGTACAATTCCTGCTAAAATGTATATTAGGATAAATACACCTATAACAACCCTGCTTAAACCAAGTTTTGCAATAAAGTCTATACATGATATATAGATGAATATTGCTGTAGCCCTTTTCAAAGTATTTAAAACGATATCTTTTACCTCAATTTTTTTTAAGTTCAATTCTTTCGAAACTTTAATTACTAATACAAACCAAAACAATATAATAAGTCCATATGTCAAAACATATAACTTTTCATCAAAGAAATTAATCTTATCAAATCTGAATCGATAAGCCGCAAAATATGCCAAAGTTATGGCAATAAACCCCGCCAAGTTATAAAATAGCTTTCTCAATATTCTCACTTCATCAGGCACTTGAGGTCTCTCCCTTTTATCTATAATTTTCAACATACCATTCATACGTCGACCTCAGTCCGTCAAATAAGCTAATCTTCTTTTCCCAACCAAGGCTCTTAAGTCTGCTGATATCAAGTAGTTTCCTTGGCGTCCCATCTGGCATGTCAGGATTAAATACTATTCTGCCTTTATACCCCACAATTTCTTTTATCATTTTAGCCAGCTCTGCAATAGAGACCTCTTCGCCGCTTCCCACATTTATCCATATCTCATCATCGTAGTTTTGCATTAAAAACAGGCATGCATCTGCTAAATCATCTACATGTAAAAACTCCCTCAATGGCTTTCCTGTTCCCCATACTTCAACATATGGTTTGTTGTTGATTTTGACTTCATGAAACTTGCGAATCAAAGCAGGTATTACATGTGACGTATTTAAATCAAAATTGTCATTTGGCCCATATAAATTTGTTGGCATACAGCTTATGAAATTTGCTCCATATTGTCTTTTATAATATTGGCAAAGTTTAAGTCCTGCAATTTTCGCAACTGCATACGCTTCATTTGTAGGTTCTAAATACCCAGAAAGTAAATATTCCTCCTTCATCGGCTGAGGACATTCTCTTGGATAAATACATGAGCTTCCTAAGAACAATAATTTTTTTACACCATACTTGTAAGCACTATGTATTACATTACATTCAATCATTAAATTCTGATATATAAACTCTGCAGGGTATGTTCTGTTTGCGTGAATTCCACCCACTTTAGCAGCAGCAAGAAAAACGTATTCAGGTCTTTCTTTTTCAAAAAACCTTTCAACCTCTTCCTGGCGAGCTAAGTCAACCTCTTCTCTACCCTTTAAAATGAGATTTGTGTAACCTTCCTTTTGAAGCTTTCTTACTATTGCAGAACCGACAAGTCCTCTGTGCCCCGCAACAAATATCTTGCTTGACTTTTCCATTTTAAAACCCCTCATTCTAAATAAGATTGTTGATAAGCATAACCATTTTCTTTGTTGAAAAGTTCTTTTTCGGCTTCTTTTAAATCGCTTTCTATCATAATTTTTACAAGCTCATCAAATGTAACTGTTGGCTGCCACCCAAGAACCTGCCTTGCTTTTGTTGCATCACCGACTAAAATATCAACTTCAGTTGGTCTGAAATATCTTGGGTCAACTTCAACCAAAACCCTTCCTGTTTTTGCATCAATCCCTTTTTCATTTACTCCTTGTCCAACCCATTCAATATCAATATCAATTAACTTGAATGCTTTCTCCACAAACTCCCTAACACTGTGTGTTTCACCTGTAGCAATTACATAATCATCAGGCACGTCGTGATTCAATATCATCCACATAGCTCTTACATAATCCTTTGCATAACCCCAATCTCTTTTTGCATCAAGATTGCCCAAATAAAGCTTATCTTGCAAGCCATATTTTATCCGAGCAACTGCTCGGGTTATTTTCCTGGTTACAAAAGTTTCGCCTCTAATGGGTGATTCATGATTAAATAGTATCCCATTACATGCAAATATTCCATAGGCTTCACGATAATTAACAGTGATCCAATAAGCATATAGCTTAGCAACAGCATATGGGCTTCGAGGATAAAATGGGGTGGTTTCTCTTTGAGGTATCTCTTGAACCTTCCCAAAAAGCTCGCTTGTAGATGCTTGGTAAAAACGAGCTTTATTTTCAAGCTTTAATATTCTAATTGCTTCGAGTAGTCTAAGCGTCCCAAGTGCATCTGCATTTGCAGTATATTCAGGCGATTCAAATGAAACCTTTACATGACTTTGAGCAGCTAAATTATAGATTTCATCAGGCTGGATTTCTTGGATTATCCTTATTAAGTTTGTTGAGTCTGTTAAATCACCATAGTGCAAATAAAAACGTCGATTTTCAACATGCGGATCTACATATAGATGATCTATTCTTTGGGTATTAATCAATGAGGTTCGTCTTTTTATACCATGAACTTCATAACCTTTTTCAAGTAAAAACTCAGCTAAATATGCACCGTCCTGTCCAGTGATACCCGTAATCAAAGCTCTTTTCATAAAAAACACCTTCTTTTAAAAATCACTTATATTTGAAATATAGCTCCTTCAACCTTTTTTTCTGCTCGGGTGACAATCTTTGCTTTAAAATCCAAATTCCTCTTTGTATCGCCTCAGTTTTCTTGCCTGATTTATATAGGCTTGCAAGCTCTTTTATCTCACCCATAGACATAACAGAAAGAACAATCTTAGCAGCTTCTAACTGGTCAGAGGTTGAAATACTCAGTTTGTCTTGTTTTGTTGAAGAAGATGTTTGTTCTTCATTTTTCGGTGTATTTTTGTTTAAGCTACTTTGGGAACTGTCATTTGTGCTTGCATTATTTGATAGCTCTTGGTTTTTAGAATCCTGGTTGCCAGTTTTGCTTTTAAACTCGTTATTTGCAGGCAAGTTTTTATCAGTAGCAGACTTTGAAGGAGTGGCTGCTGCGTTGCTGATTTCTGCCTGTGCCAAATCCTTTTTTAGCTGGTCCTGATTATAAACAGCACTTTGAACATCTTTTGCAATGTTTTCATCATTTATTAAGTTGCTAAGTTCTTTGTTCAGACTTTCATCATTTAAGAGCTCTTCTACCATCTCAGGTGGTAATACCGAATTCAAAGCCTTTTCAATTACTATTGCAAAGAGTAATGCAATTAAAATAAGCGAAATGGCCAATATAAGCAATACTTTTCGATTTCTTTTCAATCACACCACACCTTTTATAAGATACCTTGAGGTCTCATTTGCGAGACCTCAAGGTTGTTTAATCTATTTAAAAAGATTTTTACTTCATCAAAGCCCTTACAATAACTGTTGCAACCTCAGCCCTTGTTGCGTTAGCCTTTGGTGCAAATGTAGAGTTGCCTCTTCCTTCCATAATTCCATTTTCAACAACAACAGCTACATACTTTTTAGCCCATGCTGAGATGCTTGAGTCATCTTTGAAGCTAATCGTTGGTATAGCAGATAGAGAAACTTTTCCTGCTTTGCTCAGCGCAAGAGAAATCATCTTTGCCATTTCTTCTCTTGTAACTGGTTCGTTTGGCGCAAACTTGGTCTCGCTTCTGCCATTGATGATTCCTAAGTTGTACAAAGTTGCAACATATGGATAGAACCAATCTGTAGATTTCACATCCTCAAATTTTGTTACTTCTTGGCCTGCAGTATCAAACTGGAATGTTTCCACAACCATCTTTGCAAACTCTGCTCTTGTTACATTATTATTTGGTCTGAATGTGCCATCCGGATAGCCATCTGTTATGCCCTTTGCAGATATCAATTGAACATTCTTGTAATACCAAGCCTTTGAGTCTACATCTGAATATGTCTTGTTATAGTCGCCCACATAGTATGTGCTAAGAGACTTTCTTTCAACTAAGAAACTATTTGTTGTTGATACATATATGCCCGGAACAATCTCTGTTTTGCCTTCTGAGATTCTATAGACAGCTACTTTTGATTCATCCGCAATTTTGCTCTTCAGTTTCAATATTAATATAACTGCATTGTCAAGTTTTTCTTGAACTTTGTCACCAATAATCACATTTACATCAACTGCTTGAGAAAGTGCACTTGAAACCTGTTTAGGTGTAACTTTTATCTCAACTTTGTCGCCGCTTATCACTGATGTTGGAACTAAAACACTTGCAGCCGGAGTTACTATCAACACACCTGTTACTTTGTTATCACTCTTTATCTTGTCAATTGCATCTTTTTCAAACAAAACAGAAGCATCTTTGTTAGTATTTGCATTTATACCTGCAGAAACTCCTATCAGGTTTAAAGATTTCTTTAAAATAGTATTTGTAATATTCTGGGTAGATGAAACCACTTCATTTGCTCGTGAAATAGCATTCGCAATATCATTCACAGATACTTTGAATGTCACTTTTGTAGCCTCTTCTGTCTTTTGTGGTGCTACCGCAACTGCTTCATAAGCCCTCAAGAGTAAGGCTGCTGTTTCAAACTTGAGGCTTTCAAGCTGAAGTGTCTTTTCTACAACTGGCAGTGATTGTTTTTGAATATTTGATGCAACTGTGTTTATTGCATTTGTCAGACCAGTCACAACAGACTTTATTTCAGATACATTTGAAATCTTATCTAAAACTGTTGCTACTTTTACAACAACTTCTTTTAAGCTTGATACTGCTTTATTGATATCCTTTTCAGTTGTCAATACTGAAGGCAGAGCTTTTACAATATCGTCTATCTGTTCAAGCTTGCCTTGGGCAATTACTTCGTCAAGTTGTTTGCTAATGTCAGATATTGTTATTGGCTGTGTTGGCTGGCTTGGCTGAGTCGGTTGGGTTGGTTGTGAAGGTTGCGTTGGTGCTGGTGTTGGCGTAGGTGTAGGTGTTGGTGTGGGCGTTTGAGTTGATGTCGATTCAACATACAAAAGCCCCAATGCTTGTAGTAGTGCTGTTGCCCCAAGCTTTTCTGTTGAACTTGTAATAGAGTTGACTGAGTCAACAATTGTTTGAAACGCTGCTTTTATATTATTAATATTCTGTTGATTTTCTATAGGATTACCCAATACTCCAACAAGTAGAGTAATTAAATTATTCAGTCCAGTTGTATTTACACTGAACAAACCCGTAGATTCTGAATACTTAAGAGGTTTATATTCTGCATTTGTTGCTTTAAACACTGCAATCGCTACATTAATCTTTGTCAATTGATATTCTGCTTTGTATACATCACCTACTGTGGTTACGTATTTTGTTGCAAAATCTGTTGCTGCAGCCGTAAGATTTGCATCTGTCCCAGAAATTACAAGATTAACAAACCAGTTCTTGCCTGTTCCATCCTGATAGTTTGCCATCCAATCAAGAAGTGAACTGACTGTTGCTAAGTCAAGACCAAGTGCATCTTTTAACCTCTGTGCAGCACCTGGACCACTTGAAATTTGATTGAATGCATTGATTAAAGCAATTCTTCCACTTCCGCTTACAAATTTGCTGATTACTTCTGCAGTTTGAGTAGCCGAACCAGAATTTTTAACATACGTAATAAGTTCCTGTAAAAAACTTTTTGCTCTGTCGATACATGTTTGCGACGGTGTAATAGTACCTCCAAATGCAAATACACTGCTTATCAAAAATGCAATTATAACACTTAAGCTAATAAATCTTTTCAAATTTTTCATCTTTTCTGAAACCTCCCTGTAACTATTTAAATAATCTCTCAAAAATATTTTTCCTAGTTGCCGTATAACCGTTTATTTGTCCCGAATTTTTCAAGATTTTTTTTGCATTTTGAGTAAGTAAAACCTCTGACAGCTCTTTTTCTTTGTAATTGTTTTTAAGATATTTTCTTGCTTCATTGAAAAAAAACCTTCTTATCCTGCTGTCATGAGCATCTGAAGCAATAAAATGACAAAGTCCCATCTCAATCAGTTCATTGGAAAACTTTTGAACATATCGTCCAAACACACCTGCAAAACTTCCTGCTGTGAGTTGAAAATAAACACCCATCTCTGACAATCTCACAAGCCTATCAATATCCTTTTTCTCAAATGACCTTTCCGGATGAGCAATTATAATTTCATAACCACAAAGCTTAAGAGCATAAATCTGATTTAGTACATACTCTGCCAAAATCCCTGATGTTACCTCTACTAAAATATAGTCTGAACCAGCCAGGGTTATCAGGTCATCTTTTTGAGCTAATGCATCTTTTAGTTTGTATTCACACCCTCTATGTAGCATCACCCCTTCCCTTAAGGCTATTTCTTCCAGTTGTTGAAATTTAGTCTCATATAATGATTTGAGCTTTGCTGAATAATGAGGAGTAACTATTATCTCTTTTATACCCTCTTTTTGAGCAAGTTTTAACATATTTTTTGCTTCTTCAAAAGTTTCTGCTCCATCATCAACATCTACCATCAGATGGCAATGTATATCTATCATCTTTTTTTCTTCTCCTGCCCATTTTCTTTTTCTTTACAGTTTCACCGTTTTCATCGCTATAATAGTAGTAATAGTAATAATAATAGTAGTAACTCGAAGTCTGACGCTTTACCTTATTTAAAACAACACCTATTATATTAGCATTTACTTTTTGCAAATTCTCTTTTGCCTGCTGAATCGCTTCTATTTGAACTTCACCAGCAGATGCCACCAAAATTACACCATCTACAATCCTGCCAATTATAGCCGCGTCTGTCAAGCTACCACATGGTGGTGAATCTATAATTATGTAATCATAGCTTTGACTAATTGTATTTAAGAAATTTTCGAATTTTTTGGAACCAAGTAGTTCTGCCGGATTTGGTGGAATAGGGCCAGAGGTTATCAAATCCAGTCCTTCAACACCATCTTTTTGAATTATCTCCTCAAACTTCTTGTTTTCTACAAGAAGATTTGTCAATCCCACTTTGTTACTGACTCCAAACACTTTATGTATTGCAGGACGCCTTAAATCTGCATCTATTACAAGAACTTTACTCCCTGCTTGGACCATTACAACTGCCAGATTTGCACATGTAATAGTTTTACCTTCCGAAGGTCCTGTGCTAGTTATAACTATCGTCTTTATTGGTTTGTCCAGACTTGAATACTGAATATTGGTTCGAAGCATTCTGTAACTTTCTGTAATGGGCGAGCGAGGATTGTATAGTGCTATTACCTCTTTTACTGGGTTCATTTAGTTTTTCCTCCTTCATCCAAGTCAGGAATGACAGCTAAAACGGGCAGCTGCAAGTATTTCTCAACATCGTCAGGTGTTTTGACAGTATTGTCCAAGTACTCAATAAAAAATGCAATTCCTACTCCTACCATCAGTCCTAATATAAATGCAACTGCTGTGTTCAAAAGTTTTTTTGGCTTTTCTGGCTTGTCCGGAACAACTGCTCTGTCAACTATTTGGACGTTTTCTATTTTCATTATTCTCTGAACAGCCTCTATAAACACTTCTGCCAGTTTATTGGCTACAGTTGCAGCAAACTTTGGTTCCTTACTTTCAATATTTATCATCAATATACGAGTGTCATTCTTCAGCTGGACAGAGACCATGTTACTCAGCTGGTCTGTTGTCATTTTTAAATTTAGTTCTTTTATTACTCTTTCCAATACTGTCCTGCTCACAGCAATTTCCCTATAATCTTTTACAAGCTGCTGTCCAAGCAAAACATCACTGTACAGCGCTTGGATACTATCACTTGACCCATCATTGTTGGTTGAACGCCCCGCAAAAAGTGTAACAGTTGCTTTGTAAATGGGTGGAAGAATGTAAAAGCTTAAAATTGCAGCAATGAGGGTAGAAATTAAAGTAATTACAACAATAAGTGGTAGTCTCTTTCTAATAATAAGAATGTATTCTTTTATTTCCAATGTCAATCCTCTCCTGATATGTAGTTTATTTAAAAGAAAAATGCCACCTCTTGGAATATTTCTATATAACATTATACACCAGCAGGCGGCATTTTTCAAATTAATGCTATCTCCCGTAATATGATTTTCATATTTTTGTAACAAAAATGTAATACTTAAAGTCTATTTAATGCACCTAATTTTCAATTTCAAAAACCTCACCTTCCCAGTTTCTCAAAAGTACTTTGTCTTTTCCAACATAAAGCAAATAATTGGGCAAAATTGGTGTTTTCCCTTTGCCTTTTGGGGCATTTACTATATATGTGGGAACTGCCATCCCTGATGTTCTTCCGCGCAAACTTTCGATTATTTCTATACCTTCTTCAATTGCCACCCAGAAATGCGATGTTCCTTTTACTCTTTTTGGATGAAAGATATAATATGGTTTTACCCTAATTTTCAAAAGTTCTTGGTTAAGTTTTCGAACAATGTACTTGTCGTTGTTGACTCCATTTAACAAAACCATTTGATTGCCAAGCGGCACTCCAGCGTCTGAGAGCATCTCACAGGCTTTTTTCGATTCTTTTGTTATCTCACGCGGATAATTAAAGTGGGTGTTTATATAAATAGGATGATACTTCTTTAGCATATCAACAAGCTCTTTTGTAATCCTCTGTGGCAACGTTACAGGTGCTCGTGTACCAATTCTGATTATCTCAACATGAGGTATTTGCCTGAGTGATCTTAAAATCCACTCCAAAATCTCATCAGAAAGCAACAAGGCATCGCCACCTGTAATTAGAACATCTCGAATGTGAGGGTTTTTTGCCACATACTCTATTGCATCTGTAATATCGTCTAAGGATGCATGTGTGTCAGTCTCGCCAATGAGCCTTCTTCGCTGGCAAAATCTACAAAACATCCCACATATATTTGTCACCTTTATTATAAGCCTGTCTGGGTATCGCTGAGTAACTATCTTTGTTGGAGAGGTGTGCTCTTCGTCCATTGGGTCAAGCTCTCCTTTTTCTATTAGCTCAAATGAGCTTGGGACTGATTGCTTTTTTATTGGACAGCTTGGGTCATCTGGGTCAATTAGCGATAAATAATAAGGTGAGATTGCAAAACGGTAAACCTTTGCTACCTCTTCAATTTGCTGCGCTTCTTTTTCATTAAGGTTTAAAAGTTCTTTTAGTATTTTGGAAGAGGTAACTCTATTTTTAAGCTGCCACTTATAATTTGCCCAATCTTTTTCACTTGCTCTAAAGTAGGAAAGAATCTTTCTCTTTTGATATTCAATCCTTTCCTCATCCTCGATGCCAGTTTTGATTGTGTCTCTGACTTCTAAGTAGTCTTTAATAGCTTCTTTTAACTTTTCAAACCTTTCGTTGGTGTTGATAACATTTAACTTTTCCATATCTATTAAACCTCCTTTCGAAATATTTGCCAAAAATAAAAGCAGCCAAACTCCATAACCCCGGAATTTGGCTGCTTTGAAATCAAAGGCAAAGGAATATCTTCCCCTTTTGAAAAAGGGCATAAAAAAACTCCTTTTGCCTCCCCTTTCAAAGCTTCCGAGGTTAGCTGACGGGTTCGGGCAGAAAGGGTTAGCCCTACAGAAGCATTTGCTTCTGATTCACCCCAAAAAGGTTGGGTCCCCCGTATCCCAGTTTTTTGTCCTGGGAATTCAGCTTTTTAAAAGGAGTGCAATAGTATTTATAATTTATTTACATCTATCTAAAACTTGCTGAAGTTTTCCCTTGAGTTTCTCTCCTGATTTATATACTCTTCAGCATTAATATCTCCCCAAATCTTTGAACCAATCTCAATTAATGCCTCAGTAAATGACTCTGGTTTTTTGAAAATGATGGTTTCTTTTTTTTCCTCATCATATGTTAATATAACATCATCACCTAATAACTTTTTTATTTCTTCAAATATCTCTCTTTGCATTCTAAGTAAAACATACTGGGATTCTGAATCATAGTTAATATCTATTTTTCCCATAATTTTCACCTCATAGCAGAAAGCTTTCTACTATTAACATTTTTTCTTAATCTTTGTTTGCTTATATTATACCACATTTTTAACTTAAAAAACAACTAGATAAACCAATATGCTAGTTTCAATGGTTTGTAGAAGATTTTTTATTATTTAAAATCAGTCTACCAATATCTTGCAACGCATAATTTTTTCATGATATCATTAAATAAAATTCTTAATGTGGAGTGGAAGAGACCATGCTAAATGTAGATAAAAAATTTCCAGAACTTATTAGTTTTTTCAAAACGCGAGATGATATAGTAGCCGTTTGGATAGTGGGTTCATACGGTACAAAATATCAAACAGAAAATAGCGATATCGACCTTGCGATTTTATTTTCTAAAGAAATTAGCTTTTTTGATGAACTCGATTTAGAAGTACAGATCTGTGATATTCTTCAAACAGACAAGGTGGACATTATAAATCTCAATAAAGCTCCGTTGACTTTACAGTTTAAAGCCATCAGCGAAGGAAGAGAGATAATTAAAAAAGACCCTATTAAAGTAGCAGACTTTGAAGAAGTAGTTCTAGATTTGTATCAAGATCATGAGTACTTTTACAGGATATTTTATAAAGAATTAAGGGAGAGAAACCACCATGATTCTCAACATAGATTATGATAAAGTATTTCAAAAAATAGAATTTGTTGATGGAACACTATTAAAAATTGTTTAAAGGAGGGGGCTAATTATTGTGGTTGACATATTGCTGATAATAATCTTGTTGCTTGTCTTCATATTACCGTTTATTTTTCGCAAGATTGAGCACAATTTGGAGGTATTTTTGCTTGTAATGGGTTTATTGGCAACTGTGGTTTCTAAAACTTTATCATTTCATCTTCTAGGACATGTATTTAGCAATTATCTTCTTTATCTGGTTACAGCAGTTGTTCTTGTAATGGGGTTTGTGTTTAACCTCACAGTTAACAAATTTAAAACTGCAATAAACTCCATTTTGAGCAAGATAAAGATAGAACTCTTTGTAACCTTTGTGGTTTTATTCCTTGGGCTTATCTCAAGCATCATTACAGCAATTGTTGCAACATTGATACTTGTGGAAATCATTCACCTTCTGCCACTGAAACACAAAACAAAGGTTAAGGTAGCAATAATAGGCTGCTTTTCCATAGGTTTTGGTGCAGCATTAACTCCCGTTGGAGAGCCACTTTCAACAATTGTGGTAAGTTCTTTGAACGCTGAATTTTTATATATACTTAAAAATCTTGGAATTTATATAGTGCCCACAATAATCATCTTATCACTTTTAAGCTACTTTATTTTGCTACATGAAAGAAAAAGAGGGTATATTCTGCCAACTTATGATGAACTTTTGACAGAAGAAGAGGCTATTGTGAAAGCTGAAGAAAAAGCTATTTTAGACCTTGAGGCAAGGAAAGATGTGATACTACGTGCTGGCAAAATTTTTATGTTCATAGTCGCATTGGAACTGCTGGGCAATGGTTTTAAGCCTTTCATTGATAAATATGTTGTAAAACTGGGGGATAAACTTCTGTTTTGGATAAACATCATCTCAGCAGCTCTCGACAATGCAACAGTTGCAGCGGCTGAGATAACACCAAGCCTTTCAACTGGTCAAGTGAAAGCAATATTACTGAGCCTTCTTGCAAGTGGTGGTATTTTAATTCAGGGCAACATTCCAAACATAATTGCAGCAAACAAACTACAAATAAAGAGCAAGGAATGGATACAACTGGGACTGCCACTGGGACTAATATTGCTTCTTGTATTTTACTTGATACTTTTTGTAATTTAAATGTAGAAAGAATAGTTTAAAAAATATAGAGGCTGGCAATATCCAGCCTCTATTCTATCTTTGTAACCTCATACCCTGCATCATCAATTGCTCGAACAAACTCGTCGTCCTTTACATCTTTACTTAGCTCAACAGTTGCAACTTTGTCCTGCAGATCAACCTTCACAGAGCTTACACCTTCTATGGCTTTTAGGCTGTTTTCCACTCTTCTTACGCAGTGGTCACAAGTCATGCCTTTAATATAAATTTTTTTGGTCATTTAATGTCATCCCTCTCTCCTTAGAAATTTTTATATTTAATTA
>Ga0074394_1021_pt1 | contig 26161 bp, 24 predicted proteins | sample YelNatPoosite2B6_FD_65461 | JGI IMG/M metagenome (GOLD analysis project Ga0074394, IMG submission 65461) | Hot spring thermophilic microbial communities from Obsidian Pool, Yellowstone National Park, USA - site 2 B6 (version 4) (version 4) | ecosystem: Environmental > Aquatic > Thermal springs >...
TGTTTTGATGTATACTCTGGAATAGGTACCATTTCGATGTTTGTCGCTCCTTTTTGTAAAAAAGTATACTCCATAGAGATTGTTGAAGATGCAGTTGAAGATGCAAAAAAGAGCAGCAAAAACAATGGTATATCAAATATTGAGTTTATATGTGCAAATGCTGAGATTGAAATTCCAAAGCTTATGGAAAAAGGAATTATACCTCAGGTTGTGATACTTGACCCTCCTCGAAGTGGATGTGAAAAAGCTCTCTTAGAAAGCTTGATAAAGCAGAAGATTCCAAACATAATTTATGTATCTTGCAATCCATCAACACTTGCAAGGGATAGCAGTATTCTTTGTTCAAATGGTTATGAAATTGTGGAAGTTCAGCCTGTTGATATGTTTCCACAGACATTTCATGTAGAGTGCGTGGTGTTGATGTCAAGGGTGGATAAATAGAATAATAAATAGAATAAAGAAGAATAATTGCAAGGAGGGCACAACAGTTGAAAATAACAATGCAAAAAGGTGTAATTTTAATTAGGTGATATTGAATGTTACTGAGTATGCAAAAAGTTAAAGAGATGTATGCTATCTGCCGAAGGCTATTTCCTAAACTGGGAAAAGGAAGGGTTAATAATACCTCTCAGGCTCCCCAAGGAAAGGAAAAGGTACAAAAAAGAAGACATAGAGAAACTACTCGGCATGATAGAAGAAAAACTAAAGCCAACCCTTGTTTTGTATGCAAAACTCTCCACTAAAAAGCAAGAAGAGTACCTTAAAAACCAGATCAGAAGACTTGAGGAATACGCAGAGTCTCAAGGTTGGCAGTATGAGGTTATATCTGAAATAGCCAGCAAAGTAGAATAAAAACAGGAGAGGGCTATTAAAACTTTTGAACAAAATCAAAAGAGGAGAAGTTGTAAAAGTTGTAATAGAGTATCCTGACAGACTTGCAAGGTTTGGATTTGAATATCTTAAGTTTTTCATGGAGAGTTTTGGGGTAGAACTTGTAGTGTTAAACGGTAGAGAAAACGAAGAAGAAATAAAAGAAGAACTAGCAGAGGATTTAATAGCGGCAGTAAAATCTTTTGCAGCAAGGATTTATTGGCAAAGAGGTGCTAATAAAAGACATGATAACAGTTCAGACCAAGCTAATTTTTGAGGGCAGTGAAGATAAGCAGAAGGTATTAGACCTTATGAGAAGATGGTCCTCTTGTATGAGGTATGCATATAAGAGGCTTCTGGAAGGGCATAAAAGGAATGAACTCAAAAAGCAGCTGCAGGGGATTTTCAATCTTAATTCTCGATACGTTGATGATGCGATAATGAAAGCAAAAAGCATTTTGACCTCATGCAAAGAAAGAGGAGAAAATCCCAAGAAGGTTGTTTTTGGTGGCAGGCAGCTTTTTGAAAAACTCCAGAAGAGGCACATAAACGGTAAAGCGTACAAGAAACTTCAACTTAAGTGGCAGGAGAAGAGGAAAGGGAATCTGTACTCAAGAGGAGACAGGAGCAAGAAGGGGAATCTCAACACAAGGATTGAGATAGATGAAGATTGTACAAGACTTAGAATCAACGTAGGAGAAAGGGAGTACGTATATGCGAGAATACAGCCCGGATGGAAGATAAAAGATGGGAGGTATATTGATAGGAATCAACTTCTTGAGGCGATAAGTATTTGTGGACAGCCATATTCTGTCCAGCTGAAACTTAAAAGTGGTGTAGTATATGCCTACTTTGCTATTGAAGAAGTTTTTCCTCAGCCTGCGATAACGAGAGCGAATGGAGTTATAGGGATAGACACGAACGCATATCCGAGGCACGTGGCATGGGTAGAAACAGATGAGCATGGACAGCTTCTGGGATATGGCAGAATACCAATGCCAGAACTTGAGAGCGGGAGTTTTGAGAAAAAGGAGTATTACAGGTGGCAGTATGCACACATGATAGTACAGATGGCGAAAGAGAAGCAAAAAGCCATAGTGATTGAGAGCCTTAGCATAAAAGACAGGGGAAGAAGAGAAGATTTTTCAGGTAGAAGATCAAGACGAATAAGGCATTACTTTGGGTACAGATCACTTCTGGAGAAGGTAAAACTTTTAGCAAAGCGAGAAGGGATAGAGGTTATAGAAGTAAACCCTGCATATACTTCGGTAATAGGGATGCTGAAGTATGCACCGCAGTTTATGGTGAGCAAGGATGTTGCTAGCTCGTACGTGATAGCTCGAAGAGGGCTTGGCTTGAGAGACAGAATACCGCACAACTATATGATGTTTCTCGGTAGACTTGATGTAAACGAACTGGAGGAACTGAAGGAGTACGTAAGGAAGGTAGTTAAGAACACATACGTTAGGAAAAAGCAACTCAGAGAGATAGGTAGAGTGATAAAGTTTTTACAAAGCCTTGAGAGTGAGACAGAGAGGCTATCTGTACCACTGGATGGAACAAGTGCAGGTAGTCGTGGCAAAAACCACAATCTCTGGCAAGTTCTCAGGGTAGCGGTGGTGACTCCACTCTCTCCTGAGAGGGTTTTAAGAGACCTCTCTGTCCTGAAATCGCTTTTGGTTTCGGGGCAAGTGGGGAAGACCTATAAAGGCGCAAGTTCCTGTTTCTTGGGACAGGAGCTATGGCTTTCCCAAATACCGCCTGCTGGGGCTGGGAAAGCTTGAAGGGCGGGCTATAAATACCCCAGCCGCCAAACTCGTGCAATTTTGCACAGTTTGGTTGACCAGGTAAATCAAACTTATGAGTAATAATTCGAAAAACCAATTTACATCGGCGACAATTTTGATAATCATATTTGGTATTATCAGTATGTTAGGTGATGTAATTTATGAAACTGCAAGGAGTGCCAACAGCCAGTATTTAAATTTATTGGGCGTTAGTGCAGCTCAAGTCGGACTGGTATTTGGTATTGGAGAGTTCTTAGGGTATTTTCTGAGGCTTGTTGCAGGAAGCTTGTCTGATAAGAGCGGTAAACACTGGATTTTTATGTTCCTGGGCTATGGTATGCTACTGGTTGTACCTCTGATGGGATTTTCTATGAACTGGAATATTCTCTTTGCGCTGATTTTAATGGAACGAGTAGGAAAAGCATTGCGCAGCCCAGCAAAGGATACTATTCTTTCTTGTGTTGCCGAAAAAGAGGCTGGTGTTGGATTTGCCTTCGGTCTTCAGGAAGCTCTGGATCAAATAGGAGCTTTTATTGGTCCCCTTATTTTAACTATGTTTTTTTATTTTTCAGGAAAGAATGGAATTACACAGTATCAGTTGGGATATAAATCATTATTTATTCCGTTTGCGATCCTAATGTTATTTTTGATATATGCATATGGAAAGATTAAACGAGAAAATCTTATTCCTGCAGGTATAAAAAAGGATTTTCATACAGAGCGCCTTAAACCGATTTTTTGGATCTATACAGCCTTTACATTTTTCTGTACATTGGGATTTGTCAATTTTAGTACAATAGGTTACCACCTGAAAGCTAAAAACTTAATGTCAGATGAAAGTATAACCTTGCTTTATTCAATAGCTATGGTTGTTGATGCTGTTACAGCGCTGCTTATCGGAAAGGCTTATGATCGACTGAAAGTTAAAACAGAAAATAAAACCGGTGGTCTTTTAGTTTTGATGGCAATTCCGTTTCTGACATTATTGTTACCACTTTTAACATTGAGCAATTCGGCAGTGCTTATTGTTATTGGGATGATTGTTTTTGGCATAGTTATGGGAACACATGAAACTGTTATGCGCTCTGCCATTGCCGATATTACACCATTTTATAAACGTGGTACCGGGTATGGAATATTTAATACCAGTTATGGTTTAGCTTTGCTTGGCGGAGCAGCATTGATGGGTCTGTTTTATGATATGAATATGATAAAGATTATAATTGCTATCACTTGTATTACTGAATTGATTGCTATTATCCTATATTTCAAAATGAACAATATGGTAAGAAACAGCAATCAAGTATAGTTTTAATTCGGTTACAAAAAATGGATTGATATATTTCTTCAGACAAGTGACTTCTAAAATGGTTTGCAAAAAATTAATTCTATAATCTTTAAGCCATGCATAATGTGGGGCTTTGTTTAAAAAAGTATGCAATTGAAGGTGAAAATTTATTGATGGGAAAAAATATAAAGGAAAAAGCAAAATTATTAAAAAAGCAAATTCCGGCTATTTTTTTAGCAATGAAAAGAAGAGATACGCCTCTTTTAGCTAAGATATTTGCTTTGATTACTATTGTATATGCTTTGTCGCCAATCGACTTTGTACCAGATTTTATACCCATTTTGGGTTATCTTGATGACATAATAATACTTCCACTTTTGGTTACAATAACAATAAAACTTATACCAGATTCTATTTTAAATGAATGCCAGAAAGAGGCAGAAAATCTTTGGCAAGAAGGTAAACCAAAGAAATGGTATTATGGTATTCCCATTATTATTTTTTGGAGCTTAATTATAGGAGTAATTATTTACAAAATTGTTGAAGGTATTAGTTAAAAAATGGAGGAATTTAAATTGAAAATATCTATTGGCTATCTGTTATCTCCTATTGGGCTTATAAAAATTGTTGGACAAGACAATAGCATAGTATCAGTAAAGTTTGTTTCGCATAAAGATGAGGATGAGGTAATAAGCCCTGTTATAAAGGAAGCTATTTTGCAGCTTAAAGAGTATTTTGAAGGGAAGAGAACTTCTTTTGAGCTAAAACTTCAGTTGCAAGGAACAGAGTTTCAAAAAAGAGTTTGGAATGAACTTATAAAGATTCCTTTTGGCTGTGTGATTTCATATAAAGAGCTTGCAAAAAGAGTTGGAAAACCACAGGGCGCAAGATGTGTTGGAAATGCTGTTGGCAAAAATCCAGCTGTGATAGTTGTTCCGTGTCACAGAGTTGTAAAAAGTGATGGAACCTTAGGAGGATACAGTGCAGGGATTGACAAAAAGATATGGCTTTTAGAGCACGAAAAAAGCAACTTTTCAAGATAATTGATAGATTGGTATATTATATCCAAAAGTGAAATTAGGCTGGCTCATTCTAATTGCCAGCCTTAACAAGCTGAAGTTTTATGGGAACAAGAGCTGAGTATTTTACAGAGTTTTTTTCACTGTTTTTTGTATTATCTCTCTCGTTGTCATGATGGTCAATTTTTAATACAATTCCACTTAAGTCTAAATAGATATTCTTTGTATTTTTAGCTTTAAATTTAAAGGTATATTCGAACGGATAGTTAATATCAAGATTTAACACATTAGGATTTATGAGCATTTTTTTGAATTGTGGAGGTAAGTCTTTAAACCTATTTATACTTCTGAGCCAAGTTGTTTTATTATAAGAGATAGAGATATCTTCTGCGTCAATTATTAGGTTTCCCTGAGGTATTTTAATACGTACAAACAACAGTCCGTTATATTCATAAGTATTTAAGCTTAGTGGTACTTGTTCATTTATAAAGGTAGCACCTATCTGATCTTGATAAAATGTTATTTTTCTTGCCCTTAAAAAAGAAAGTTGGTTGGATGTGAGCTTACAAACATAGTCAGTATAGATATTTTCCTTACTGAATACTTTTTTGTACTGGAGATAATCTTTTTTATCTGCAGCAAAGTAGATTTTGATAGGTAACACAGTTTTTAAATTGTTCATTGATATAGCTGAACTAAGATCTAAAAAATATGTTTCTCGTATATCTCCGTAATAACCATATTTTCTCAGAGTGTATATATCATTTTCTGGATAATATACTAATTCTAATTCTAATTTCTTTCCAACATTTAATGGATAATTAGTATTTTGAATGAATTGAGGCATGAATGAGTATTGATTTAAATCATCTTTGTAGCCTAACAAAATATTTGGTATATTTAAGGTTAATTTAGTACCTGTAAAGTTTTCTATATGTATTTTAAATTTTATACCTACTTTGTTTTCTTCTGGGAAAAGAGATGAAAGGCTAGCTTTTATCTTAAGTCCTTTATAGTCTACTAGTAATGAATTTTTGTCAAAATCATATGTTATATCTTTAACTGTCTGAACAAATTCCAACTTTGTGGGGTAAAAGTCAACGATGTATTTTCTGCTGATCGTGGATTCTGCTTTTCTTAAAAGGTTTATTAAATTTTCAGGTTGGGTTTTATATATAACAACAATGTTTACAATGGTTAAAAATATAAGTAGAAAGAATGATACGATAAGTGCTTTTTTCCTTCTTTTTGCCATTTTTATTATTACCTCCGCTGAAATTATAAAAATCATTTATAACTGAGAGGAAAGGGGCTATCCAGATTATTTTTTGGACAGCCCCATGTGAAGGTTTACAATTATAGACCATCTACAGAATATACAGCATATCCTCTTGGTGGTGCCCACACTTCTACCCAGCCATTTGCATCACAGTATTTGTTTTGCGGCTGCACATTTTGCCCTGAAACTGTTGAGGACCAAGCATAAGCCTTTAAAGTCTTGTCTTTCAGATAGCTGTTACTTGTTTGGACCCATGCACCTTTCCATTGACTTGGATGATCGTTTATCACAACAATATATCCTGGGCTTGATGTTGAATAGCCTTTACTGCCATAGATTATAAGGTCTCCATCATCACTTTTAAGAATTTCGATATTAGGCGAGCCAGCAGCAAGTTTTTCCCTGCACCATACAAGTTGTTTTATGCCATTTCCCCATCCTCCAGGAGATGCTCCACCGCCTGTTGCAAGACCATAGTCGTAATAATCTTTCCAAAAGATAGTTGGATAACCCTGGTATGTCAGAATAAATGCATATGCCATCATCTTATCATAAATTATTTCATCTGTGTCGTGATTTGCAACAAAAGTGACTGCTTTGAATGGATTTTTGGCAGCATAGCTTTTGCTATAGTCAAATACGTTTGGCAAGTATCCACCACCGCTTGTATTGTTGCAAATGTCTCTCAGGGTATAGTAAAGTGCAAAATCAAATACAGAGGAGCCACTTGAATTTACCCACCAGTCAAGTGTTGAGGTGTTTGCATCCCAGTATTCACCAACACTGAATGTCGGCGATGTTGCTGCATTAAAATCTTTAACAACCCAATAACCATAGCCTTTCACATAATCATATCTCCAACTATCAAAACCAGCATTTGAAGATGATTTTAACCAGTTCATCCATGTTTTCATATCATTATAAGCTGGTCCCGAAGCATAGCAGACATCAGGAAATCCGGCAAATGTTCCTTCATCACTACTGCAGTAATTATTAGGATGGAAAGCATCCCAATGCCATTGACATTTTCCACTTGCTGTATTTGTAAAATCTGTCCAAGTATTTGTGCCTGTTTTGGGATTGTATTCACTTTTTCCGCCAGAGCGGTGATTCAAAACAATATCTTCTGTTACAGATATACCGTAACTTTTATATTTTGCAATAGCATTTTTTAATTCAGATTGAGAACCAAACCTTGTTTCAGTTGTTCCATCTTGGTAATATTGGCCAAGGTCATAATAGTCGTGAGGATCATATCCCATTGAATTAGCTCCACCTTGACCTTTATATGCGGGAGGGAACCATATACGATTTATGCCATAACCTCCCACCATGTATTTAAGTTCGTATGCCTTTGAGGCAAGAGTATCCCACCAGGTACCACCAGCTGGTACATTCCAGTAAAATCCCTGCATCATCACGCCAGCGTAGATGGATAGTGAAGAAGTGAGTAAAAATACAATTATCACTATAAGAGAAACAACGGAAAGTTTTTTAGATGATTTTTTAAATAAACCTTTCATACTAAACAACCTCCCTTTTTTCAGATTAGAATTTGAAATCAAACGTTTTCGATGAAATAATATTTACATTTTTTATTTAGCAATTTCTTCCCCCTTCTATCGAATGCAATCGTTTGTGATTTTATTTTATAAAAGATATCTTAAAAAAGTCAATAGTAGCCTAACTACTTTTGTTGTTTTGTTTTAAATAAATAGAACAACGTTCATTAAATACTAATAAGAGGATATAAAAAAGCCAAGAAAATTTGTAATTTATGTTTAAAAACAAAGGTAAATTTTGTAACTATAAAATTACACAAAAAGGCTTTTGGAAATAACTTTTCCAAAAGCCCGTTTACGTTTATATTTATGAGTTTTCCTTTATATATTTCTGATAAAAATAAAAGCTGTCTTTTTTAATTCTCTTTTGAGTTTTATAATCCACATATATAATCCCAAACCTTTTTGTGTAACCCATTGCCCATTCAAAGTTGTCTATCAAAGACCACACAAAATATCCTCGCAAGTCAACTCCATTTTCAATTGCCTTTCTTGCTATTTCAAAGTGCTGTTTTAAATATTCCACCCTCTTTTGATCATGAACCATTCCATCCTCAACTTTATCGTTATAAGCTGCACCGTTTTCTGTTATATAAATTGGGATTTGTGGATAACTTTCTTTGATCCAAGTCAAAAGGTCAAAAAGTCCTTGTGGGAACACTTCCCAGCCCATCTCGGTATATTCTCCTGCAGGATGTTCCCATCTTATTGGAAATATCCAACTAGAATTTTCATCGTAAAGCCTAATAGAACGTGTATAGTAGTTAATACCAAGAAAATCAGGGAAAATGAAGTTTTCTCTTACTTGCTGCTGCATATTGTTGGCTTTTTGGCTATCCAACAAATTCTTTTGAACAAGGTAATCTAACAGCTTTTGTGGATAACTTCCTTTTAATACAGGGTCTAAAAAAAGTTCGTTGTCAAGCTGGCTGCTGAGTTTTACCATTTCTCTTTCTATTTCGCTTACCTTATATCCAAGTCGCTCTGTCTGAAGATAAACTGGAGTTAAATTTAATGTAATTCCAATTTCAACATCAATATTGTTTTCCTTTACAGCTTTTACAACCTTAAAATGAGAAAGCATAATGTTGTGCACAACATCCATTGCAACTTTAAAGTCCTTTATTCCTGGTGCGTGAACTCCATGCCAATGGCCCAAAAAGGCAATACAATAAGGTTCATTAAATGTTATCCATTTTTTCACTTTGTCTTTATAACGGTTTATAAGAAGCATTGTATATTCAAAATAAGATTCTGGTGTAAAAAGCCTTTTTTCTTTATGAAGAAGTATAAATATAAAATTAGAGTTGAATAAATAAACATAAAAATATATGTAGTACAAATTTTTATAGAATTATGTTAGAATCAAAGGAGCAAAAATTACAACAAATGGGGTGTTGTACTTGTTTAGAGAAAATAACAACCATCTCCAACAATCATTATTTGAAAGTGTTAACTTCATGGATTCAAGGATAAAGGCTAAACTTGAAAAATCATGGGCACCCATATTTTATAAATACGTGTTCTGCAACATCGATGAAAAACCCTTTTCAGTTTTATACAGTGATACAGGAAGGGCTAACTTCCCGGTTAACATACTTCTTTCCTTGGAATACATAAAACACCTTAAAAACTACTCTGATGATGAACTTATCGAAAATTTCAACTTCAATTACCTGATAAATTATGCTGTAGGAATAAGAACATAAGTAAGTATGAACCTTTCAGAGAAAACCTTGTATGACTTTAGAACAAGGATATACAAATACCTCATAAAACATCCTGAACAAGAGGACTTAATATTCGGGGAGTTTTTAAATCTTACCATGATTTTTGCCAAAGAAGCAGGTATATGCATGAAAGAACAGCGGATGGACTCCACCATGTTCATGTCAAACATCAAAAAAGCAGGAAGAGTTGCCCTTGCCTTTGATGTACTTTACAGGGCAGTAAAATCCATTCCTGAAGACAGACTTTCAGAGAACCTAAAAAAAGTTCTCAACCCTGAATTTAGGACAGAAGTGATACACAAAACCAAGCCTTCAGAAGGCGAAAGCAGGCTGGAAATACTCTTGAATCTTTGCCAAGAAACAAAAGAAACAATTGAAAACATTTCTGAACTAAAAAACTCCGATGCGTATAGGATCCTTGAAAGATTTTTGTCGGAACAGGCGTACTACGACGAAGAAACCAAGGAGCTCAAGGCCAAAGATAGCAAAAGTATACCCAGCGATTCTCTTCAGTCAGCATATGATGAGGATGCTACTTATCGCAAGAAGGGGAACAAAGCTGAAAGCGGATATGTTTTAAACCTTAGCGAAACCTGTGCAAAAGAAAATTCTTTTCACCTCATAACAGACTATACGGTAGAAAAGAACGTAAAGAGTGATGTAGAGCTTTTAAAAGAGAGACTACCTATTGTAAAACAGAATACAAAATGTCAAGAAGTCTATGTAGACGGTGGTTATTACTCCAAAGAAGTAGTACAAATTGCAAAAGAGAACTGTGTAGAAGTTCATTTTACTGATTTAAACGGTAGGAAGCCTGTTAGGATGTCAGTGAGCGAATATGAAATAGATGAAGAGACGAAAGTGATAAAAAAATGCCCAAGGGGAATAATACCCATTCATGCCAGTGTTAAGAAGGGGCAGACGGTAGCCCATTTTCCAAAAGAAGCCTGTGCAAAGTGTGAATTAAAAAATCAATGTTATTGCAAAGAGCAGAAAAAAGATTATGTGGTGAGGGTAAATCTAAAATCGATAGAAGCAGCCAAACAACGGGAAAAGATAGAATGCAGGTGTGAGGGAAACAAGAGCAAAAGAGCAGCAATAGAAGGTACTAATTCAGCCTTGAAGAGGGGTCATGGTCTTTCGAAGCTTCGAGTAAGGGGACTTGTAAAATGTAGAGTAAACGTAGGTTTAAAGGTATTGGCCCAGAATTTTAAGCGTTTTGCAAGATACATGTTGGAGCGAGCTAAAAAAGCTATTGGAGAGAGGCAGGGGGGAAGTGTGCCCGTATTGGTACAATAAATGGTAATAACGTATTATAAAGGTAATACATAAGTTTTTCTCGACAGATTTTAGACTGGATTTTTGTTGTCACAGGCATAAATTACCACAATTTACCTGAATAAATTTTCAAAGTACAGAAAGGCAGATTCTAAAATTGAGTTTTTACACTAGAATCTTATTTTGCTTTTATTTTGCATTATTTTGACATAAAAAGGCTGTCATGTGTGTTTGATTTTAGATATTAATAATCAGAGTAAATTATGATATACTCAATATGGACATTTATTATAAAGACGTTACAAAAAAAGCTTAAGAAATCTATTTTGCAGAAAGGGAGAAAAGAATTGAAAAATTTTTGGGTATTTAATCATTATGCAATTCCACCCAAAGTTGGGGGAATAACAAGACATTTTGATTTTGCCAAGCAACTTGTGCAAAGGGGCTATAGCGTTACAATCTTTGCTTCGAGTTTTGACCATAAACAGCGAGTTGAGATGCTTGAAAAAGGTAAAAAGTTTAAAATGGAGGAATATGATAAAGTAAGGTTTGTTTGGATTAAGACATTTCCATACAAAAAGAATGATATAAAAAGACTTTTAAATATATTCTCATATGCCAAAAACCTTTATTTCATTGCCAGAAAGTTTGAAAGACCTGATGTAATATTGGCATCTTCATTTCATCCACTTGCCTGGATTGTGGGGTATCTGCTGTCAAAAAAATTTAAATGTAAATTTATTGCCGAAGTGAGGGACCTTTGGCCACAGAGCGGTATTGATCTTGGTGCTTTTAAAGAAGGAAGTTTAATTGTAAGACTTTTGAGAAAGCTTGAGAAGTTTATTTACACAAAAGCAGATTATGTTGTGACGGTATTACCAAAAGCAGACCAGTACATAGAAAGTCTTGGCATTGATAAGAATAAAATAGTTCATATTCCAAATGGGTGCGATATAGAAAGGTTTGATAGTCTCAGAAATTCTATCTCAGAAGAAGTAAGTAATATTTTGAGAGAACATGAGGGATATTTTAAAGCTTGTTATTTAGGTGCACTTGGTCAGGCAAACGCAATGGAAACAATAATTGAGGCTGCTAAGATTGTTCAAGAAAACGCAGGGGACAGTATACATTTTTTGATAATAGGTGATGGTCCAGAAAAAGAAAAACTCCAAAATATGGCAAAAGAGTTTGAACTTAAGAATGTGTTTTTTTATCCGCCAATTGCAAAATTATCTGTACCTGCTTTGCTTGAACATGTTGATGTGACACTTGTTTCTATGCACAATTTGAAAGTCTATAGATTTGGAATATCTTTAAATAAGCTTTTTGATTATCTTTGTGCTGCAAAGCCAATTGTTTTTGCAGGAAATGTGGTCAACGATATTGTGAAAGAGTCTGGTGCCGGGATATCATGCCAGGCTTATGACAGCAAAGCTTTTGCACAGGCGATATTGCGCTTTTGTGCTATGTCAAAAGAAGAAAGAGAGGAAATAGGGAAAAGGGGAAGAGAGTATGTCCAAAAATACCATGACATTAAAATGCTTGCAACAAGACTTGAAAAAATACTTTAAATGGAGATGGTAGCAAGATGAAATCATATATTAAAAGCTATCATAAACTGAGTAAATTTTTTGTTGTTCTTATTGATATTTTACTTATACATGCGGGTTATATTCTTGCATATATAATAAAGTTCAACTTTACATTCCCTGAAAGAAATTTTATGCCATATTATACATTGATTCCTCAAATAACACTCTTTGCTTTTGTGCTTTTAAATATATATGGACTTTACACTATTACTATGAAAACAATCAGCGAAATTGCATTTTCTTTGGGTTTGGCTTTAATGCTTCTACAATTTTTAACAGTTGTATCAACATTTTTCTACAGACACTTTGCTTTCCCACGCAGTATATTTATAATTGCCTTTTTTGTCCAGTTTTTATTACTGCTGGGATGGAGAGGATTTGTTTTATATGTCTTCAAAAGAATTCAAGGCATTAAATATGTTCTTGTGATAGGAGAGACATCGAGGGCACACGAGTTTGCTCAAAAACTTCAAAATATCTCAAAAGGATGGATAGAAGTAAAATATGTTCTTGAGCCAACAACTATTGAAGAGTTGATACCATATATAAAAGTTGTTGATACAATTTATCTTTATTCAAAAATGGATGAGAACTTAAAAAGCGAGATTGTAAGGAAAGCGATAGAATTCAAAAAACACATTTTCATAGCACCAGACTTCAGAGATATACTTGTATCACGTGCAAGGGTGATTCAGTTTGACGATGTTGCAACACTTTCGATTGAACAGCCAGAGCTTACCTCAGAACAAAAGTTGATTAAAAGAGTGTGCGATGTTCTTCTTGCGTCAGTTGCACTGGTTACTGCTTTTCCTCTAATGATTTTGATTGCAATTGCCATAAAACTTGACTCTGAAGGACCAGTGATTTACAGGCAAAAAAGGGTTACAGAAGGAGAGAGAGAGTTTTATGTTTTAAAGTTCAGGACAATGGTAAAAGATGCTGAAAAGATGACAGGTCCTGTTTTAGCAACTGAAAACGACCCGAGGATAACAAGGGTTGGAAGGTTTTTGCGCGCAACAAGGCTTGATGAACTTCCACAGCTTATAAATATTCTAAAAGGTGAGATGAGCTTTATAGGTCCAAGACCGGAGAGGCCTTACTTTGTTGAGCAGTTTAAAAAAATCTATCCTGAGTATTCGCTTCGACACAATGTAAAGGCAGGACTCACAGGACTTGCCCAGGTTTATGGCAAGTATGCAACAAGCCCTGAAGACAAGCTCAGGCTTGATTTGATATATATAAAAAATTATTCTGTTTTTTTGGACATCAAAATTTTACTGTTGACCTTAAAAACAATCTTTACAAAAGAGGCAGCTGAGGGGGTAAAAAACCAAAAAGGATAGGGCTGCTTTTCTACTTGTAAGGGGTCCTGTGGTTATTTTCATGAAAGATTATTTCACTTAATGGTAATTATGCTTCAAAAGAGAATTATGGGTTTCTTTTCCCTGTGTTTAACTCTGCAGCTTTCACCTTTAATAACTACAAAATGACAGGGATGAACAAATCTATCTAAAATAACTGTGGCTAAAACTGGGTCATAAAAGAATATCTTCAGCTATTAGTAAAATACTTTATTTATGGTTGTTATTGTTGCACTTTTCACATTATCTTGATAAGATTTACCTCATAGGGATCGTAGGAAATCATATTGTACAAAATAGCAGTTACCTTTGTATGCAATATAACAATTGCTTTCTTGTGAAACTTTAGAAGTATTTCTAAATGATTGCTCAAATTACTATCTCAGTGTACATAACTTTTAAAGTTTGCTATTGAAGTTCAATAACACTATATATCCGAACTTAACTTGAGCTTACTCGTAAAGCAAAGTTTTTTTGTTGTCTTTACATATCTTCCGACGTTTAAGCAACTTCTTCCAAAGTTATTGATATGTATTGTTGTCTTTAAAATTCCTTATATCTTTTCCGCAAGTAATTTATATTTTATAATATTTAGAAGAAAACTTCTAATTTAAATAATAGATAGAAATTTTAAATGTCATTTCAAATATGCTTAATTTGACAATGATGAAAAAATAAAATTACTTATTAGCTAATATTTTCAAGAATATCAAAATAATGTAATTTATAAAATGCAATTGTACATTGAGAAATCTGATAAAAAATGTTATTCCAAAATTTTGACTATATCAGATTTGTGGAAACTTAACATTATACTTTTCCGTGCTTTATATTTGTTCTATAATAAATCTTAAGAAGCAACAGCAAAATATTTTAATGAAGAATCTATCTTTTATAAAAATGACAAATAATGATACTTTATTATCTCTATAGCAGACCTGTTGATATATTAAGCTGAATAAATGAAGCAACGAAGAAAAGAACTATATTAATTCGTGTACTATAATTGTCTGGTTTAGCTATATCAAATAAATCCAACTTCGCAGGGTTTTAGATACGCTCAAAATTTGGTCCGAAATTTGGTCTGGAGGCTATAAAAATTTGAATATTGAATATTATCTAAAATGATAATGGAGGAAAATCATGTAAAAAGAAGCAGAGGGAGGTCTGAATTAACAAACTCACAATTACATAAATCAGTGTGAATTAAAAATTTGATCCAGCACGAAGTAAAAATTCCGAAGAAAATTATTTTAAATGAGCATTCCTGTAATGAACGAAAATGAGTGAAAATGACGAAAAATGAGATTTGAAAAGATAAGGTACCTCCTGGTAAAATACAGAATGTAAGTTGTACAACTTACGACAAAACACAACAAAGGAGGTACCCTCTTTGAAGTATACACAAAATGAAAAGATATTACAAGTAACAGAAAAAACTTTAGTTGTAGGAGTAGACATAGCGAAGGAAAGGCATGTTGGAAGAGCATTTGATTTTAGAGGAGTGGAGCTTGGCAAGAGAATAGAGTTTGAGAATAGAAAAGAAGGTATGGAAAAATTTTTGGATTGGGCAAATAAGATAATGAAAGCCAATGGCAAAGACAACATGATAGTTGGGATAGAACCTACAGGGCATTACTGGCTGTGCTTTGAGCAGTACTTAAGAGAGAATGGCATAAAAGTGGTTTTAGTGAATCCTTTTCACGTGAAGAGGAGCAAGGAGCTTGATGATAATACGCAAACAAAGAGCGATATAAAGGATCCGAAGACGATAGCGATGCTTGTGAAGGATGGAAGATACACAGAACCAAATATACCCGAGGGTATATATGCTGAGATGAGAGTAGCGATGAACATATATGAAAGGCTACAAAAACAGCTGAACGTTTTAAAAAATCAAATAATCAACTGGCTGGATATCTATTTTCCAGAGTTTTTAGAGGTATTTTCTGATTGGGAAGGCAAGGTAGCGCTATTGACCCTAAAAGAGATGCCATTGCCAAGTGATGTAATAGAAAAGGAAGTAGAAGGGATTATAGAGTACTGGCGTGACAAAGTAGATAAACGTGCGATTAGTCGCAGGAGGGCGATGGATTTAGTAGAGACTGCTAAAAGGAGTATAGGTAAAAAAGAAGGTAGAAAGCTGGCAAGACAAGAGATAAAATATTTGCTTGAAGAATATGAGCTTTTAAAGAAGCAGGTAGAAGAGATAGAAGGTGAGATGGCAGAGCTTTTGAAAGATGTGCCGAATGGTGATAGGCTGCTTGAAATAAAAGGTGTTGGTGTAAAAACAGCAGTTGGGTTTATTTCTGAGGTTGGAGATATAAGGAGGTATGAGGATGCGAGACAGATCCAGAAATTAGCTGGTCTTAATATAATTGAGAATAGTTCTGGCAAGTACAAGGGGCAGACATGTATAAGCAAAAGAGGGCGAGGGCGGCTTCGAAGTAGTTTGTTCAGGGCCATGATTACAATAGTAGCAAAGAATGAAGAATTTAAACAGCTGCACATGTATTACACAACGCGGCAGAACAATCCATTGAAGAAGAAGCAATCACTGATAGCGCTTTGCTGTAAGTTGATAAGGATATTTTATGCGATTTTGAAAAAAGGGATAAGGTATGATGGTAATAAGATGTTGAGCGATATAAAGAGAGAGACATTAGCAAGAACAGCGTAAAAGAATAAAAAGATAACTTGAGAAATCTTAGTTTAAAGTAGGAGCAATAGTTTGAGTGATTCACATCTGAAGGGGTAAAAGTTTCTTAGCTTTGCGAATGGAATAAAGTCATGTCAAGAAGCAAAGCGCCCCTTTTGGTAGGAGTTCAAATCATAGAGAATGTGTTGAGGGTAAGAAGTGAAGGAAAAAGGAATTAAATGATTTTTTATAGGTAGATTGAAAAATGAGAGCGGGTGGTCGGAGTACATCCCCCATAAGGGCGAAGACCCTGCATACGAGCATAACCGACTTCCACGCCATGGTAGATGGGACGAAGGAATTGAGGGCAAATAAGCAAAGACCCTGAGAGACATGAGAGGGTAAACGCCATGGTTATTGTGGGTAAAAACCCGCCGTAATATGGTAAAATATCTAAATTAATACAAAAAGTAGGTTGAGTTTAATCTTCGCATGGTAGAATAAAGCAATAATAGCAATATCAAGAATGATATTATTTGTTTCGATAGCGAAATTTAAAGAAATCGAGAGATATTTTGAGAAAATCAAAGATACATTGAGAGAGGGGGATTAGAAAATGAATTACCGAATGATAGCAATTCAAGTAGGGGATCTTTTAAAATATGATACATCCAAAAATGATATAGAACGTGCAGCTAACTCTGTTTTTAATTTTCAACGAGAAGATTTTCCAAAAGAAGCTATTACATCAGAGAGAGCAAAATTAATTCATGACTGGATACTTACATTAGCCAAACAGAAAATGAACAATGATGAACGCAATGGGTTATTAAGGAAATTTTTGTACCTTATTACTCCTGAAGATAAAGTAGCCGAGGTAGAGAAAATTTTAAGGGAAGCGGGTGTAAATTTGCATATAGACGATGCTTTAAATGAATTCTATTCCAGAAATTATCATTATCTAATTTGTAAACATTGTCTCCAACTTTACAAACAGAAAAATTACTTTCACGCTGTGTTTGAAGCAGCAAAGGTTTATAACAAAATGGTTAAAGAGAAAACGCAAAGCGATAAAGATGGTTATGAATTAATGATGGATGTATGGGCCTTAAAGGGGGTTTTAAAGGTTACTCCTTGCGAAACAGACACTGATAAAAATGTTCAGGAAGGACTTAAGTTTTTGTCAGCAGGTTTAATGAGAGCTATTAGAAACCCAACAGCTCATGAACCTGCACTTGATTGGCCTATATCAAAAGACGATTGCCTTGATCTTTTAAGTTTCATATCATTTTTGTTACGGCAACTGGATAAAGCAGTTTATTATAAAGGAAATTAAAGTGTGAAAAAAATGAAACCTACCGAGTTCAACATTCTACTGTGTTTTGGTGCTAATGTACTCGGACAATAATTGTAAATTATCATGATGCATTTTTATAGAAATTATATTGCTGTATTTAGTATTAAGAGGAAAGAAGATTGGTTATGCTGATACATCTTTGACAAATCAAGTAAAAATTTGGTTCAGCTTATATTAAACAAAAGTGTTAATATTTATATTTTTTTAGGTATTTAGCAGAGGTTGTTGAATAAAAGAAATAACCATATAAAGTAAACATAGTAACAAATGAAAAAAAGCCCCTTGTGTTATAATTTAATTTAAGAGAAAAAACCACAAAACACAAGGGGGAAAAATATACTCATGAATATTAAAGCACAAAATAAGAAACTTTTAAAGCTACTTTTTGTAGTGAAAAAGGTTGCTGAAGCTCTGACAAGGAGAATAAAGCACAATAGAAGAGGACGCCCAAGGAAATTTAATTTGTTTCAAATAATAGCTTGTCTGGTTTACAAAGTTAAGAAGGGGATAAAGAGTTTTAGAGAATTAGAATATCGAATAAATCAAGACACAGAGTTTAAAAGAGCAATAGGTATGGAAGAAAGTCCGGACTATTCATATTTTGCAAAGTTGTCAAGGAAAATAGAAGAAGAATACATGCAAGATATAAGAGAGATACTAATAGCTGAAATAGAACCTGATATTGGTATAGCGATAGTAGATTCTACACCTTTGAAAAGTGCCAAAAATGATTCAGAAGCAAAAATAGGTATACATATTACAATAGGATTTTACAGGGGATACAAATTACATCTTTTGTGTACAGGTAAAGAAGAAGTAATACCACTTTTCTGGATTTTAACAGGGGCAAATGAACATGACTCAAGACAAGAAGAGCTTTTGGCAAGAAGCATGGGGCTTTGGCTGTGAGATTGTATTAGCAGATGCGGGATACGATTGTAGCAGATGGTTTAATATAGCAAATGAGCTTAAAGTTAAATTTGTTGCTGGGATAAACAAAAGAAACATGAAAGATAAAAACAATGTTAAGAATGTTTTTAGAAGAAATAACATAAGATTTTTAGAAACTGAAGAGGGCAAAAAGCTATACAAGCATAGAACAAAGATTGAAAGACTATTTAGTAAATTAAAAGGTGAATATAATCTTGAGAATGTAAGGCTCAGGGGGTTTAAGAATTATAAAAGGTATATTGATTGGATACTAATTACTTTTTTGTTTGAGCAACTTCTCAGAAAAGTAGAAGGTAAGAAGTTTTCTTTCGCATATGAATGGAATCAATAACTTTTGCTCATTTTATGTATTGTTGGTAATAATTTTTATTCAACAACCTAAAGATACTTATGACAATTGAGAAAGTAATAAAAGCCTTGGGATTAAAGATAAAAAGTAGCAGGAGAGGAAGACCGAAGAAATTTAAGCTAAGCCATATAATAGCTTGTTTTGTTTACAAAGTCAAAAAAAAGATAAACAGCTTCAGGGAATTAGAATACAAGATAAATGAAGATGAAGAATTTAAAAAGGCTATAGGGATAGAAAAGAGCCCCGATCATACATATTTTTCGAAATGGGCAAAAGTAATTGAAGAAGAATATATAGAAGGAATAGCAAGAATTTTAGTGAGAGAAATAGATCCGCAGACAAAAGTTTGTGCTATAGATTCTACACCTTTGAGAAGCTCGAGGGGTGACAAAGAGGCAGAAGTAGGAGTATGTGTTAGTTTAGGTTTTTACAATGGATATAAATTACATGTGTTAGCAACAGTTGAAGGCGAGGTTCTACCTATAGTATGGTGGTTGACACGTGCAAATATCCATGACAGTAAAGTAGTAGAACTTTTGTATGAAGCTAAGATATTTGGACCTGAGGTGATATTGGCAGATGCAGGTTATGATTGTGCGAAATGGTTTGAGGTGTCAGATAGACTTGGGATAAAGTTTGTAGCGGCGGTAAATAAGAGAAATAGTAAGGATTTCAGTAATGTAAAAAATATTTTGAGGATAAAAAATATGGAATTTTTAAGAAGTGAAGAAGGACAAGGGTTATATAAGCAAACGACAAAAATAGAAAGATTATTTGGTAAGTTAAAAGGAGAATACAATTTAGAACAAGTAAGGTTAATAGGTTTTAGAACATATAAGAGGCATGTAGACTGGATTATGATTACTTATTTGATAGAGGTCTATATTCAAAAAATTGAAAACTGTAAATTTTCTTTTAAACACACGTGGAATAATTTGTAATCCTATATAATAACATTAATGGTATAATTATTTATTCAACAACTTGTTTGTAATATATATAAATAACAATCCTTCTAATCCCATTAAAGCAGAACATATATATGTCACAAAATAATTTACAGTAAGATTAATTCCTTAATATTTTAATCCTATTCACGCAACCCATACACCTCAGGGTGCTGCTAATCTTTTTTGAAGATAATGAAGAACTTTTTGTCAAAAATAAGCAATCTACATAAAATAGTCTACCAAACTAGATAGTGTACTATCCACTGCGTCGAGTTTTGTTTTTACTAATTTTTTATCCAATCATTTTTTATAGGCTTAAAAATTACTAAGTAGATGTATTTATCAGTTATTAGCAAATTCCTTCTTTTAACTCATCTACTTAATTGTTTTAGATTAACTCATAGAGTTTTTCTTTAACTCTCTCAATAATGTGTTTTTTCACTGAACCAAACTTATTTATTACAATACTTTGCGATAAAGTATAGATTTTGTCCACTCTTACACAAGAGTCCACCTTAAGAGTCCCTTCAGCAAGGTCATGATTTGTCAACATAACAATATAATCTTTTGCTGTTAGGTTTGAAGTAATAGCTGCAACTAATATATCTTCTGTTCTGTTGTTGTAATCATCATTAGATAAAACAAGAACAGGACGTTTTTTATTCGATGTCAAATCACTGAAAGGTATGGGAATTAATAAAATATCGCCTTGTCTATACATTGTTCCATACCTCATCGTCAATATCGTTGTTCCAAAAATCTATACTACTCTCACTGGCGGACACCAAATCACTTAATAACTTTTTATCTTGCTTGTGTTTTAAAAACAAAATAAAGTCAATAACTTCTTCAAGTTGACTTTCCGGGATTTCCTCAATTAGCTCTAATAAAAGATTTTTATTTGCTTTCACTAATTTCACCTCTGAATTAATATACTATACCTCATTATTTTTCTAATGGGAGTTCTTCTTAGAAGTGTAGTCTAATAATCCCAAAACATTGTAGAATTGTTTATTTTGGTGGAGGCGGGGGGATTTGAACCCCCGTCCGAAGGCATCGAACCCCAAACTTCTCCGGGTGCAGTCAGTGTACTAAATTCTCGGGAAGAAAACGCCCACTGACAGGCTTTTTCTTCCCCAGCCTGAGATTTAAATCCAAAAGTAAGGCTCAGGCGACCTTACTTTTGGTACCCCACGTGGGTTGGCGCCCGACTCGGAGGCCGTGGGCACCTCCGGCGGACGTTAGCTGCTTATTTACGCAGCTAAAGCGAGTTGTGGTTTTTCTGCAGTTATTTTTCTTCTCGGTTTTTTATAGTGGCACCGAGAAAACCACTACCCGCTATTTGGAATCCGACTGCCCCCGTCGAATTCCAAAACACGCCCCCTCATCTTAAATACTCTTTCATTTTCTTTTTAATCTCAAGCTCAGCATCTCTTTTTGCTATTGCTTCACGCTTATCATACAGTTTTTTACCTTTTGCAACTGCAAGCTCTACTTTTATTTTACCTCTTTTTAAGTAAATCTTCAATGGGATTAAAGTGTAACCTTTTTGCTGTACATAACCTGCAAGCCTGTTGATTTCATGTTTGTGCAAAAGTAGTTTTCTATCTCTCATTGGGTCAACGTTAAAGATGTTGCCTTTTTCATATGGGCTTATATGCATGTTGTAAAGAAAAACTTCACCATCTTCTACTCTTGCAAAACTGTCTTTGAGGTTAACATGACCAAGCCGCACAGATTTTACTTCAGTACCTTTTAGCTCAATTCCTGCTTCGATTGTCTCTTCAATAAAATAGTCGTGATAAGCTTTGCGGTTTGTTGCTATGACTTTTATGTCATTCTGTTTATTCTTTTCAGACATCTGATCAACTCCTGCAATTGATTCCAAACAATTATTCTTTGCAAACTTTTATTATATAATAGAAACAAATTTTTGTCAATCCCCAATATGCATTACATTTGTTCTACATCTCATCATTCCAAAAGCTCCATTATTTCTTCTTTTGTGAGTTTTCCTATAAAAGATTGACTTGCTTCGATTAAACTATCAAATAGGTCTTTCTTTTTCTGCTGTAGAGCAAGTATTTTCTCTTCTATAGAATTTTTGGCTATAATCTTAAATGACTGAACAACATTTTTCTGACCCAGCCTGTGTGATCTTGCTGTTGCCTGGTTTTCAACTGCAGGGTTCCACCATGCATCAAAGTGAATAACAACGTCTGCGCCAGTAATATTGAGTCCAAATCCACCAGCTTTTAGCGAAAGCAAAAAGACATTTTTCTCTCCACTGTTGAACCTGTTGACCATTTCAACTCTGTCTTCAACTTTTGTTGCACCATCTAAATAAAAGTATAAAATTTTTTCCTTGTCAAGCATTTTCTTGATAATAGATAACATTGAAGTCCACTGAGAATATATAATTACCCTGTGCCCGCTTTCTAAACAGTCTTGTAAAATTTCTTTCAGTGCTTCCATCTTACCAGAGCTTCCTTTGTAATCTTCAAATACAAGCTTTGGATGACAGCAGATTTGTCTTAGTCTTGTCAGCAAAGAAAATATTTTTATTTGACTTTTTTCAAACCCAGCTGAATCTATTTCTTTTTCAATCTCTTTTTTGGCTGAGACTAAAAATTGCTTGTAAATTTTTTCCTGTTCAGGGCTCATTGCAACTTGGATATTTGTTTCTATTAGCTCAGGAAGTTCATTTAATACATCTTGTTTTACTCTTCTTAAAACAAACGGTTTTATCAACTTTTTTAATTTTTCCAAAGCATTATTGTTTCCGCTATAAATTGGCATTGCAAAACGCTCAATAAATTTCTCAGCTCCTCCTAAATATCCAGGAAGTATAAAATCAAAGATTGACCACAGTTCAATGAGATTATTTTCAATTGGTGTACCTGTCAGGGCAAATTTAGCATCTGCACAGATTTCTTTTACAGCCAGCTTTATTTGTGAATGAGGATTTTTTATGTACTGTGCTTCATCTAAGATACAAACACTAAAATCGATGTCTTTATAAAATTCTATATCTTTTCTCAAAAGTGCATATGATGTAATTACAATATCATACTCTGGTATTTTTTCTATAGCTTTTTTGCGCTTTGCAGGTGTTGAGTCAATAATTAAAGTTTTCAGACCTGGCGCAAATTTTTCAATCTCTTGTTTCCAGTTATAAATAAGTGATGTTGGTACAATGGCTAATACTGGCTTTTTAATTTTTTGTTTATTTGCAAGAATAAAGCCAAGTACCTGCAGAGTTTTTCCAAGCCCCATATCATCAGCTAAAATTCCACCAAGTTCATTTTCAAATAGAGAAGATAACCATTTTATTCCAAGTTTCTGATAATCTCTTAACACACCTTGAAGCTCAACCGGGATTTCAATATCAATTTCCCTAATATTTTCTATCTTTTCAACAATATTTTTTATACTTTCAACTCCATTTGCCTGAATTCCGCTTTCTTCTAAAAGTTTTGTTACAGCCACTGCTTCTTGTAAAGAAAGCTCAGCTTTTTCTTTTATAACCTGGCCAATGTCGGATGCAGATTCTATAAATGAAACAAATCTTTTTATATTTGGACTTTCTAAAATCAAAATTGAGCCATCTTTGAGTTTGTAATACTTTTTCTTTTTCTTGATTGCATCAAGAATATTTTTAAGCTCTGAGCTATCAAGATCATCACTTTCAAGCCAGAAGTCAATTGAGTGTTTTGAATATTTTAAGCAGGGAATAATTTTTACATCTTTCTTTATTTTAAGCTTCTTAAAATCTTCTGAATAATAAACATCGGTTATATTTTGGATTTGTGGAATACCTTCTGCTAAAAATTCCATAAACAAATCAGGGTCAACACATTCATAACAGAATTCTTGGTCAGACTCTATCTCATTAAACCCATAAGCAAATAAAATACTTTGTATTTCAAACAAACCAAAATAATCAAACAATGGAACTTTCTTTGTTTTTGATATTATATCAAATATTTCATTCATTCCACTGATTCTTGCGACAAACCTTTCATTTTCAAATTCTAAGTATAGTTTGGGTTTAATAATATAATCTTCTAATATTAATTTTTTGAGGTCTGGGTCAATTTCTAATTCAAAGTGCTCATTTAAAAATAAATAATATTTGTTCATGAACTCACAAAAGTCTTCTTTATTGAGGGTAAAAAATTTAACGTATTCAACTTTGAAAAAGTTAAATACTCTATTTGCTTCAGCCATTTTTTTGATAATTGAAGAAAATATCTTTTGCTCTGGCGAAAGCTTATATAAAGTGTCACCTGAGACAAAATAACTACCATCGCTATATAAAAATTTTTTGTTGGCAGTGTCTATTAAATCACTATAAAGTCTTACCTGATTGTCTTCAAGTTTAAATAAAATCTTTGGTTTTACTTTAGTGCAAAGATCAACTTTTACTTTTTGAGCATCATAATAATTTGCCACAAATAATCAAAAAATATAAAAATTTCTTCATTGTCAAGGATTTCGATTATTTCATTTGCTATCTTTACAGGTAGGTAAATAGTATTTTTTCTGTTTCTAAATCTAAAAAGTTCAAATATTTCAATAGCGCATTCAAAAATTTTTTGTCTTTTTCACCAAAAAAATGATAAGTAGGATTGTACACAAAATTCTTACCAAACTGAAATGGTTGTTTTTGTTCGTATGCTTTTAAAAATGCTGGTATATTTGAAACCACATAGTCTCTTTTTAAATCTAAAGTTTTTACTTTTAATTTTAAAGTTACTAAATCATTAGTAGAATATCCGAAGTATTTTTCTAAAAATATGTTAGGAGACTTTATAGATAAATTATCAAGTGAAAACTTTATATAATTTTCTTCAAAATTGCTTGCAAAAAATTGATAAATCCGGGAATTTTGTTTTCTTTCCTTCTCAATAGCCTCATTTAATTTTTGTTCTAACATTTGAAGCAAAGTTTCTTGCATTTTATTTAGGCTATTGAGAATATATTTACCATCGGCAAACTTTTTAACACAGCAATTATATGCCGACAAAAATCATCGAACAGAACTAAATCTTCTATATCAATATCTTCTTCCGTTCTAAAATCAATATTTTCCAAACTGCATGTACACGCAGCACTTATGATTATATTTTCAATTTTGATATTACCAAAAAAGTCCTGAGTCATATATGAAGGCAAATCAAAATCAACAAAAAACCCAATATTCATTTTTACCATCTTCTACTTTGCCGAATATTGCATTTTCTTCTTGGTCATATTGAATATCTTCTTTTTCTATCTTTCGAGCAAGAGATATTCCTTTTTCAAAAGCTTTTCTATTTTTTGCAAGTTGAGCAAGTTGACTGTCTGTTAAAAACTGCACAATTGTTTGATAATTAAGTTCTATTGACACTGTCTTTCACATCCTTTTTCATTTTAGTATGCATAACTCTGAATAAAAATTTTCATCCATATTGATTTTATATTGATTTTATCAAAAAATGAAGAGCATTCGATGACAAAAATTTTAAATAAAATCTTAGTTCTCATAATCCAAAACAAAAAGCCTCATCCCTTAAATTTTCAAGAGAAGAGGCTTGAAGATTAGATTAATCGCCAATTGTTACTCGAATAATCTCAAGCTTTTTCTCAATCATATCAGGTATTGGCAGGTTATAAGGGCATCTTGTTACGCAACCTCCACATTTAATACAAGTTTTTGCTTTTTGATATGCATCGTAAAACCAGCCAGACTTTAATGTATTAAAAGGTAGTCTTTTCATTGCAGAATCAGCATGGAGTATAACCCAAATTGGAATTTCTTGTGGGCATGGTTGACAATAATTACATCTTCTACAAAATTCTTTTCCATTTCTTTTCTAATTCTTTCTATTTCTCTTTTCTCTTCTTCGGTTAAAGGTTCTATATGCATAGCGACTTTACATTTTCCTCTAATTCTTCAATGGTTTCTATTCCGGGGTCAGGTACAACAAATTCTTTTTGTAAAACATATTTTAAAGATAAAGCTGGATTTGGAATAACACCACCACCCATTGGTTTCATAGCGATAATACCAATGTCTTTTTCTAATGCTAATGGGAAAATTTTGTCTTCAACATCTGTTTCAATGATATTATAGCAAAGTTGAATAACATCAAATTTATCGGTATT
>Ga0074394_1023_pt1 | contig 22633 bp, 26 predicted proteins | sample YelNatPoosite2B6_FD_65461 | JGI IMG/M metagenome (GOLD analysis project Ga0074394, IMG submission 65461) | Hot spring thermophilic microbial communities from Obsidian Pool, Yellowstone National Park, USA - site 2 B6 (version 4) (version 4) | ecosystem: Environmental > Aquatic > Thermal springs >...
ACTCAGAGCACATCATCTTTTATGTTTTCTGGGCTTTAGAGGAGCAGGGTATAGCAAGGTTTGTTGAAAATTTTGAAAGAGTTTATAAAAGCGTTTATCTTGAAAATTTACCTATAAAGATTGTGTCATTTCCAGATGAAATTTGCAGGTGCTGCCCAAACTTAGCTGCTACAGAGTGCAAGTTTGAACAGAAGGTCAAAAAGTATGATGCAAAAAGTAGTTGAGCTTTTAAAGTTCTATGGGCTTTCTGATTTAGAAAATGTGCTGCCTTCTGAGGCTTACAGTGCTTTGAAAAAGGTTTTACCACACCAGCTTGAGAGTATCTGCCGAACATGTGAATGGTTTGCCCTTGGTTTTTGCAAAGAAAGCTTTTATAGAAAGGACTTGTGGAAAAATGGATGAAAAGGACATCTGTATATTAAAAAAGCTGTATGAAAATGAGTATATTTCAGGTGAGGAACTTGCCTCTTTACTACATGTTAGCCGGATGGCAATAAACAAGAGAATAAAAATCGTTGCGAGCTCTGGGCTACAGGATTGAGTCTGCCAAGAAGAAAGGATATATGCTTGTGGACAAAGATGTGATAAGAATTTGGGAGATAGAAGGGTACATCCAATCTTCAAACCTTTTTAAAGAGTTTATATATCTTAACGAAGTGGACTCAACAAATGCGTATGTAAAACAAAACCAGCAGTATCTTCCAAACGCTACAGTTGTGTATGCTGAGAGGCAGACCCAGGGAAGAGGCAGATTTTCACGCAGGTGGGTGGACCTTGACAAGGGCATAAAAATGTCTATATTATTGAAGCTTCTTTTGCTGGATTTAGAAAAGATTGTCCCGTTTACACTTTTCACCGGGCTTGTGATAAACAGGGTTTTGAGAAAACATGGAGTTGAGAGTTTTATAAAATGGTCAAACGATATATATTTGAACGGCAAAAAAGTTTGTGGTATTTTGTCAGAGCTTTCAGGTGAGGTTGAGGGGGTTTGGCAGTATTATAATTGGTATAGGAATCAATGTCAATGCAAAAAGTGTGCCAGAGGAAATAAAAGACATTGCAACAACCTTGAAAGCTGAGACATTACATGATTTTGACAGAACAAGGTTAATAATTGACATTTTAAAAGAATTTGAAAGAGAGCTTTCCAACTTTGAGAAGTATGGGTTTTCGTATTTCAGGGATGAATATAAAAGCTTTTGCATAAATCTTGGAAAAGAGATTTTGGTAAATGGTGAGAGGATGCTTTGCAAAGACATTGGCAAAAATGGGAGCTTGTATGTGAAAAAGATGGGAAGATAGTAGAGATTTCAAGTGGAGAGGTTACCATAAGATTTTAAAAGGGGATGATAAAACTTGAGGTTGATTTCAAAAGATGCAAATTTAAAAAGGATTTTGTATCAAAAAGGTTTTGATGAAAAAGACATTTTGGAATTTGAAAAAAAAGCAAACTCAATAATCTTAAGATTTGATGATGTGAAAAATCCATCAAGGTTTGTCCAGCTTCTTTCAAACCTCGGTTATTTTACAATCACAAACGGCAATATATGCTTTGCAACAACATCACTTTACAACTTTGAAAAGACAAGATGTGTCCTAGCAGAGGAAGGGATAGAGTGTAGTTTTGATACAGATTTTACCATTTCGCAAAGGTGCTTGTTGGCAAAAGATAAGCAAATAAGTCTTTTGAAGACAAACGTTATGGGGATTATAAACGTTACACCTGACTCGTTTTATGAGGGTTCAAGAGTCCAGGTTGATAAAGTGACTCAGAGAGCACTGCAGATGATTCAAGATGGTGCAGATGTCATTGATATTGGAGGTGAGTCGACAAGACCTTTTTCAGACCCGGTTTGTGAGGAAGAAGAACTAAAAAGGGTAATTCCTGCAATTGAAGCGATAAGAAAAGTGGATAAGAACATTCCAATTTCGATTGATACATACAAGAGCAGGGTGGCTCAAAAAGCGATAGAAGCCGGTGCTGACATTATAAATGATATCAGCGGCGGGACGTTTGACAAAGACATGTTTTACGTGGCAGCACAGTATAATGTTCCTATCATAATTATGCACATCAAAGGCACGCCAAAGGATATGCAGAAAAATCCTTACTATGAAGATGTGATTGAAGAGATTTTACAGTTTTTTGAGGAAAGGATTGAACAGGCGCTAAAAGCTGGTGTAAAACTTGAAAACATCATTTTGGACCCTGGCATTGGCTTTGGGAAAAGACCTGAGGACAATTTGGAAATACTGCGAAGGTGTGAAGAGTTCAAGGTTTTAGGAAGACCAATTTTGATTGGGGCATCCAGAAAATCGGTGATTGGTTATGTGCTTGGTAATCTTGGACCTGAGGAGAGACTGGAAGGTACTGTTGCTGTCTCTGTAATATGTGCTCAGAAGAAGATTGAATTTGTTAGAGTACATGATGTAAAAGAAAACAAAAGAGCTATCTTGATGACACAGGCAATATTTTGCTGAGACAAAACTTTTTTAAAAAAGAGGTGTTATATAGTGACCAAAAAAGCTATTATAGACAGGTTTGAAGGTGACTTTGCTATTATTTGAGCTTCAAAACAGGAAGATGGTAAGTGTTCCAAGAGAGATTTTACCTGAGTGTGCAAAAGAGGGCGATGTGATTTTGATTTCAGTAGATGATAAGGAAACTCAGAAGAGAAATGAAAGTATAAGAAATCTTTTTGAAAGTTTGAAGGAAGAGGGTGAATGATAGAATATGGCTGAAAATGTTGTATTTTTAGGACTTGGGAGTAATCTTGGTGATAGAGGTGAGAATATAAAAAAAGCAATTGAGCACCTGAAAGATAAGATAAGAATTGAAAAAGTTTCGAGTATAATTGAGACAGAACCATATGGATTTGTAGATCAGCCAAAGTTTTTTAAACTGTGTTTTAAAAGGCACAACGGTACTTTCACCGCTTGAACTTCTTGAGTTTGTGCTTGATATAGAAAATAAAATGGGGAGAAAAAGGCTTTTTAAATGGGGACCGAGAAACATCGATATTGATATTCTTTTTTATGATGACTGTGTCATAGACACAGAAAATCTCAAAATCCCCCATCCAGAACTTCACAAAAGACTATTTGTACTTGAGCCTCTTTGCGAAATTGAAAAGGATTTTGTCCATCCGGTGCTGAAAAAGAGCGTGTATGAGCTTTACACTCAGCTAATTTCTTCAAGAAAGGAATGATAAAAAGTGGGGAATTCACCTTTTCTTTCGATAACTGAGTTTGAAGGCAAAAATGTGGTGGTAACAGGCGCTGCCCAGGGAATTGGTCTTGTCACAGCACTTTCTTTTCTGGAAAATGGGGCGAAAGTGTTTGCTATTGACAAAGACAGAGAAGCGATTGAAGATGCTTCTCAGGACTTTTTTGATAAGTTCAAAGACAGGATAACCTTTTTTGAGTGTGACTTGGCAGACGCAAAAGAGATTGAGCTTGTCTGCCAGAAGATTGGTGATGTTGCTGGCAAAATAGATGTTCTTGTCAACAATGCAGGCATAGGCTCAACAAAGTGGATTGAAGAAAGAAGCGTTGATGAGTGGGATGAAGTTATAAATGTTAACTTGAGAGCGCCATATTTAATGGTAAAATTTCTTCTGCCGTACTTAAAAGAAGGTGCTTCTATTGTAAACATAGCATCGACAAGAGCTTTGATGTCTGAGCCAAACACAGAGCCATATTCAGCGTCAAAAGGCGGTATACTTGCACTTACACACTCTTTAGCAATTTCACTATCTTCCAGAAAAATTAGGGTAAATGCCATAAGTCCGGGGTGGATAGAGACATCAAGGTACAAGAAAAGAAAATACCGCCGAGAACCAGAACTGCGCGAAGTTGACCATCTTCAGCATCCGGCAGGAAGGGTGGGTGTCCCCGAAGACATTGCAAACGCCATCTTGTTTTTGTCATCTGAGAAAAGCTCATTTATAACAGGCACAAATCTAATTGTTGACGGTGGTATGACAGTTAAAATGATTTATGAGGAGTAAAAAATATCAAAAAGAAGGTGTGCCAAAACTGATTGTTGAGGTGCTCTTGCCTTCGAGTGTTTCTGTTGACTATATAAAAAAGATGCAGCTTTACAGCTACTTTGGTGTTTGCGAGTACTGGATTGTAAGTCCGCGTAACAAATCTCTCCGGGTTTTCGTTTTAGATAATGGAGTATATATACAATATGCTACCCTGTCTCAAAAAGGGATTATAAAGTCAGCTGTATTTGAAAACCTGGAATTTGACATAGAGAATGTGTTCAATTTCTAAAAATAAAAAAGAGAGGCTTTAAAATATGTGGGGTGGGTTTTATAAAGTTGAAATAGACTTTTCAAAATTGTTGTGGGCACAGCTTTTGTGGTTTTTGCTCGGGCTTTTCTTTATAGTTGCTGTGATTGTTGTAGCTGTTGCTATCAAGAGAAAAAAAGCTGAGAAGATGAGAAGACTTGAAAACTTGCAGAAGGTGGAAGAATATTTTGAAGCAATTTCAAACAGGATCTTGAACTTAGAGGACAAGGCAAAGTTTTTTAAGTTACTTGATGATGGTCAAAAACTTGAGAGCAAGTTCGAAGAGGTTACCATAAATTTTAAAAATCTTAAAGAGTACTATGAAGGGATAAAAAAAAGCTATTCAGACAGTGAGTTTAAAACCTTTTTGACAATCTACAACATACTCAAAAGTGATTTAGATTTTCTGGAAAAGGTTTTAAAAGATTCTGAAAAGGCACTACAAGAACAGATAGAGTACATTAAAAAGGTAGAAATAGCTGTAGATGGGGTTAAAAATAAGGAGGTTCTAAAGCAAAAGATAAATGATCTGCTTACAAGAAGACTTTCTGATGATGATTTGAAAAGTGCTGTTGAGGGTATAAAAAGAATTGATGAGAAAATAGAATATTTCAAGAGCCTTGGTGATGACAAGAAAAACGAATATATAAATACAATGATCCAGCTTTTAACAAAGAGGTTTGAAGAAAAGTATCCGCTAATTCTCTCAAAATCTTCTTCTAAGGCTTTAGAACTTCAAAAAGAGTTTGATGATTTGCTCTTAAAACTTCAGGTGTCAAGCGACTTTAAAAAAATTGTCCTGGCAGAAGACTTTTTAGGAAAACTTATGCAGATTGAAAATGAAATATCACAGGATTTTCAGAAAAAGATGAGACCTCAAAAAGAACTTGTCGACAGGTTTGAAAAAATTGTATCAATTTACGACAATGTGGGTTTTAGATTTTACAAAATAGACCTTGAGATTGAACGTGTGAAAAGTTTGCTTGAAAGTTGTGATAGCAATGAAGAGTTAGAAAAAGAGATATCTGAGCTTGAAAACACCATTTTTACCTTTTCACGAGAGTTTTCAGAGTGCAGAGGACTTCTTGAAAATTTTAAAAGATTTTTGGAAGAGGCAAAAAATAGGCTAAAGATTAGCCTGTCGTCTAATCTTTTTGATTCATATTATAAAAACTTAAAAGAGCTTTTATATGAATGTAACTTTAACGAGTTCAAAAAACGCTATATAGAATACCAGAATGCTGTCTCAGATGCGCTTTTTAAGTCATCTTCACTTTCAAGTTCAAGCGATACAATTAAAAAGGTCATAAAAGACCTTTTTGATGAGTTTTTTGGATAAAAAATAAAATATTACATTTTTAGGAGGTTTTGCTGCTATGGGGATATTTCAAAAGATTGCCCAGCTTCTCAAGGCAAACATAAATGATCTTATTGAAAAGGCGGCTGACCCTGAAAAGATGCTCAATCAGCTGATTGAAGACATGGAAGACCAGCTGCAAAAAGCAAGGGCTGAGGTTGCAAACGCTCTTGCAGATGAAAAGATTTTACAAAAGAAGGTTGAAGAAAACAAAAAGGCTGCTGAAGAGTGGCAGAAAAAGGCTGAGCTTGCAGTTTCAAAAGGCGAGGATGAGCTTGCAGTAGAGGCGCTCAGGAGAAAGAGAGAGTATGAGAGACTTGCAAATGAGTACCAGAAACAGTATGAAGCGCAGCACGAGGCTGTGGAAAAATTAAAGAGCGGGCTTAATATGCTGGAAGACAAGATTGAAGAGGCAAAGAGAAGAAGGGATTTGCTCATTGCCAAGTCAAAAAGGGCTGACGCTCAGGTTACAATCACACAGACCATGAGCAAACTAACAGACACTTCTGCTTTTGAGTCGTTTGAAAAGTACGCGCAGAAGATTGAACAGAAAGAGGCAAGGGCACAGGCGCATGAAGAGCTTTTAAATGCTTCAAAAACATTGGAAGATAGGTTCAAGGAGCTTGAAAATGGCGATGAGGACATTTTAAATGAGCTAAAAGTACTGAAAGAGAAGATGGGCAAGTAAAAGAAAGATTTTTTACAGGTCAGCAGACTCTTTGAAGTGGGTGCAAAGGTTTTTAAAAACCTTTGCACCCTTTTTTTATTTTTTGTCGTAAAAAATTTTCTGGTCATCTTACTATTTACAACAAAAAATACTCAAGAGGGCAAGTAGAATAAATTGTGCAGGTGATTAGTTTACAAAAGACTTTTGAGAATTTGTACAAAAGGAGATGATGTTGCCTTGGAAAGACTTGAGGTTTTACAGTTTAAAAGAGACCAAGTCAAAACTTCAAGGAACAGCATATCAGACCGATTTTTGGTGTTTGGAACAGAACAATTTTTTGTTCTAATTTTAGCCTTTTTGCTTGGAAGATGCAGCCTGTTTTCAAGAAGCTTCTTTTCATGTGCGTATGTTGCAAGTTTCAAAAAAAGGGATTACATGTACTATTTAGCCTCAATTTTTTCCATCTTCGGGATAATTTCATGCTCAGATAAAAGCTCAATATTAAAATATGTGCTTTCCATTCTTTTGATAACTACAATAAACCATTTTTTTGACCTGAACCTTTATTCAAAGGCACTGTTCTGCGCTTTGAGTGTGGGAAGCAGCGGTAGCATTTCTATTTTTCTGTTTTCTAAAGCACCGATAGAATTTTTGTATCTTGTGCTTGAGATGATTGGGTGTTTTTGGGCTGTAATTATGTTTGAGAGGTTTTTTGCCGCAATTTATTCCAAAAAAGCATATACAGCTGATCAGACGGTGGTTATGGTTGTAGTTCTGGCTTTGAGCTTTTTGGGACTTTCAAGTGGACTCGATTCGCTGTTGAGTATTCAAAATATATTGTTTTTTATTCTTCTTTTTTCGGTATCACTTTTTCACGGAATGATAATGTCTACTGCAATGGGTTTTGTAATTGGGCTTTTAGAAAGCATAAAAGAGTGCAGAAGCATTGAAATGGCATGCGTTTTTGCATTCTCAAGCCTTCTGGCAGGTCTAATGAAAGGGTTTGGCAAGTTTGGAATTGCTTTGGGCGGGTTTTGCGGATATATCATATCAATGTTTTACATATCGTCAAACCCGACACTTAGATTTCGTGAGATTTTGATATCTGCCGTGTTGTTTTGCCTGTTTCCGTTAGAAAAGATTGTAAAATTACAAAGTACTGACGAGAGGGAGGTACAAAGAATGATAAAGGAAAAGATCTTTGGGGTTGCGTCTGTGCTTGAAAATATAGAGCAAAATGCTTGTGGCAAACCAGCAGTTTTAATTTGCAAAGAGGAAGCAAAAAACATTGTTCAAAGTACGTGCCAAAAACTTTGTTTAGATTGCAGCAATTCCAATGTGTGCTGGAACATAGATTATTACAGGATAAATCATAGCTTGAATGAGATAAAGAATATAATATTGAAAAAAGGCAGGGTTGAAGAAGAGGATTTAAAAGAATTCAAGTTTTTGTGTGTAAGATGGAAAGAGTTTATAATAGTTATAAATGGATTTTTGGAATCTTTGAAATATTCAAAGCTTGTTCAAAAGGCATCAAGCCCCAAGGAAAATGTATTCAAGACACATATAGAAATTTTAAAGGACATTGTGATGGATGCGGCAAAGATGGCTGAAAATGAGATGAAGAAAGATAGGGGCACATCAAAAGAGATTGAGCTTGAACTTGTGCGGTTTGGCTATGAGGTTGAGAAGGTAGACTATGTTGTATACGATCACTATTTCCAAATAGATATAGATCTCAAAGATGGGTTTAAAGCTCCGCGAAAAATGGAGATAGAAGAGATTGTGAAAGGAGTTGTAGGCTGTGACATAGAAATTATATCAGAGGTGCCAAAAATATCAGGGGGATATACAATTTCCATTATCAAAAAGCCAAACGTGCAGATAGATTATTCTATATATTCAAAGAGTAAAGAAAACATAAACGGTGACAGGGTGTGCTTTTTGCAGCTCAAAAACGGAAAATTTTTAGCCTGCATATCAGACGGTATGGGCACCGGAAAGACAGCTTCGGAAAACAGCTTTATTGTGATAGATGCTCTTAAAAAATTCTCGTCACTTGGATTTGACAGAAAAGTTGCCATAAAGTTTATAAACTCGCTTCTTAGCATAAGAAACGGTGAACAATTTGCATCTGTTGACGTTGTGTGCATAGATAGGTTTACTATTGCGTCCGAGTTTTTAAAAGCCGGGGCAATGCCAACGTTCATAAAAAGGGGGGATGAAGTTTTAACTGTAGAGTCACACTCTCTTCCGGTTGGGATAGAAGCGGAAACCCAGTTTGATTTTTCAACTTGTAAGCTTCAGAAAGGTGACATGATATTTATGTTCTCTGACGGACTTTTTGAGTTGTTGGGCGAGGATGGCGACAGGATTTTGAAAGAATTTATTGCCAAAAACCAGTTTGTTTCAACTCAGAGCGCTTCAAAACAGATTTTTGAATGGGCTACTTCTAATTCGTTTTTAATTAAAGACGATGTAACCATAATTGTACTTAAAATTGGAGGTGCACTTGAAAAAAGAAGTGAAGAAAAGAAATTTTGAGACATTTTGGCTTGACACAACCTTGATGCTGCTTGCCACCTTGGTGTTTTTGATTGCAAATGTTGTTGCCAGACCTTCAAAAGATGATTTCAAGAACGTGCCATCTGCATTCACTTTGCCACAGAACAAAAATCAAAAAGATGATATTTATATAAATCTTCTAAGGAAAAATAAGAACAGGATTGAAAGGATTTCGCTTGAAGAATATGTTATAGGCGTTGTAGCAGCAGAGATGCCTGCCGAGTTTAACTTGGAGGCTTTAAAAGCCCAGGCAGTTGCTTCAAGAACATATGCTGCGCGAAAGATTGTAGGTAAAGCTTTGCACAAAGGATATAAAGAAAAAAAGGTCTATCTTTGCGACGATTTTTCCCACTGCCAGGCATACATTGACAGGGATGAGATGAAGAGAAGGTGGGGTAAAAACTTTGAAAGGTACTATAAGAAGATACGCATGGCTGTGGAAGAAACAAAAGGACAAGTGCTGGTTTACGAAGGTCAGATTATAGATAGCCTGTTTCATGCCGCATCTGGCGGTAAAACTGAGGATGCTAAAGAAGTGTTTGGAGAGGCCATCCCATACTTAAAAAGTGTTGTGAGCCGTGGCGAGGAAAGCTGTCCTAAGTTCTCAGGTGAGTTTTATTTTACCTGTGATGAGTTTGTAAAAAGATTAAAATCCTATTTTCCCGGGCTGAGAATAGACAGCTCAAATATATCTTCCCAGATTAAGGTAGTTGAAAGAACAAAAGCTGGACGGGTGAAATCTGTAAAAGTAGGGAATACCGTTTTGAGCGGAAACCAATTCAGAAGCATCTTTGGGCTTTATTCAACAGAATTTTGGATTTACCCTGACAAAAGGGGAGTGAGAATCCACACAAGAGGGTATGGGCATGGGCTTGGGATGAGCCAGTGGGGAGCAAACTATCTTGCACGGCAGGGGAAAAATTACAAGCAGATTCTTCTTTATTACTATCAAAATGTCAAGATTTGTAGGTTAAAATATAGGTAGTGAAAAAAATATAGGGTAATTTGAGAAAGGAGAAATTTAAAATTGAACTGTTATTTGGTGGAAAATAATATTGAAAAGCTAAAAAAGTACATTGAAAAAGTAGGGCCTGACATGTACGCAAAGGAGTATCTTCTTAGAAAAATGGTGTATCTTCACATATATATAGAAAACCTGACACCCACACAGGCAAACATAATAAAACAGACAATGCTTTCCATTGGCTCAGACGCTGTTGTCAACAAGGGCTCTATAGACCACTCAGTCCAAAAGAGTGACTGTTTGGTATTTGGAAATGTTCTTCAGCTTAAAATGCTGTGTGAAAAACTAAAAAAACAGCCTTTTAAACTGAAAGAACTTGCAGAGAAAATACAAAAGATTGTGGAGGGGTTTGAACGTGATTATCTATGTTCCGGTAGACCTGAACAAGAAAAAGATGATACTTGAAAATGGGATGAATATTGAAAAAGACTATAACAAGAAAATCGGGCTTTGGGGCGTGTATGTCAAGTGCATATCGGGATTTTTAACACCTAAACATATAGCAGCAGACTGTATTGCGGTAAATGTGGATACCCAAAGAGCATACATTGCAAACCATGATCTTTGGATTGCTTACAAGCTTTCAAAAAATGAGGTTTTTAATAAGATGTACATTGCGTCTATTGTGAATATAAAAAAGTATAGGTTTGGGGAGTACAGAGTGCCAGAGGTTTTGATTGTATCACATGTCAAGAAAGAGGATATAGTGGATGTAAAAGAGACAACAAGCCTTTGCGATAAAATACTTTATCAAAATGACCATATATATATAGACTGCCTTGTGGAAAAGATCTCTCAAAACACAAATGTGGCAAAACACTTGATTGTGGACTATTTTACAAAACTTAGTCTCAAAGATGGCGATATAACCACAGAAGTTGTGGAAAAAGGCAACAGCAAACTATATGTTTTTATTCACAAAAATGAGTATGCGTGGACTGTTGAGATTTGACAATAGTACCCCTTGAGATTTTAGGGAAACTTTACAAAGTTGTTTGTCGGGTAGTATACAAAAAGGAACATTTATTATACAATTTCTATATAAAAATTGTTTTGGCTTTTCTTTTTTGAGAACTCAAGGGGGATTTTTATGAAGTTCAAATTGATAACTATTTTACTGGCAATTCTTTTTATGCTTGTGTCATGCACGCCTCAGAAGCCAAAAACGAGAGAATATTCCCAGTCAGGAAGGTGGGTGGTTTTAGATTGTAAAGGAAAGGCTTTTGTCCTTGACTGTGACAGTTCTTCTATTATCATCAGAGGGAAAGTCACATCTGATATTACTGTTAGGTACGTCAAAAAAGTAATATGGACATATAATGAAACCAGCAGCAATACTGGAGAGCCTAATGAGGAGGAAGTTCAGAAGATTTTCGATGACATGGATGCTAGTATTGAAAATGAGTTTGAAAGGGTTTATGTAAAAGCAAGGGCGTACGGCAGCACCGAAGCAGTTTTAGCCAACAAGGTTTCAAATCCAAAGAGAGAATTTGAATTTGAGGTTTTCCTTCCGCAGGACTGCAAAGTAGTTGTTCAAAACAACAGCGGCAATGTAAGTGTCTCGGATATTAAAGGCGGTTCTGTTTACATAGTAAATGGAGTGGGAAACATTGCAGTGACAAACACAGATGCGCCGCTTGACATTAAAAATGGTGAAGGTGATATCAAGCTTGACTATGTCAGCGGAGATTTTCAAGTTACAAATGGAAAAGGGAACATAAACCTTAAAATTGAAAATACCGGTAGTTTTAAAGTTTTACAAACAAAAGGAAATGTTGTGCTAAAGATAAACAGAACAAGTGGGTATGGAAATTCATCTTTTATAAATGTAGGTGAAGGAGACATTACATTTGATGTAGGAAAAGATGTCAGGGCACAAGTTAAGGTGTTAACACAAGGAAAAATAAAATCTGACTTTGATTTTACAAAGACAGGAAATAGCTACTATATAGACCTTGATTCAGGGAGAAATACTATTGATATAACAAACCTAAAAGGTTTTGTGAGGATATATAAAAATTACTGAACAGATAAGTGTAGAAAATTTTAGAGGATTGGACGATTAAAGAAAGTCCAATCCTCTACACCCACCTCTGGACAATTGGCATGCGCCTGCCAAAACCAAACGCTTTTGATGTTACTTTCAAGCCCGGTGCTGCCTGTTTTCGTTTGTATTCTGCTCTTTCCACCATCTTTATTACTTTGAGTACAAGATCTTTTGGGTATCCTATTTCCACTATTTCGTCTATGCTCTTTTGTTCTTCTATATATGCAACAAGTATTGGGTCAAGCACCTCATACGGTGGGAGAGTATCCTGGTCTTTTTGATTTGGTCGAAGCTCTGCAGACGGTGGTTTTACTAAAACGTTATGTGGTATTATTTCTCTTTCCCTATTTATATACCTTGCAAGTTCATACACAAGCATTTTTGGCAGATCTGATATAACTGCAAGTCCGCCTGCCATATCACCGTAAAGAGTGCAATATCCGACTGCAAGCTCAGACTTGTTACCTGTGGTAAGAACTAACCGGTTTTCCCTGTTTGATATAAACATTAGGATATTTCCGCGAATTCGCGCCTGAATGTTTTCTTCTGCAAGGTCCTGCAGAGCAACTTCGCTTCCATTGAACATTCTAAGGTATGCTTTAAATGGCTCTTCAATAGAGTAAACCCTAAATTCTATACCAAGGTTTTCTGCAAGCTGTTTTGCGTCTTTTAAACTATGTTCTGAAGAATATCGAGATGGCATGGCAACACCAAGCACATTTTCTTTCCCAAGCGCTTCTGTTGCCAAACAGCAAACAACTGACGAATCAATTCCACCAGAAAGTCCTACTACTGCCTTTTTGGTTATTCCTGTCTTTTCAAAGTAGTCTCTTATGCCAAGTACAAGTGCTTTTTTTATCCATGAGATGTCTTCATGTATTTCAACTTCGGGCATCTTGTCAATCTTTTCAAGCTCAATTTCCAATATATCCTCTTCAAATTCTTTTGTTTTTGCCACAACTTTGCCGCTTGAACTGAGCACAACACTGTTTCCGTCAAATATCAGCTCGTCATTTCCGCCAACCTGATTCACATATATAACAGGAATACCATACTTTGTTGCAGCTTCTTTCAAAACTTTTAGCCTCTGAGTTTCAAGTTTTGTGTAGTGGTAGGGTGATGCTGAAAGGTTTATAAACACCTTTGCACCCTTTTGATAAAGTTCATCGAGCACATTTATGTCATACAATGCATTTTCATCATTGTTTATATTCCAGATATCCTCGCATATACTTATACCAAAGTTTATCCCTTCAATAGTCACAACCTCTCTTGTAGGGCTTGGTATGAAATATCTGTTTTCATCAAATACGTCATAGGACGGCAAAAGAGTCTTGTGTATAACCTTTTCTATTTTACCCTGATGGAGAATAATAGCACTGTTGAAAAGTTTTGAAACATGGTGGCTTTTTGTTGGACTACCTACAATTACAAAGCTATCTTCAACTACCTTTGCAATTTTTTCAATTGCTTTTTCAACTGCATCTATAAAGTCTTTTTGGAACAAAAGGTCTTTTGGAGGATAGCCACAGATTGATAACTCCGGAAATATAAGAATTTTTGCATCTGCGTGAGATTTTATAATCTCAATTATCTTTTTTGTGTTACCCTCAATATCTCCAACAATGGGATTTATCTGGCAAAGCAAAATCTTCACATTTTCCACCTTCTTTGTGCTAAATATCTTTCTAGTCTTTTCTAAAAAATTCTTTATTTTTTATACTTTCAAGAATCTTCTGATTGTATATTTCAGAATAATAGCTAAAATCAAGATATTCTCTGAGCACACTTGCTTCAAACAAGCTTCTTTCTTCATGGTCCTTTAGAATTATTCCATAACACATCCACACATGCTTTTTTCAAACTCTTTCATAAAATTATATCACAAAAAAGAAAAAAGCGCTTTTATTTTTGCTCTTCTTCTTTGAACTTCCTTGGAGAAAATCCTGTGTATTTTTTGAATATCATTGAAAAATATTTATAGCTATTTAAAAGGTAACAAGAAGATTTTCTCCTTATTATATTTCTTAAAAAATGAGATAAAGATTAAAAATAAAGAAAGAAAAACTTGCTGTGAGAAGTATTATAATAAATTCTAAGAGACTTTACAAACACAGGAGGGCAGAAACTGTGAGAATAAATCTTGACGGGAAATGGAAGTTCAGAGAAGTTGGTCAAAATGAGTATTACGAGGCAAGTGTGCCAGGGTGTGTCCAGCTTGATTTGATTAACCTTGGAAAGCTTCCGGATCCTTTTTATGCCACAAACGAGGTTTTATTTTACCAGCTGGAAGAGAAAGATTTTGAGTATGTAAAAGAGTTTGTTGTTGATAATATCGATTTTCAGGTCAAAAAGCTTGTGTTTGAAGGAATTGATACAGTATCTGAGGTTTATTTAAATGACCATTATTTGGGCAAGACTGACAACATGTTTTTGAAATATGAATTTGATGTGAGCTTTGCGCTTAGAAAAGGGAAAAACATTTTAAAGGTGGTGCTTCTTTCACCAATAAAAGAGGCAGAAAGGCTCAAAAGCATTTACCAGTCAAGCTACAGCTATCCGCAAAGAAGCTGGATAAGAAAAGCTCAATATTCGTATGGCTGGGATTGGGGCCCGAGGATTCTTCAAATAGGTATCTGGAAGAGTGTGTATTTAGATCTAAACAACGGTCTTGAGATAACAGATGAGTTTATCAAAACAGAACACTTATCAGAAAATTTGGCAGTGGTCAAAGTTTTTGCAAAGATAAATTCATTTGAAAAGCCAAGAAGTGTTGAAATAGAAATCTCTGATGGGGGATATGTAAAAAAAGTTATACCAGATGTCTACAAGTCAAAAGAAGGGTATTTTATTGAAGAGAGGGTTGAAATAGAAAACCCAAAACTGTGGTTTCCAAATGACTATGGTGAACCAAATTTATATACTTTCAAAATTGTGGCTCAAACATCAAATGAAGAGGCAACAAAAATAGTAACAACTGGTCTTAGGACTGTTAGGATAATAAAAGAAAAGGATAGATATGGAGAGAGCTTTATATTTGAAATAAACGGCATTAAAGTGTTTGCAAAGGGTGCAAACTGGATACCTGCAGACTCAATTCTTCCAAGACTCACAGAGGATGATTACAAACAGCTCATAAGGATGGCAAAAGATGCAAACATGAACATGCTCAGAGTCTGGGGCGGCGGAATCTATGAGTATGACTGGTTCTATAGCGAGTGTGACAAAAACGGTATAATGGTGTGGCAGGATTTCATGTTTGCATGTGCCATCTATCCTGATGAGTTTGACTTTTTTGTTGAGAATTTCAAAAAAGAGGCAGAATATCAGATAAAACGCCTAAGGAACCACCCATGTATAGTGCTTTGGTGTGGAAATAACGAAAACAACTGGGGCTTTGTGGACTGGTGGCACATCGGCGACCCAGAATTTTTGGGAAATAGGATATACAAAAAGGTGCTTCCTGAAATTTTAGCAAAACTTGATCCAACAAGACCATATCACATCTCAAGCCCGTATGGTGGGGAGCACCCAAATAGCAGCACTGCTGGCGACAAGCATACATGGGATGTCTGGTCTGGCTGGAAAGACTACATTTACTACAAACACGACAATGCAAGGTTTGTGAGCGAGTTTGGTTTTCAGGCAGCTGCACACCTTGACACAATGAAAAGATATATTCCTCTTAAAGACCAGACAATCTTTTCAAAGACTTTGAGAATGCACGAAAAACAAGAAGAAGGCTTGGAACGGTTAATAAGGTATATGGCAGGTTCAGTTGGTCTTCCAAAAGATTTTGATTCTTTTGTGTATTTGTCACAGTTTGTTCAAAAAGAGGCTATAAAGCTTGCAGTTGAGCACTATAGGAAAAATAAATTTAAAACAGCAGGAGCTCTTTACTGGCAACTAAATGACTGCTGGCCAGTCATCTCATGGTCGTCAATTGACTATCTAAAAAGAAGAAAAGCGCTTTACTATGAGTCAAAAAGAATATTTGCAAAGTTCTTGCCAGTGGTTGAATATGAGAATGGAAAACTACAGGTTTATGTTGTTAGTGATGAACTTGTGCCAAAACAGGGTCAGCTCAATATTGCTATCTGGAACTTTGATGGACAAAAGTTATATGAGAAAAACCTTGCTATAGAAATTCCTGAAAATGGTGTGGTTGAAGCATTTTCTGAAGAAGTAGAAAACTTAAATATTTTAAAAGGAAGGTTTACTTATATTCCAAAGCAGTTTGAAGCAACTGTTGTAGGGAAAAAAGTTGATGAAAGCCTTTTGGAGAGTATAGTTTTTGTAAGCCTTTTTGTTGATGGAGTTGAATATGAAAACTACTTTGTATTTGAAAAACCAGTAAACCTTGAACTAAAACCGTGTCAGTTTGAGTACGAGATAAAAGATGACTATATTATAATAAAACCCAAAACTCCTACAATTTGCCTTATAGTTGAAGCTGATAAGGATATTGAAGAGAATTTTATCTTTGCAAGACCTGATAAGGAGTACAAAATTCGCTTAAATGGTGCTCAGGTAGGCAGGGTTTATGATTTGATTGAAATGGTGATAAGGTAGACTTAATTACTCCTACACAGAATACTCTTGTAACCCTCTCTGGCATATGACATGTTTTAAATTTGTGCAATGAGAATAATTCAATGCCAGAGAGGGTTTTGTTTTTAATGAAGAAAGAAGGGAAAAATAAAAATTGGTAAAATTGTTGAATGCAAAGCCGAGTAATATTTTGATATAATAAAACTGTTGCAAATGTTTGCACAACAATTTGAATAAGAAGAAAGAGGGATTATATTGAAGAAAGCACATGTTATAGAAGCCATAATTGGGAATACAAAGGTTTTAGGGCAGCTTGATTCAAATGGTATATTGCAAAGGTTTTATTGGCCTGCAGTAGATTATTATCAGCAGCTAAAACTCTTTTTGGCAGCCATTTTTCTTGATGGGCTTGTGTTTTTCGAAAATGAAAGTTTCAAAATAAAAAGTGGATTTGTGGATGACTTTGCGTATTTTTTTGAGTATAAAATTGCAGACAAAACAATTTTTCAGCTTGACTTTGTTGACTTTGAAACAGACAGCTTGGTTCGTCTTTGGGAGACTGACTTTGAAGATTTTTATGTTTTTTTAGAACCTATGATAAATTCCTCAAGTCTTTTTAATGCTGCAAAGGTTGATAAGGAAAATGAAATAATCTATGCGTATTTTAAAGGAACATATATAGGACTTGCATTTGAAGACAAAGTAAAAAGCTTTACAGTAAAACACGGAATTGATGATGCAAACGATAATCAATTAGAAGGATGGCTTGAAGCAACAAACCCGCAAATTGCTGTAAAACTTAAAAACACAGGGAGGATTGTATGTTTTCTTACTTTTGGAAACTCAAAAGATGAAGTCTATCAAAAACTTTCTTATTTAAAGCAAAAGGGGTATGACCAAATTTTTAGGCAAAACAAAACCTTCTGGGAAAAGAAATTCTCAAAAGTAAAGCTCATTTGCACACAAGACCCAAAAGATATGCAGCTTCAGAAAAGAAGTGCATATTTATTTTATGTACTGCAGAACTCCAAAACAGGTGGAATTTTAGCTGCATCTGAGGTTGACGAGAAGTTTTTCCACTGTGGCGGTTATGGTTTTGTGTGGGGAAGAGATGCTGCGTTTATAACAAATGCAATGGATGCAATGGGACTTTCAGCTGAGGTTGAAAAGTTTTTTGGGTTTAAATTTTCTTGTCAGGAAAAAGAAGGATTCTGGGACCAGAGGTATTATACAGATGGAACTTTGGCACCAAGCTGGGGAATTCAAATTGATGAAACAGCATCTGTTGTGTGGGGGTTTTTGAACCACTGCGAAAAACAAAATTCCTTGCATTTGATTGAAGAGTATAGGGGACAGCTCAAAAAAGCACTGCTGTTTTTGACAGCTGCAGTAGACAGCGAAAAAGGGGTTATCTTTAGAAGTTTTGATCTGTGGGAAGAAAGAGAAGGAATTCATCTTTACTCAAATGCAAGCATATATGCAGCGCTGAAAAGAGCCAAAAAATATTTTCCTGAGCTTGAAAGTGAAATTGAAAAGAAGCTAAAGGCAATAAAAAATCAGATGGCAACAAGATTTTACAGTCCTAAACTTTCACGGTATGTAAGGTCAACAGATGTTAGAATTTCACATGAGGAATTTTTAAAACTTCCTGAAGAGAACAGGTACGCAGAAAAGGACGAAAAATATGAGATAACCTATTATTTCAAAAAACAAGATGAGATTGTTGACATTTCAATGCTGGGGGTTTACTATCCGTTTGAAATGATAGATGCGGAGGATAAAGCCTTTAAAGCTACCATTTTGGCTATTGAAAGGGAGTGTCAAAACAAGATTGTGGGTGGCTACAAAAGATATTCCGATGATAAATACATTGGTGGGAATCCATGGATACTGACAACACTCTGGCTTGCGATATACTATAAAAAAACAGGACAGGTAAATGAGGCAGAAAAACTTTTTGAGTGGGCAAAAGAACATAGCCTTTCAAATGGACTTTTTCCAGAACAGGTTGACAGACTTACTGGCAAGCCCGCATGGGTTGTACCTCTTGCATGGTCTCATGCAATGTATGTGTTGTATCTTTATGAATAAATTAGTGATAAAAATAAAGACCAGCTTGTTTGTTTTAAACACAGCTGGTCTTTTAGTTTTATCAAAAATTTAGCAAGAAGACTCCCACCTCTTTAAGGTGGGAGATGAATTGCTAAAAGTATGATACAATATTTTTGGGTGATTTCAGATGTACAAAACACAGAAAAATCATATAAGATGTGACAAACAAACATACAAACTTCTGCGTATGTTATGTCACTTTTCTAAAAACTTGTACAACTATGCTTTGTATCATATAAGGCAACACTATTTTAAAACTCAGGAATATCTGCCATATGAAAGCGTATATCATCTTGTGAAGGAAAACGAAAATTACAGACTTTTGCCTTCTCAGGTTGCCCAGCAAACTCTTATTTCTGTGGACGAAGCTTTTAAATCTTTTTTAAGTCTTTTGAAAGCTAAAAAAGAAGGGAGAATAGATAAAAAAATTTCAATACCGACATACCTGCCAAAGGAAGGGATGTACCAGATTGTTTTTCCTAAAGACCAGTTCAAGGTAGAAGGGAATAAACTGAGACTCAGTCTTGGCAGAAATTTCTACAAGGAATTTGGAGTAAGGTACTTGTATTTTGACCTGCCACAAAACATTAGAGGCAAAAAGATAAAAGAAGTCAGGATAGTGCCAAGGTTTCATGGCAAATGGTTTGAGATTGAGTATGTGTATGAAGAAGAAGAAGAAGAAGAACAGAATTATAATCTTGATAAAAGCAGGTACTTATCAATAGATTTAGGTCTTGACAATTTTGCAGCAGTAGTTGATACCATCGGGACTGCCTTTTTAATAGAAGGCAGGTATATAAAATCAGTCAACCGATGGTATAACAAACAAAAGGCAAGACTCCAGTCGATATATAGCAAGCAAAATATTAAATACGGTAAAAAACTTGCTCGGATTTGTCTTAGAAGACAGCATATAATTGACAACTTTTTGAATCAAGCTGTCAATTATATAATCAAGCATTGTCTGAACAATCAAATAGGTACAGTAGTTATTGGGGAAATGAAAGATATAAAGCAGAAAATAAATCTTGGGGCTGTAAACAATCAAAACTTTGTGAACATACCATATGAAAGGTTCAAGAGAAAGTTAGAAGCAAAGTGTGAATATTATGGTTTAGAGTATGTAGAAGTGGAAGAGAGTTACACTTCGCAGAGATGTAACAGGTGTGGGACAGTCAAGAAAAGTAACAGGAAGCAGAGAGGGCTATACGTGTGCAAAGATTGTGGGTATGTAGTAAATGCAGATATAAATGGAGCGCTAAATATACTTGCGAAGGTAGCTGGCGAGTCTGCAAAGAAGCAGATAGTCAGTAGTGGGTGTGTGAACCACCCTGTGAGAATAAGGGTAGCTTAGCTGCTACCAAACTTCTCACGAAGCCTCCACCTCTTTAGGTGGATGGTAGTTCACTATTACACAGGATTATAAGGTAAATATTTCTCCAATCTCATTTTTGAAGGTTGATATCTAAAGGTTGTTTTTCCAATCATTTCGCCATCAATAAATTTTATTTCAACGTCGTATGTTGCTTCCTCTAGTTGAGAAAAGTCAAGAATGATATGTTCTGCATATTTTATTAAGTAATTATTGTTTTCTTCTCCTGGTGGAATATTAGCTAAGGAGAAATAACATTTTTCAGAATCCTTTTTTATCTCGATAATAATAGGGCATGTATCAACAGGGTTAATTAGTTCAATATATACTACAAACTTTTTATCATTGCCAAAAAGAACATAAGTTTCATGCAATAATTTTAAAAATCCATCTTCAGTTTTGAAGGTTTCCAAACCAATTTTTACTTTTTCTATTTTCAACTCTTCTTTTAATCTTTTTAGTTTTTTAGTAGTTGTAGAAAATATTAATTGTTCATTACACACAATAATAAAAGGTTCATTTTCTTTTAAGAAAGTTGAAATATTGATGAAATCGCTGTTTCTCTTGCATTCAATGACATTGTTTCCTGTTATGATTTTTATTTCTTGAAATGTGTCTAAAGGAAGATAAAGATTCATTAGCATTTACCTCGCACTTTATAATTATTTCAAAAGTCAATATAGTCACCAAGCGTTTTTTGTACTGATTTATTTCAATACCATATTTAGTATTTCAAAAAAAACGATACCAGCGACACATATTGCAATATACAAACCAATACCTTCTAAAGATGGAATGAATATTACAAAGAATATTATTGCCGCAAGTATAAAGAAAACCACTATTTTGCCAAAATTCTTATATTTACAAAATTTAACTTTTTCTAAATGAAAAAAGCGAATAGTAAAAAATGAAAACAAAAATTCAAATATTATTAGCATTACAAGAAGTTTTAGTGAAGATATTATTCTAAGCAGAAGTAGACCAATATTAAACACACAAGAAAAAGTGATAAAAAATACCACAGGTTTTATTAAAATTTTCTTTGAGTAACCATTTGGATTCTGTTCTGCTGACAAATCTAATATACTATCGACTACTATTCCAACCACAATAAAAAGTTGTGCAATTCTATTTTCAATATTACCTTTCGAAATTGATGAGTTTCTATTCAGATAGAATAAAATCAATACTAAAAGTGAAAAAATAATTCCGCTGAGTGCCCAATTCAAAAAATGATATTTAGTTTTATTTGCCATATTCATTCCAACCTCGGACAAATCCTTTTACAAAAGATATACCAGTTGTAAAATATTCTCCATATTCAAATGTTTTAATTATCTCTTTTACAAAAGCACTTGCAGCACTGGACAAACTATCTTGTTCTACTCCTCTTAAACATATATCTATTTTTCATTACATTAAAATAAAAAAATTTATCTCAATGTAAAATTTAATACCTCAAAAAGTATTGTAACAAAAACAAAAATTAATAAATATCTATACATACCTTCTATTTCAGGGAATATTATTCCCAAGAAAATTCCTAACAAAAGAGCAGATAATATAATAATTTTTGCATAATTTTTGTAATTCTTAAATTTAAGAATATATAAGTAATTAGAACGCAGAACAGAATATGTGAAAAAAATTTCAAGCAAGATAAAAGCTCCCAAGTCTTTTATGCTTGGTATTATTTTTAAAACTAAAAGACCAATGTTTAGAGGTAGAAAAAAGAAAACTAAAAATAACAGAAAGTTATTTAATAAAATTCTAAGATGGACTTTGTTAGAATTTTCAATACATTTAGCATCAATTATTGCACCAACTACTATTCCAACTACAATCAACAATTGAATAATTCTGTTTAAAGGATTTTCTTTAAAGTAAGAAGAGTCTTTTAAGTAGTAAACAGCATAAACGAGCAGTATAGAAGTAATGCATCCAGCTACGATCCAACTAAAATAACTTTTTTTATTTTCCATACTCTCTCCAACCTCTAACAAAACCTTCTCCAAATGACCAACCTATTGATATCCATCCGGCAATTCCAGGTGATTTAATTACTCCTTTTGCAAAACCACTTACAGCTCCAGACATGCCAGCTTGTCCTATTCCTCTTAATGTATATCCATTTTTCATTACAGCATTAAATTCTCTGATTTGTTTGTAGCCACTAATACCGCCTTTAATGCCATTTTCCAAACCTGAAGCTATCGCTGTTCTTTCTATATCATTTATGATTTCTTTGACGCCTTCTTTCACACCATTTAAAACTCTTCCGCCAAACTCTTTTAATTCCTGTATAGGACTTTTTCTTACAACATACACCTGCATTCTACATAACCCCTCCTCTAAAGTTGTATTTTAAAAATTAAACCGATATTTTCAATATAGCAAAAGAAAAAAAAAAACAACATCAATAATTACAAAGTTCAAATAAAATGTTTGTGCAAATTGCTTATTTTTTGAAAACTAGTCCCGAGTAAAAATTTATAAACTTAAAGTATTAGCATTTGGAGAAAATAATATTAGACAAAGGAATTAAAATTACAGAAGCATTTTTGTTATAACTTTGCACAAAGTGGTATAAATTTATATATAAAACCAAAGAAATAAACTGTCAGAAAGGGGATGAA
>Ga0074394_1027_pt1 | contig 20142 bp, 22 predicted proteins | sample YelNatPoosite2B6_FD_65461 | JGI IMG/M metagenome (GOLD analysis project Ga0074394, IMG submission 65461) | Hot spring thermophilic microbial communities from Obsidian Pool, Yellowstone National Park, USA - site 2 B6 (version 4) (version 4) | ecosystem: Environmental > Aquatic > Thermal springs >...
TGAGCAGTTCGTAGTAAAATTTGAGAGTGGTATAGAGGCAGTAAGATTTGCAGATGAAGGCAGAAGATTGTTATTGTGGCTTATATTTTGGGATATAAAAAAGTACAAATTTAAAAACGGATATTTTTTAAAAGTAGAAAATTCAGAGTTTATCAGGTGGTTAGAAAAGGAAAGAGGTAAGAAGTTTGAAGAAGAGGTAAATCATTATTGTTTTCTTTCTGATATGTTGGTGGTAGATGTGGTATCAAAATGTGAACCTACAATAGAAAAACTAAAAAGAAATAACAGTGAAATTTCAAATAGAGATAATTAGAGATAATTTTAAGTAGACTACCTTAACTGATAATATTAAAGCCTCATTGGATTGATTTATCTATCTGCTAATAGGAAATAAATATTTTTTTAGGAACTGAAAAATGTTGTTGTTTATTAGATAGAAATTACAAAGTAAGTTAAAAAATCTGAATGAAATAAATGTAATTATTAAAGTAAAATAACAATACAAAATTAATGTTTGAGATTCGAGTATTTAACTTTTAAAACAAATACAACTAAAACACAAAGAACAAAATGTTAAGTCTATTTACATTTCTATATATAAATAAGGAAATTGAATTATAAGAATGAGAGAAGGTTATGTAGAAATGAAATGGTTGGATAATGAAGTAAGATTTAGTGCATTTAAATTTGAATATGGTAAAGGAATTTTAATGACATTGATTTATGAGAAAAATAAATTTGAAATATGGGCAAGCTTGCCATATTCAATTCTATATTGTGCAACGCAAAATAGGAAGAGATTAATCGAGATATTGGAATCAAAAGCCTCTAATAAATGTAAGAAAGACTTGTCTATGTATGTTGGAAGAAATACAGGATATATAAACTGGTTAATTCAAGAAAGCTATCCATTTCCTGACGATATAGAGCATTGGATTATACCTACGTCTAATTATGTTTTAGAATATTTGGGATCCTCACTGGATGTGATAGATCCATTGAATAAGAGTATAATAGAGGTTGACATAGAAAAAGTGATAGAAGGATTAGAACTTACAGATATGTCGTGGGAGTATGTCAAAGAAGAGTATAAAGAGTTTATTGATAGTAAATATCTACAAGAAATAAGTCTTGAAAAAGTAATATACGATGAGGGTGGAGTTAGCATACTATTAAATGGTGAGTTAAGGAAAAATAAACATGGTAAAAATTATAAAGATAAAATTTTAATAACATTTAATGATAGTATAGAAGCGTTAAGGATTACAGAAACTGGCAGAAGGTTGTTATTAGATGTTATGTTTTTGAATACAAAAAAATATGAACCGGAAAGGAAATGTTTTTTTAAAGTAAAGAATTCAGAGTTTATCAGATGGTTAGAAAAGGAAGGAAGAGGGAAATTTAAGGAGAATATTTTTCATTATTGTTTTATTACTAGTAATATGATAGTAGATGCAATATCAAGACATAGCCCTAAGATAGAGAAATTAAGAGAGTATAAGTAACAATAAATTAAAAAAGTCCAAATTAAAGAAGAGTTTTAAATTATTATAAGTAGAAGGTTGTAGAGGAATATAATGTATGGTAATAGTGATATGTTAGAATTGAGAGCAGAAGATAGTAGAAGCAACAGATGGATTATCGCTAAAGAATTTAGGGTTTTTCAAGGACATAGTAGTTGGTATAATAAAAGGTGTAATAAGACTTAGTGACATAGCAAGTGTATTAGCAGAAGGGTATTTTAAGGAGTATATAGAGCCTGTAGAGAGGTTAATAAAGCTAAGTTCAGATGTATTTGGAAGAGAAGCAGTATGTGACAGCAAGGTAATAGAGTATGGGAAATATTTAGGAATAGCGGTTTGCAACATAGTAGAGGTAATAAGTGACTTTGCAACAGGCGGCACAGGAGTATTTGGCAAGGCAGCAGGAAAGTTAGTATCAGTTCTTGGCAAAGCGGGCAAGAGGGTAAGGACATATCTTGGCAAGTTTGCAAAGATTGAGAAAAAGCTTTCAACAGCAGAGTATGTTCTCAAATATGGAAAGTCATTTGAAAGTTTTGCAGAGCTTAAGAAATATCTTGGTTCACCTGGAGAAGATAAAGAGTGGCATCATATAGTGGAGCAATGTCAGATAAAGAAATCTGGTTTTGATGCAAGATTGATACACAATACTAAGAATGTAATAGCGATTGATAAAGAGATTCACAGGAAAATAAGCGGGTATTATTCGTCTAAAAAGGAATTTACTAAGGATAAAACAGTGAGAGAATGGTTAGCAGGGCAGAGCTATGAGTTTCAATATGGAGACTTGTCAAGAATTTTGTGTTTCCAATTTATAACGTAAGTTGTAAAGTTGGGTTATGTTGTTAATGCATTTTCTAATGCTGGGAACTCCATTTTTCCATTTTGTACGGCGTAAGTTCTCTTCCTGTAAGTAAATATTAATTTCTAAGACGCAAGCAGCTTAAAGTATCCACCTGAATTTACTTCTTGCCTTCTCAATCATGCTATTTACACATAAAGCGGCATTTGTAGAAAAAGCTTTCTTAATTCCTCAGGGTATTTCATATGGACAGAATAAAACTCTGCTTTTTCTGATATTGCAGCAATAAAATCGAGGATATTATGAAAGGTATCCATTACAAAGTTCTTTAAATTTCAGTACAGCTCAATCAAAATCGGAGGAAGAAATTCTAAGTTTGTTCTTAACTCTTGTTAAAAGTGGAAAGCTTTATCTTTTGTCATATGTTTTCTGCTATTTTGTTGGAGGTGGACAAAAGCAAGCTAAAGGTAAAAAAGAGGATAAGTAAGTTTGACAGCATCTATAATACCAGGAAAGTCATCGCTTATGACAATTAAAACTTCTTTAAGACCTCTTGTAATTAAATCGTCAAAAACTTTCATCCAGGTAAGCCTTATTTTCTTTGCCGAAGAAAGTGTAGACGCCGAAAATGTCTTTTTTACCTTTCTTAGTCGATACCGAGGCAGGCATTGCAAGTAGCAAATTTGCTCTTAGAATTATCCTTAACTTCACTTTTGAATAACCATCGATGATAAGAGCAAAAGCACTTGCAGATAAGTTCTCTTTATTTGGAAAACTCAAGCTCATTTTTAAGGTCTTCTTTGATTTTTAGTATTTCGTTTTCGGAATATGGAAGATTCAAAGCTTTCAAAGTTTGAACAAGGGAACGCACAAGAATAACCGTTGATATACTTGCGACATAAGCAGGTAAGTAGGTGAAGTATCAACTCTTTTGTAGCGGGAAGAAGAGGATAGAAGGTCGGAAATTGGAAGTAACGTGTGCGAGGGACAGAGATTTCAAGACTTGAGGCAGGTGTTGCAAGTTTTACTTCAATAAAAACCATTGCCTTTGTCATTGTCGTTTTTAGCAAGGTATACTGCTCTTTCCGATAACATAAAGCAATCGAGCAAGTTTTACTTTTAGTTGTTTTAGAGCTGGGCGGTTAGGATCATCACAGGAAGCAATACATATTTAATACTTGCTTCTTTTGCCATGTTTTTAGCAGTCTCAATAATTTCGTTTTTATTCATTTTAAATAACCCCCTTTGATGATTATTTCAATACTAATTATACAGTGGACACAATTTTATTTTAACTCCCTCAATATGAGTTTGGACTACAAGTACTTAGAGATTTTGGGGTGATAGAATGATAGATGTTAAAAAATTGATTGAGGAATACAGAAACGCAGCAATATTGCAGAAGGAAGCTTCGAGAGACGGCGATTATAAGACAGCTAATAAACAATATTCGAAGTTAATAAGGATTTACAAAATATTAGAGAAAGATAAAGATTTAAGAGAAAAAGTTTTAAAAGAATTGCTAAAAGATGAAAACATATGTGTAAGTAGTTGGGCAGCAGCACACTGTTTGAGGTTAAATATATATGTTGATGAAGCAGTGAAATTACTTGAAGAGATTGCTAAAAGGGAAGATATTGGCATTTGGAGATTTGATGCAGAGATGACATTGAAGGTATGGAGAGAAGAGGGGAAATTATAGTTGTGCCAATTTACTATTTCAAGGTAAGTTTTAGTAAAAAATAATGATTGTATAATAAGTTTTAGAACGAAGTATATTGTGGGGAACAAGTTTTAAAATGCTGAAAGAGGGGCTTATGAAAGACCCGAGTTTGGCAGAGTTTGAAGATTAGCAGATTATAGGGGAGTGGCAGACAAGAGTGCTGCTCCCTTGTTTTTGATTAAAACGTTGTAATAGCGATTAATAAAGAGATTCACAGGAAAATAAGCGCATATTATTCCTCCGAACAACGTATTTCAGGAGAGAAGACAGTAAGAGAATGGTTAGCAGGGCAGAGCTATGAATTTCAATATGAGTTTGGACTTAAGACATTAAGGAAGTTTGGGGTGATAGAATGAAAGATATAAAAGATTTAATTGAGGAATACAGGAAGGCAGCAATAACCCATAGGGAAGCAACATACGAAGGAAAAAATGTTAATGATAAAATAAAAATGTACTGAAAGTGGAATATAAGAATGTACAAAATTGTACATTGATATGATATCCTTTCTCATGGTGAGGGGGGATATCAAATGAAAAATTTAACAGCACATTTAAACATGATAAGGGCGATGAAAATGAAACCTAACTTTTCAGAACTTGCAAGAATATATGGAGTTGATAGAAGAACTGAGAAGAAATACTTTGAAGGAAAACCTAAGAATAGAAATAAATCGACACTTCAAGCAGCAGCTGTTGATATAACAGGTGAAAAAATTAAAGTGAGTTAAAGATTTAAAAGCTTTGCGGAAGACTTTGGATTTGAAATAAAGCTTTGCAAACTCAGACATTCGTACACAAAAGGAAAAGTTGAAGTAGCAAACAAGTTTATAGATTGGATATTGCCATATCAGGGTGAATTTGAAACAGAAGAGGATTTAGTAAGGATAATAAAAGAGATAAACGCAAAAGTCAATATGCAGCCAAATCAAACAACTCAAGTCCCACCTGCTCTTCTGTTTCAAAAAGAAAAAGAGTATTTACTACCCTTGCCAGATAAAAAGTTAATAGAGAGTTACTTGGATTGCTACAAATCAGTAAAAGTCCAAAAAGATTCTCTGATTTACTACAAGTAGGGAAAAGGTATTGACAATAACAAGTAACAACTCTGTCTTATTCTAAACCTGAGAAAATTAGAGCAATTTTAAGCTATTTTAAGAAAAACATAATTTTAGCTCAAAAATTGGCGAAATATCGTCTAAAAAAAAAAAAACGAGATTGACAGTATGAAAATATATAAGATAAAATTTGCATAGAAATTCCAAGAAGAAGTTTACAGAAAAAATAGTTCAAGTACTAAATAGCCTAAATAAGAGAATAGAGAAGCAAACATACCAAAAATCAAGTGGGATGAAAAGATGAAAAGGAGATACTATTGTGTAAAGCAGCATGATATAACAGATTGTGCGGCAGCGAGCATAGCCACAATTTGTTTGCAATATGGAAAAGAAGTGTCAATAGCCAAAATAAGAGAGATAGCAGGGACAGACAGATTTGGCACAACAGCATATGGAGTTGTAAAGGCTGCAAAGGAGCTTGGATTTGAAGCAAAAGCAGTCAGAGCAGAAACAAAAGAGGCAATATTTGAAAAAATACCACTTCCGTGTATAGCGCATGTGCTGGTAGATGGCAAGCTATTTCATTATGTTGTAATACATGAGATAAGAAAAGAAAGTATAGTGATAGCAGACCCAGCAAAAGGGATTGTGAAGCTAAAGCCTGAAGAATTTTTTAAAATATGGACAGGCATTTTGATACTGCTTGTGCCAAATGAGGGGTTTAAAAAAGGTAAGCAGGAGGGAGTTTTAAAGAAGTTTTTCAAGTTATTGGCTCCACAGAAGAGTTTGCTATTGAATATTTTTGCAGTGTCTATTGTATATACCTTGCTAGGGATAGCGGCAGCATTTTATTACAAGTTTTTGATGGATGATGTAATACCAAATCTTTTGAAGAATACACTTCATGTTATAGCAGCAGGTACAATACTGATTACGCTATTTAAGGTGATATTAGGAGCCTTCAGGGTAAGACTTTTGATACATTTGAGTCAGAGATTGGATATTAAACTGATGCTGGGGTATTATGAACATGTGATTAAGCTTCCGATGAGTTTTTTTGGTAGTAGGAAGATAGGAGAGATAATTTCGAGGTTTATGGACGCGTCAAAGATAAGGGATGCGGTATCAGGTGCAACACTGACGCTAATGATAGACAGCATAATGGCATTGGCAGGCGCGAGTATTTTATACCTGCAAAATTCAACGCTGTTTTTTATAGCGTTTGTGATGGTTTTGCTGTATGCGGCAGTAGTGTTTGGATTTAACAGGGTATTGAGGGAAGCGAACAGGCAGGAGATGGAAGACAATGCAATTTTGACGTCATATTTGGTAGAGTCACTGAATGGGATAGAGGTAGTAAAGGCATTTAATATAGAAGAGGATGTGAGTTTTAAGACAGAGAGCAAGTTTGTAAAGCTATTAAAAGATGTGTTTAAGGTAGCGAATTTAAACAATTTGCAAAGTAATATAAGTGCCGCAATAGCAGGGATAGGTGTTGTAGTGCTACTGTGGGCAGGAGCAAACAAGGTAATAAATGGGCAGATGAGCATAGGAGAGCTGTTTACGTTCAATGCACTGCTTGCATACTTTGTAGACCCGATAAAGAACTTGATAGGATTGCAGCCGATGTTGCAGACGGCGATAGTTGCAGCCGAAAGGCTTAGTGAGATTTTGGAACTTGAGAGTGAGTTTAAAGAGGACGAAGATAAGAAGTTAGCTCCAAGTTTGAAAGGTGATATAGAGATAGAAGGTTTGAACTTTAGATATGGTGCAAGACAGCTTGTGCTGAGGGATATAAATCTTAAGATAAGAAGTGGAGAGAAGATAGCGATAGTAGGAGAGAGTGGTTCAGGGAAGACCACATTGGCAAAGCTGCTTTTAGGATTTTATGATTATGAGAGTGGAGAGATAAGGATAAATGGTTATAACATAAAAGATATAAACAAAAGGCATTTGAGGGAGAAGATAGCATATATATCTCAAGACATCTTTTTGTTCAGTGGTACGATATTCGAGAATTTGGTATTGGATAACAGGAATATAAAAATGGAAGATGTGATTGAAATAAGCAGATTAACCACACTGGATGAGTTTGTATCAAAACTTCCTTTGAGATATAATACCATGATAGAAGAGAATGGAGCGAATTTGTCAGGCGGGCAGAAGCAGCTAATAGCAATAACCAGGGCACTTTTAAAAAGGCCTGAGATAGTGATAATGGATGAAGCAACCAGTAACCTTGATTCTGTAACCGAGCAGGCGATAGGGAAGGTTATAGAGAAGGTATGTGAGGGGATAACAACCATAATAATAGCGCACAGGCTATCGACAATATTAAAGTGTGACAGGGTTGTGGTAATGCATGAAGGCAGGATAGTAGAGGTGGGAACGCATGAGGAGCTGATGAGAAAGAAAGGATATTATTATAACCTGTGGAGAGAACAGCTGATAGGGCTTGAGCAAAAAGGGCTATGGGATTTGGTTGGGAGTGCAGCTGGAAAATGAGAGAGGTAATATATGATTTTGGTGAACTGAAAGAAAGTAAACTTTTGTATGAATCAGAGATTTCAAAGTATGGACTTTATATTACATACATTTTGCTTGCCTTAGTGATAGGGCTTGTTTTGTGGAGTATTGTAGGAAGAATTGATATAAATGTAAAGGTTCAAGGGATAATAAGACCCTGGGAAGATGAAGCAAAGGTGATAAGTTATGTTGGAGGGAAGGTAAAAGAGGTTTTTGTAAAAGAAGGTGAATATGTAAAGAAAGGTGATGTTTTATTTAAGATAGATGATGAAGAGTATGTAAAGAAGAGGGATTTTTTGAAACAGCAACTTAGCGAATATGAGAAAAGGATTGATGATTTGAAAGAATTGAGAAATAGCATAGAAAAAGGAGAAAGTCTCAAGAATAAAAATACGTACTATTTAAGGTACTTGAGTTATAGTTATGAGATAAAAAAATTGAAAAAAGCGGCAGAAGAAGCAAGAGTGCAAAGAGAATACAGTATAATGGATTTTAAAAAGCAGATAGAGAGTTTAGATGAGAAAATTAAAAATATTGATAAATTTGAAAGCATGTTAAAAGAAATAAAGGAAGTTGTAAGCAAAGGCGAGCAAGTTAAGCTAACGAAATACGACATAGGGTATTTAGGATTTATATTGAGTGAAATAGAGGATTACAATCAGCAGGTGAAGACAAAATCGGATGGTAGTGATATGGAGAAGATTTTAATATTGAAAATAGATTCAAAACTTGATGAACTGAGGCAGTCAAAAAGTGAGTTGGTTTTGCAAAAACAGAAAATAGAAGGGCAGCTGAGACTGCTGGTCATTTCAGGTGATGATACAAAAGGAGATATTGAGAAGTATAAGCTGGAGGTGCTGCAGCAGATTGATAGTGAGATTAGTAGTTTAACTCACGAAATAAAGAACTTGAAAATCAACTTGGAAGAAACTGAGAGGTTGATAGAGAGTTGTAGTATAAGAGCGGAAAAAGATGGTTATGTTGAATACAGTGCTGAATTGTTCAGTGGAGCGGCAATAAGTAGCGGAGCTGAGATTGGCAGGATAGTTGACGGTCAATCAAAAAGATTTAAGGTTATTGGATACATACCAAACACAAAAAGCAGTGGTATAGAAAGAGGGCAAAGGGTAAAGGTGAAATTGGCGGGAACAGATGGGTTGAAAGTAGTAGAAGGGAAGGTTACCAGGGTATCGCAGGATATAAAGGTAGCAAATGAAAATGGGCAAGGATTTTATGAGGTTGAAGTAGAAGTGAGGAATGTAGGAAATGGTATTAATTTGAGTGCAGGGCAAGCATGTGAGATGAGCATAGTGGTTGAACAAAAACGATTAATTGAATGGGTATTTGAAAAGATGGGATTGAGGTTATGAGGGTAGGCAACAACCCTTTCATCAGCCGGCTGTGAGGGGTTGGATAAATAAAAAACGAAAAGGGAGGAGATCAAAAAATGATAAATGAAAGTGTTTTTAAATACGGATCTTTTGTTGAACTTCAAAATAGGGAAATAGAAATTATAAGCGGTGGTATAAATCCGAGCTCAATAATAACTGTTGGAAAATGGGTTTTAAAAGCTATAGAAATTATTGGTATAATTGATGCATGTAGAGAATTTGGTAGAGGTTTTTATGATGGTTGGAAAGAAGCAACACGCTGACAAAAAAGTTTCTACTATTTTTATCTTTGAAAAAGAGAAGGGGGTGCAATTTAAGTGAATAGTTTTATACAACTTAATGATGATGAACTTACTATAATATATGGCGGAGATAGTCTTTTTTATGACATTGGTAAGTTTGTTGGGAATAAGGTAGGTACAATTTACAAAGAAGTGAAGAATTTATGGGAGAAAGTGGAGGAGTTATTTGATCCTGCACCAAAAGGTATTCCAGTTAATAACGTTTACATGTGCTAAATGCTTTTAAAGAGAGTAAATCAATGATACAACTTTAGATTATTTAAATCAATTATTAATCATAAACAAGCGGCTCCTTTTTGTTTACTGACAAAAGGAGCCGCAATAATCTTGAATTCGTACTTTTATAGGCGTTTGCAAAATAGGTGGTGATTGAGGGTAAGAAATGATAATAAAAATAAGAAGTACAAACAAGGTATAAAAGGAATAGTACACTTACATCCATATATTATCAATAACGACAAAAATATTTAGCAGCAAACATATGACAAAAATTTACAAGCTCAAAAAAGACAATAGTATCCTAAATCTTCGAACTTCTTAGTTTTAGAAGGTTAAGTAAAAAACTACAAATTCTTTACAGGTAGAGATTCAAAAGCTGTAGTTTTAAGCGATAAGTTTTTTGAGTTTGTTAAGCTTTTTGATAGTTAATTTAGAACAATAGAGTTTGATATTGTGAGCAAGGATAAACAAAAGTGAGTAAGTAATTGCAGAGAGTAAGAAATCAGAGAAGATAGAAATATGGTCATAAGTACAGATGACATCGGAGCCCATATAGGATTTTAGGTGATAAATAGTCTGCTCTACAGCGACACGTTTTTTGTAGAGGTCTAAAAACTCTTGAGAATTTCTGCTCAGACCTGGGAAAGAGCGAAAATCGTCAGGGTAAGTGTAGACTATTGCTGCCAGATTTAGAGAAAGTAACAAGGCTGAGGGCAAGAGCAAATGCGTTTGCCATCTTTGTAAGAAGACATAGGGCAAGTCCATTTAAGACGGACAGAACGATTTTTACCCTGACATTTGCCTTCAGGTTTAAAAGGTTGATTGAACTTTTTGCAGATAGGGACACCATCTTCAGAAATAACGATATTAGGGCTTGATGTAGGAGTAGTATTTTTAGAAGCTCTTGGATTTAGAGGGATAATGATTTTGGAGAAGTTGAAGGTATTTTTTAAAGTTGAATAGATGTTATGTGAATCCAAGGCACTGTCAGAGATGAAAGTGGAGAAATTTTTGGGAATGTAAGAGAATAGAGTTTCGAGCGAAAGGAATAAAGCAAAAGAAGTCAGAGATAGCCTTTGCTTTTTGAGGGTCAGCAGAAGGAGAATCAGAGTCAAACAGAGGAACTAAAGCCGAAGGGATACCGAGAGCATTGGTAATGACAGCGAATTTTAAAGCCCAGCAGAAATGGCCATTTACGAACATAAGACGGATATTAGAAAAAGCTATTTGCAGTTTTAGGCAAAGAAGAATAAACAAGAGAGTAGATTTTGTCAGAAGAGAGCTTGAGGTTATTTTTAAGGTTTTTTGGAGCAATACCGGTTTTATCGAAGATTAAGATTGGAGCAAGTTCAGGGGATTGCCCAAGAGAAATATTTTTTGGATGGATAGAGATATTTTGAAAAAGTTTATGGATTTCTTTGTTGAATATTTTCTTGATGCGCGAGAAGGTTGAAACAGAAGTAACATTGCCAAAAAGAATTGCAGAAAGAACAAAGTTCATGGCAGTATAAGGAGAACAGCCTGAAGAAAAGTCAAGAGTATTGAGTTTGAGAAATTTTTGGACAAAGAAGCTTTAGAAGCATAGATTCTAAGGAGAATTGTATATGCTTACCGAAGTATTTGTAGTAAGCATTGTAGAAATTAAGAAGGTATGTGGTTGGATAAGTCGATGAACTTATTAAATAAGTCCAAAAGGGCATCAAGAGTTGTAGAGAGCCGAAGCCTTTAGGTGGGAGAATAGGTCTAAGAAAGAAAGTTGTTTAGGTTTGTTGTTTAACATGTTGGAACCCTCCTCATAGTGTTAAATTTGTTTTATATAATCATATTTTACTACAACTATGAGGAGGGAGACCAGACTTTTTTGAATTTTTATAAAGCTTGATAACGCTCATATTGAGCGTTTCTGCAAAAGGCTAAAACTTATACTAACAAGGAGGTAGTGCAATATTGTTGTTGTATATGGAAATCAAAAAAATTTTTAAAAGCAAAAAATTTCATAGTGCTTTAATAATTGTAATTTGTTTTAATCTTTTTTATTGTTGGTTTATGAATAGTTATTGGAATAAAAGCGTTGAATCTACAAAACAATATATTGCAGATATAGAAAAAGATATAAAAGAACTAGAACAAAAATTGAAAAAAGAAAAGAATGCTAAAATAAGGAATCTATATCAGGAACAAATTTATGATTTGAACAGAATTGTTCAAAAAGAAAAATTGAGATTGCAATATAGTACAAATCCCAAGAAAGAAATGGAAAAAAGAGCTCAATACTACAAGATGATGTATGAGAACGCTAAAAAAACTGGTAATTATAAAGTGCAAGAATCCAGCAAAGTAAATTATCAAATACTTAGTGAAAATTTAAAGAAGAAAAAGTATTATTCAATTGACAAACAGTTAGATGGATGGTCATATTTGTTAAGTCAATCGTATGGAGTAGCATTTTTTATAATTGTTATAATAGCTTTACTTATTGGTAGTGGCATAATTTCAGATGAGTATAAGGAAGGAACAGCAAAGCTTTTAAAAACTTTGCCTGTAAAAAGAAGTAATATCATATTAAACAAATATATTGCCACTGTTTTGACTATTTCTGCGCTGATAATTGGTATACAAATTATATTTTTTATAGTTTTAAGCGTTATAACAAATTCTTTCAAATATTATGATGTATATTGTAATTGGATTTCGAGATATAAAGTGATAGGTTTTAAAGTATATCCTGTTTTAGATAACGTTAGGTTATTGAATTTACTTGAAAGCAGCATATTACACTTTTTGACAGAGATAATAATTATTTTAGCTATATCTGGGATTATTGTATTTTTTTCTTCTATATTTGAAAACAGCGCATTTACAAGCATTGGCTTTATCATAGTAATAGTAGTTATAAGTATACTTCGACAAAAGATGCTTATGATAAAAACGCCAGTATTGAAACTAATGGCATTGATATTTCCTTGGGAGTTAACAGTAGTATATACGAATTATTTGCCAAATGAGTTGGATTGGATCTATGCTTCAACCTATGTTGTTATAGGGTTAAATTTACTGCTGACAATTATCTTTGTATTGGGTTCAATAGAAATATTTAAACGTAAAGAAAAAATATAATATAGTTCAAAAACAAAATTTGGAGACATCTAAAGACCAGCTAATTAAAGTCAAGAGTTTTTTAAAAAATTTTTGATAACATTTTATGGTGTAAAATCCTTTTAAAAGGGTATAAGAAGGTAAGCCATCCATTAGAAGTTGACATAACATATGGAGGCTGAGCACATATTATGGTTAACCAATGTTTCATTAATAAAACAACTATTTATACGCAACAAACAGCAGTCTTGTTAAAACATTTTTGAATATGTTCTTCAGGAGTTCTAAGTTCAAAAGGCTTTTTATCACGCATAACAGCAAAGATAATGCATATGAGCTTTCTCATGACAGCACAAAATAGAACTTTTTTGGGCTTTTGTTGACACTTTTTCTGATAGTATTCCAATAACACAGGATTACAAGGCTTAGAGTCTCTTTTAGTTCTGATATTAGCAAGAGCAATTGTAAATAAGATTCTTCGCAAGATTTTAGAGCCACGTTTAGACATTTTGTTTTTTGAACCAACAAATTGCCCGGATTGATTTACGGAAGGATCAATGCCAAAGAAAGCAACAAGTTTGTTGGGTTTTGAAAATTTTTTGAAATCACCTATTTTAGCAAGGATAGTTGCGGCAGTGAGAAAACCTATGCCGGGGATAGATTGAAGAAGGTTAATATTTTCAGATATTGAAGGCTGAGTCTGTGAAGACTGCTGAACTAGCTGATTTATGACTTCAAAAATTTTGTTGATGTTTTGTTGCAAAGTCAAGACCATGTTAATATAGACTTTAAGCATAGTAACATTTGCCAAGTCAGATATAGAAAAAGGTTTAAACTGTTTAGCTTTTGCGATAAGTAGATCATATTTTTCTTTAGCCCATTGATAGCTTTTTTTAGAAGTTTGTTGAATGATGGAAATAAGTTTTTCACTGTCAGCGCTTAGGATATCGTTTGGAGTAGGGTAGTTTTCAAGTATAGCCAAAGATGTTTTAGAGCAAATATCGGGGAAGACCTCTTTGAAGTTGAGCATAATTTGGTCGACGGTTGATATAAGTCTGTATTTGTAAGAGGTTAACTCATCGCTGAGGTTGTAGTACTGACGGCATAGGTTTTTCAAGCAATCGAGGGTTTCAGATGAAGGTTGTGCTATAACGGAGTTAGTAAGCCTGAAGGTTAAGGCAATCCACAGGGCATCGATTTTATCATTTTTTACTTTGACTTCCTCCCGCATTTTTGATAGAGGTGAGAATTGGATGGGGTTGATAATTGCAACATTCCAGCCATTAGAAGTAAAGAAGCGGGAGAGGATTTTGTGGTAATGCCCTGTGGCTTGAGATGACGATGATAGGGCGAGCCGCGAAATCCTCTTCAACTTTTTTAAGGATTTCAATAGCCCTATCAAAGTCAGAGGGATTATTGTGATGGATAGTCAAGCGAGCGAGTATTTCATTTGCAGGAGAGATAACCACCATTTCACTGAAGTATTTGGCGACATCAATCCCGGCAATAGGTTTTAAATTCATAGCATAAGACCTCCTTACAAGTGATTTTAAAATCGAATTAGGGCATGAGTTTTCCATTCCGAGCCAAGGTAAGTATACAACCTTGCGCGTGATACGAGGAACCAGCTTAAACTAAGATTTAAGCTGGCCTTTAGCCACAAATAGTTTAGACTTACCTGGAATGGAATAATAGTCTTTTGTGCGGGTATACGGAAGGAAGCTTCCGTTCCCAGGAGGCGAGTGCAGATAAATTCCATGCCCAGATAGAAAGAATTATATCAAAGTTAGCATGGCTGGCAAGAGGCCAGCGATAAATTAGAGTGTGGCTAAAGATTAGAAGGCATAAGCAGCAGGAAGTGATTTTAGGCTGCTTTCCTCTCAAAGAGGAAGTATTTGAAATGTTACTTTAATTGATGAGACTCAAAATCTTATGTTAACCGAAACTTTGGTTGTTATTTTGTTAGAATTTTTATTGATGTGCCTTACGAAAATAATTATACAAGCATTCCTGTAATGAACGAAAATGAGTGAAAATGACGAAAAATGAGATTTGAAAAGATAAGGTACCTCCTGGTAAAATACAGAATGTAAGTTGTACAACTTACGACAAAACACAACAAAGGAGGTACCCTCTTTGAAGTATACACAAAATGAAAAGATATTACAAGTAACAGAAAAAACTTTAGTTGTAGGAGTAGACATAGCGAAGGAAAGGCATGTTGGAAGAGCATTTGATTTTAGAGGAGTGGAGCTTGGCAAGAGAATAGAGTTTGAGAATAGAAAAGAAGGTATGGAAAAATTTTTGGATTGGGCAAATAAGATAATGAAAGCCAATGGCAAAGACAACATGATAGTTGGGATAGAACCTACAGGGCATTACTGGCTGTGCTTTGAGCAGTACTTAAGAGAGAATGGCATAAAAGTGGTTTTAGTGAATCCTTTTCACGTGAAGAGGAGCAAGGAGCTTGATGATAATACGCAAACAAAGAGCGATATAAAGGATCCGAAGACGATAGCGATGCTTGTGAAGGATGGAAGATACACAGAACCAAATATACCCGAGGGTATATATGCTGAGATGAGAGTAGCGATGAACATATATGAAAGGCTACAAAAACAGCTGAACGTTTTAAAAAATCAAATAATCAACTGGCTGGATATCTATTTTCCAGAGTTTTTAGAGGTATTTTCTGATTGGGAAGGCAAGGTAGCGCTATTGACCCTAAAAGAGATGCCATTGCCAAGTGATGTAATAGAAAAGGAAGTAGAAGGGATTATAGAGTACTGGCGTGACAAAGTAGATAAACGTGCGATTAGTCGCAGGAGGGCGATGGATTTAGTAGAGACTGCTAAAAGGAGTATAGGTAAAAAAGAAGGTAGAAAGCTGGCAAGACAAGAGATAAAATATTTGCTTGAAGAATATGAGCTTTTAAAGAAGCAGGTAGAAGAGATAGAAGGTGAGATGGCAGAGCTTTTGAAAGATGTGCCGAATGGTGATAGGCTGCTTGAAATAAAAGGTGTTGGTGTAAAAACAGCAGTTGGGTTTATTTCTGAGGTTGGAGATATAAGGAGGTATGAGGATGCGAGACAGATCCAGAAATTAGCTGGTCTTAATATAATTGAGAATAGTTCTGGCAAGTACAAGGGGCAGACATGTATAAGCAAAAGAGGGCGAGGGCGGCTTCGAAGTAGTTTGTTCAGGGCCATGATTACAATAGTAGCAAAGAATGAAGAATTTAAACAGCTGCACATGTATTACACAACGCGGCAGAACAATCCATTGAAGAAGAAGCAATCACTGATAGCGCTTTGCTGTAAGTTGATAAGGATATTTTATGCGATTTTGAAAAAAGGGATAAGGTATGATGGTAATAAGATGTTGAGCGATATAAAGAGAGAGACATTAGCAAGAACAGCGTAAAAGAATAAAAAGATAACTTGAGAAATCTTAGTTTAAAGTAGGAGCAATAGTTTGAGTGATTCACATCTGAAGGGGTAAAAGTTTCTTAGCTTTGCGAATGGAATAAAGTCATGTCAAGAAGCAAAGCGCCCCTTTTGGTAGGAGTTCAAATCATAGAGAATGTGTTGAGGGTAAGAAGTGAAGGAAAAAGGAATTAAATGATTTTTTATAGGTAGATTGAAAAATGAGAGCGGGTGGTCGGAGTACATCCCCCATAAGGGCGAAGACCCTGCATACGAGCATAACCGACTTCCACGCCATGGTAGATGGGACGAAGGAATTGAGGGCAAATAAGCAAAGACCCTGAGAGACATGAGAGGGTAAACGCCATGGTTATTGTGGGTAAAAACCCGCCGTAATATGGTAAAATATCTAAATTAATACAAAAAGTAGGTTGAGTTTAATCTTCGCATGGTAGAATAAAGCAATAATAGCAATATCAAGAATGATATTATTTGTTTCGATAGCGAAATTTAAAGAAATCGAGAGATATTTTGAGAAAATCAAAGATACATTGAGAGAGGAGGAATAAAAAATTGGCTGAAAACCAATCAGAAAAAGTGATAAAAGTAAGCGATGTGTATAAAAAAATTGGAAGTTCTCAAATTCTAAAAGAAATAAACTTTTCAATAGAAAAAGGAGAAATAGTTGGTCTTGTAGGACCAAATGGTGCCGGCAAAAGTACATTAATGAAAATATTATCAGGTTTATGGTCACCAAAACCAAAAGGGAAATGCTATATTTTGGGATGTGACATGACAAATGAACTTGAAAGAATAGAGGCTCTAAGAAGATCGTCAATTTTTATCGAAACACCAGCGCTGTATCTTAAACTTAGTGGTTATGATAATATAGAACTATATGCTAAATTAAAATATGGAAGTGCCTTTAACGTTAAAGATGAAGTTAATAGATTAGCACCATTTTTTGAATTAGATAATAAAATGCTAAAAAGAAAGGCAAAAACATATTCATTGGGAACAAAGCAGAAAGTAAGTTTGCTTCAAATGTTTATTGGCAACCCTGAAGTGTTGATATTGGATGAACCTTTTAATGGATTGGACCCAACCACCACAATTAAAGTTAAAGAGCTCTTAAAAACACGATGGAGAGAAAATAACGTAACCGTTTTGATCTCATCACATATATTGAGTGATATAGAGGAGTTATGTTCAAGAATTATTTTTATCAAAAATGGTTCAATAATATTAGACAAAAATAAGGAAGAATTGTTAAAAAGAAATACAGTAGTGATATTTCATTTAACCGAAAAAGAACATGTTGATATAGCGTGTAGCTTAATAAAAGAAAAATTACCCTATGCAACAGTAGAAACTCAGTTTAATAACTCCATAAAAATTTATAATCTAAATTCTCATTATGATGTTTTAGATTTATTACAAAATGAGGGAATTGTAATTAAAAGCATAGAAGAACAAAAAATAAGTTTAGTAGATCTTTACAAACAACTTTATTTACAGTAATTAAAAAATACTTTGCATTGAATTAATGTTGGTAATTTAGTGTGTATGACTTCTGGAATTTTAGTTGCCTAAGAAAACAGAAAGAAAAAAGATATAAGGCTCTATATAATAAATATCAGGGTAGATAAATAAAAAAAGAGTGCTTGTATTGAATTGCATAGTAGAAAAATAAAACTTAGGCAAGAAGATGTACTTATTTTAAAGAAACGTAGATATGTCTGTAAAGTTTGTAAGAAGAAATTTTGTGAGGAAGTTGACTTTTTGCCTAAGTATCAAAGAATGACAAACAGACTCGCAGCATGGATAATAAGTCAATTGTCAAATACTACGAGTATTAAGGTAATTACGAAGATAACAAATGTATCATATATAACCGTTTACCAAATAGGTTATGATTGAAGGTAAGAGATGCCAATACTAACATAAAATATAATCAAGATACAAAAAGAAAAGCAATATGACAACCTAATATTATCAATGCAAGCAAAAATAATCAACAACAAACATATGACAAAAATTAACAATATCAAAAAAGACAATAGTATCCTAAGCCTTCTAGCTTCTTGGTTTTAGAAGGTTAAGTAAAAAACAAAGTCGCAAATCAGGGTTAGCTTTTGAGGTATTTTTCAACAGTAGATGAATGAATTTAGGGTTATTTTTACGGACCTTTGGGACAATGCCGGTTGTATTGAAGATTAAGATTGAAGCAAGTTCAGGGGATTGCCTAAGAGAAATATTGTGTGCGTGGATAGAGATATTTTGGAAAAGTTTATGAATTTGTGTGTTAAAGATTTTTATGAAGCGCGAGAAAGTGGAAATAGAGTGAACATTGATGCGAACAATTATAGAAAGAACTAAGTCCATGGGTAGTATAAGAAGCACAGCCCGAAGAAAAATCAAGGGTATTGAGTTTGAGAAATTTTTGAACAGAGAAGCTTTAGAAGCATAGATTCTAAGGAGAATGGTCTATGCTTGCCGAAGTATTTGTAGTAAGCGTTGTAGAAATAAGAAGGTATGTAGTTGGATAAGTCGATAAACTTATTAAATAAGCCCAAAAGGATATCAAGAGTTGTAGAGAGCCGAAGCCTTGAGGATGGAGACCAGACTTTTTTGAATCTTTATAAAGCTTGATAACGCTCATATTGAGCGTTTCTGCAAAAGGCTAAGATATAATGAGACAAAAGTAGGGCTCTCCTGAAACTTATGAAAGGATAGCCCCTTTACACTTATTCTCTATTTTATAATCATTAGATTTATTAACTCATTTTTTCAGCTTTTGCCACTGCTTCTTCAAGAGTCAAACCTGTGAAAGCTTGAGCTGGGAAAAGTCTTCCGCTCTTTTTGTCATCTATAAAGGCACCTATAACTATTCCCGGGATAACACTTTCAACAGGATTTGGAGCATTTGGTCCGCCAAGGTCGGTTCTACACCAGCCGGGGTCAGCCAGATTAATCATTACATTTGTTCCATCAAGTTTTGAAGATAGGTCCTTTGTAAACTTGTCAAGAGCAGCCTTGCTGGCAGAATATGCTGCTTGTTCCGGTTCGTTTTTGATTCCGCTAGTAACGTTCACAACTCTGCCAAAACCTCTTTCAATCATTGGTGGTATTAAACGATAGCAGATGAGAGCTGCTGAAATAAAGTTAACACGAAAACTTATTTCAAAATCTTCGATAGGAGTTTTCCAGAAATCTTTTCGATATGCTACTTGCAGTCCAGCATTATTTGAATACAATGTCAACAGCGATACCTGTTGATTCTATTTCATCAAGCATAGTTACAACTTGGGTGGGCTCCGAAAACTCTGCCTGGACGCAGTAAGTTTCAATGCCATATTTTTTAACTTCTTCAAATATTTTTTCCAAATGCTCTAATTTCCTGCCATGCAAAATAAGATTACAACCCATTTTAGCCATAAAAGTTGCAATTTGATAGCCAACTCCTCTACTTGCACCAGTTATCAATGCCCATTTTCCTTTAACATTTACCATATAAAAATCACTCCCTGTCAAAACCCAGCAATTCAAAATTTTATTAGCAATTATATCATAAATTTTTTGAAAATGTGCAGTAAATTTTTTGTAACAACTTTTTAATATTTGGACAGTAGAAGCAAGCACAAAAAAAGGGTAAAATATTATATATGAAAATCTAAAAAAAATCAAAGTAAGGGGCAGGCAAAAATGGTAGGGTATTTGTTACCACATCCACCAGTCTTGATTCCCGAGATTGGGAGAGGCGAGGAGAAAAAGTGCCTGGCAACCTTAGATGCTTTGGAAAAGGTAGCGGATGAAATAGCTGAATATAAACCAGAGGTCATAGCCATAATATCACCTCATGCACCTGTGTTTTCGAATGCTTTTTTCTTGAATGACAAAACCAGAAATTACTGGTGACCTTGCAAAATGGGGTGTATATGGAGCAAATTTAGCTTTAAAAATAACCTTGAGATAGTTCAAGAAATTGCAAAAATGTGTGCTCAAGAAGGGTTTAGCAGTTGCATTTGTATCAGACAAACTTCAAAAAAAGATATGGTGTTTCGCGAGAACTTGACCATGG
>Ga0074394_1028_pt1 | contig 19474 bp, 18 predicted proteins | sample YelNatPoosite2B6_FD_65461 | JGI IMG/M metagenome (GOLD analysis project Ga0074394, IMG submission 65461) | Hot spring thermophilic microbial communities from Obsidian Pool, Yellowstone National Park, USA - site 2 B6 (version 4) (version 4) | ecosystem: Environmental > Aquatic > Thermal springs >...
CCATAAAAACTACCGTAATATTAGCTATTTTTGTTTTTTTAATCTTTTGTACTGAAGCTACAAATTCTAATTATAATGTAACACAAAACGAAAGTTGTCAGAGCATATCCTTAGAACTTGTTCCGGAAGAGTTAAGAGGAAACTACCAAAAACCCATAACTCGGCTCGATTTTGTCACCTGATAGGATGCCTATTACGTTCTTTTGGTCTTGACCTTAACCAAATATCAAAGTCAAGTTCTCAATTAACTTTTTCTGATACCGATGACCATGAAGTAAGAGTATTAGCAACTCTCGGAATAGTAGATGCTAAAGAAAAAGGAATGTTCTATCCAAATGCTACTGTTACAAGACAAGAATCCTGCTAAAATGCTTTTTTCTATTGTTACTATTTCCAAAAGAATGCCACAAATAAAACAATATTTTTAAACTGCAAATGAAATGGCCTAATGAGGATGAAATTTTTCCTCAAGACTTCTCAGATGGTATTTACATTTTTCTCATGGGCAAGAGAGGCAGTAAATTTACCTGTATCGAATAGGTGTTTTTAATATTGATAGCAACGGATGTATTGAGCCCAAACAGAAAACTGACCCGTGAAGAAGCAATTATAACAATACTAAGATTATACAGTGCTGCTATTGGTGAAAGAGGCAATCCCATTTCAGAAGAAACTTTCTATCCATATCCTTTTGTAAATAATGTAGCAAATTCTGATGTTCTCTGGGGTTATATAGATTCAAAAGGGAATTGGAGGATACAGCCAAAATTTCATGAACCCTCAGGGTTTAATATGCAAGGGTATGCTACTGCTCAGAGTCCCCTTTATCTTAAGGATTCGTATATGGTTTTTGATAAGTCTGGTAAAATCTATTTTTAAATTCCAACGTATTGTAGGATTATATGGAAAGTTGGCCATTGTAGACAATGGAATTTATTTATTGCCACAAAAGAAAAAACTGTCCTCCGACACAGATGCGGTAAGTACTGTCCTTATTTATCCTCAAGGTGATTATATGTTGCCAATAAAAGATGACAAAACAAATCTTTATGGTTATTATTCTTTTGATGGCAAGAAGATGATAAATTTTTACTATGATAGAGCATATGCATTTCATGGAGGGAAAGCAGTTGTAAAAAAGAAAGAGAATTATTATTTGATAAATAAAACAGGAAAAGTATTAAGGTTGTTCAAGATAGATGAAAAGAAATATAATGTGCGATATTTTATTGGTGAAAGTGGATTGCTGTCATCTAAGAATGGACAGGACATAGGATATAATGCCAAGACGGATGCTTATTTTAAAGTTCCACAATCAACATTAACAGAAGATGGCTGGTTTATTGTAACAGATACTACTGATTGGAAGAGCAAGAAGCTTCTTGATGCAAATGGAAACACCGTAGCATTGGGTAAAAATATCGTTGATTTAGGTAATGGATTTTATCAGGTATGGGCAAATAACGATGAAAGATTTATCGTTACAAATTTAAAAAAAGTGGTGATTCAGCGTAAAAATTCCAAGATTCTTAATTGGATAAGTAGTAGAGGTAGTGGAGGTCTTGCAGCCTTTTACTCCTCAGAAGATACTATCACTATAGTTGATGCATTTGGAACAGTTTTTGTTAATATTAGATTGCCTTTTAAAAATTGTAAAGTAGATTTTGTTAATGGTCTTCTTCGCATCATAGATACCAATAATTTTTTGCAGTATTATTATAATCCTATAAACGGTAAGAGAGTTTTAAAAGTTAATCCATAAATTGTAAAAATATTTTTAATTCATGTATATTATACTTGACTTTTTGTTCATTTACTAATATGAAATACAATCAAGATACACAGGTGTTATTCTAATCAGATTGTAATTTCCAGCTTTATCTAAAAAGTGTTGCATTTTTTATAGCAATTTAGAAAGCAAAAATCTTTCAAATACCTCTTTACAAATTGGTTTTTACTATTGTAAAATATATGTGTAATCATAATTGTAAAAGGAGAGTGAAGCAAATGAACAAAGATTTATTAAAGCCATCAGAAGCTGAGTTAGAGGTTATGAAAGTTTTGTGGGAAGAAGGGAAAGCGTTGAGTGCACCAGAGATAGTGCAAAGGTTAAAAGAAAAAGACATCAAATGGGAAAAGTCAACCATATACACCTTGATTGACAGGCTTGTAAAAAAGAAAGTAATAAAGCAAGAGAAAAAAAATAAACTTTACTACTACAGTCCTTCTATTAGCAAAGAGGAATACGCAAAGAGAGAAACAACAAGGGTATTGAATAAGCTATTTAATGGCTCTGTAAAAGATTTAATAGCAGCATTAGTTGAAAGTGGAAACTTAAAAAAAGAAGAGCTTGAGGAGATTAAGAAGTTATTAGGAAAAGAGGAGTAGAGATGAGATGAATATAGAAGTTATATTCAAATGGATTTCAGTAATGACAGTAGGTGGTAGCATAGCTGTTTTGATATTTGCTATTTTGAGCAAAATCTTTAAAGAGCATTTGAGCGCAAGGGCAAGGTATTATATTTGGATGATAGGGCTTTTTTGTTTTACCATTCCATGGAATGTATTGATTAAATTTAGTAAGAAAGATAGTAGAGTACTAAATCAGAGTATTATATTAGGCAACAGCAGTTATATGACATTAAAACTCAGTAACAGTAGTTCATTGAACTTGCAACTAACAGGAAATACAGCACAAGGTGGGGCTTTAACTGCCCTGCCTTCTAAAAATCTTCGCTATTTTAATCCTGAAACATTAGGAAAAGTTATGGTTTATGTCTGGCTTGTAGGTGCCATAGTATTTTTTGCATGGTTTTTGATAAGGTATATTTGGTTTAAAATGATACTGATAAGAAGTTCACGAAAATGTTCAAATGAATATTGCAGGAGAATGATTGAAAGGTATTGCAATTTAAGAAAAATTCCTAAAAAAATAAAAATATTAGAAAGTGATATTATACAAACACCTATGCTAATCGGAATAATTACTCCGATCTTAGTAATACCTACAAAGGACATAGTAAGAGAAGATTTAAGATTAATCATAAGACATGAACTTGTACACTTCAAGAGAAAAGATGTACTTGTTAAATGGCTAAGCAAATTAATAAATGCACTTCATTGGTTTAACCCCTTAGTATACCTTGCTGTTTTAAAGCTAAATAGAGAATGCGAATATTCATGTGACGAAGAAGTAATAAGAAAGCTTAAGAAGGATGGCAAAAGAAGGTATGCAGAGGTACTTTATAACACACTTTTGGTGAGTATAGGCAGTGGAGCAGACGCGGCATTTGGTCTGGTAGGTAGAAAAGAAAGCATTGTTGAGAGATTTAGGTTTATTATGAGTTTGGAATCAAAGAAAATGAGCAAAGGTGCAAAGGTTTTTGTTGTGGTGTTAGTATCAACAACAATATTCTTAAGTGCATTTGTTCAAATTTGGGCAAAAGATATTTTGAGTTTTGATAGCGATGAAATAGATGCAATCAAATCAACTATAGAAGGATTTTATGAAACCCAGTACAAAGCTTATCTTCAAATGGAGTATATAGATATAACACCGTACTTGGATATGTCAAAGATACAAAATCATAATAAGGTTGTTGCATTAAAAATGTTAGTATTTAGAAGAAAATATATAGACGAAAAAAAATACTGTTATGTTGAGAAGAGACATTTTCCATATGAACTTCACTATAAGAACATAGAGCTTGATGGCAATAAAGCCAAAATAGTTATTGACTTAGAGATAAAACTAAAAGAAGCATATCCGCCGTTTATTTCATATGGAGAAAATATTTTTGAATTAGAAAAGCAGGAGGGGACATGGAAAATAACAAAGCATATCTATGATAAATGGGCCTTAATGTTCTATGAATTCTCTACTGACCAAAAGTTACCAGAACCTGATTACGAACAAATAAAAAAGCAAATAGATAGGGATTTTGGAATTAAGTAATAATTTGTATGATACTAGAAAAATGGAGGCGGAAAGTTATGTCGTACTTCTTATTTTCAATAGTTCCTGATTAAACAGAAGATAATAGTTTCAAAAAATTTATTATTTAATCTGAAAATCATGAGGAGATTGCACAAACTTTGCATCTCAAGTTTTATGGTACGGATTTGGAGCAAATGATACTACGAATGATATATTAAATAAGGTGATGATGGTTCCTGGTTCATATGAAGAAGGGTGGTATGCTGGTCCTGGTGGAGGCTCACGAAATTGGGAGAATGTTGAAGCTTTCTGGAGTTATATGACAAGCTATAAATCTATTGACACACCTGGTCCACGCGTTGTTGTAGTAGATAGTATAAATTCATTAGATAATGGTGGAATAATGCAAATTGATTTTTCTAATGACGGAAGATTTGATCATACAGTAATTCTCGTAGATAAAGTTACCTTGAAATTTGCTCAACATACACCGAATATCTATCGTTATTATCAAGAATATACAGGAGCAAAAAGATTTTTCAATCCATATTATTTTAGAGAAATAGAATAAGAATACAACAAATACAATCTTATTTCCCACTATCTTCAAAGATTGCACACCTTCAGAAATTGAATTAAATAAATATTTCCTTAATATTCTTAATGTTTTTTCTGAAGGTGTGCCCTTATTGTTGTTATTAAAAAATTATAAAACGGGAGGCGAATTACATTGAAGATAAAAAAAGTTATTCCATATATTTTATTATTCACACTAATGATGCTAAATATAAGCGGGTGCACAAGAAAGGATTTTACAAAAAAAGAAGATGAATACACTAAAGTTCAAAAAATAGCTGTTTCAGCATTGTCAGATGCTTTTTATATGGTTAAAAATAAGAATTTTAATGTACTTAAATATAAAAAACATGATAATTGGTATCTATTTTTATTTTATATGACTACCGATAATTCACCCCAATATTTGTTATGTTTGGTTGAAAACAATAAAGCGTTATGGTATGCATCTGCTGGGTATCCAGCAATGAGTATGGGATTTGGAGTAAATCGAGTTAAATATAAAGGAAAAAGCATTTATTTTTGTAACTTAAATACCTCTACATGGATACCAACAACAGGCGCACGAAAGCCTACTAATTACACTAAAATGGTATTTGAATTTGAAAATGGGACAAAACTAATAGAAAATGTAAAAGGTGACAAAGGATATATTATTATTGTAGACGGTTATAAAAAGCTAAAAGACTTAATCTTATATAATGCAAAAGGAGAAATAGTAAATAGATACGAAGATATAGGTTATGACTGTTATGAGTGTAAAGTAGTTGGGTTTAAATTGAAATAACTCTTACTTTTAGATTAATTACCAAAGTTTAAAATATATTCAAGGATGCTTTTTAAAGTTTGTTTCATGTTTAAAAAAAATCAAACTAAAGGATTATATATGAACATTGATTGGAGTTTTAACATTCTGGTTTTGAACAGACTACTTTATGCTATTTTTGGTATCTTATTATTTATAATAGTGCAGAAAAAGTTTAAAAAATATGTATAAAAAATGAACGGGGTATTCAATTTCTCATAACACCCCGTTAAAAGACTTACTTTTCTTTAAATTTTGAAATATTCTCCTCAAATGGTGGAAAAATAACACCTTTAATGTATGCTGCTAATCTATTTGTCATTCTTTGATGCTTTCCCAAAAAATTTATGTGTTCAAAGAACTTTTTTCCACATTTTTTGCAAATATATCTTCGCTTTCTTAAAACTAAATATGTTTTCTTACCCATCAGTTGGTACATCTTTTACTCTTTGAATACGATAATCATGTATCTTACTTGTGATACTACCACATTTAGGACACTCATGAGATTTTTGCACCTAACTTATGTAGAGTTCTACTTCATCTTCGTTTTCTACTACTTGGTGGAGGATAATATCTTTTGATTTCAAAAGTTCAGTGATATAATTATGATTGAGCACTTATTCTGGATGCCTCCTTTCTTTTGTGTTTTTTTTGAATCCTGAAAACAACTTAATTATAGCAGGCATTCAGAATAAGTGCTATATTTTTTCTTATCTTACTACCCCAATATTTATTATAGAACCCAAAAAACTATCTGTTATAGTAAAAATAGAATTTGTGTCCATATTATATTTTATAGGGACTGTTTATCAGTTATTGCTTGAAAAATCGCTTATGATCCATTTGTTTTTAATTTTCTCAACCAAGAGAACCATTTTTTTTATATCACCATAAGGGTCAGCTGGATTTATGGTGTAAGAGTCTGTGAAGCAGTACACAAAATAAAAATATCCTTTTTTGTACCAAATAACGGTTTGCTTGGGATCAGCAGGTTCTACCTTATAGTAACAGGTATAAGTATCTTGTGTAGGTTTGGGAAAGAGTATTTTTAGGACTTTCTCAGATACAAATGAATATATATCTTTGTTTGAAGCAAGGCCAAGGATGCTTTTGTGATTGGCTTCATTTAGCACAGCTTTAATAATTTTATAATGTACTTGCCTTTCTGCTTTTACTTTACTTATGTTGCTGTCCACAGTTGAGTTGTTTATATTCTTTTCTTCAACAACGGGTAAAACTGAGATGATATCTGCTATAAATTTCTTTTTGTTTTTTATAATATGAATTCTCTCGGAGCTATTGTCTTCTAGCTTATGCTTATTTAAGATTGTGTCAGCCCTAATGTGAGAGATTTTTAAACTAATACTTAATAATACCAATGATCCAATGAGAATTAAAGAAAATATTACCATTGAATTACGAAATATTTTTGCATTTGGTTAATCCTCCATAATTGCATGATTGAGTTATTACTTTCCAGAGTTCCATTTAAACGAATATACTTTTACAAATTTCAGCAAAGAGGTAGGTGAGGGATAAATAAATGTCTAAACGTGGCTCTAAAATCTTGCGAAGAATCTTATTTACAATTGCTCTTGCCAATATCAGAACCAAAAGAGACTCTAAGCCTTGTAACCCTGTACTCTTCGAATACTATCAGAAAAAGTGCCAACAAAAGCCCAAAAAAGTTCTATTTTATGCTGTCATGAGAAAAATTATTTGTATCATCTTTGCTGTCATGCGCGATAAAAAACCTTTTGAACTTAGAATTCCTGAAGAACATATTCAAAAATGTTTTAACAAGACTGCTGTTTGTTGCGTATAAATAATTGTTTTATTAATGAAACATTGGTTAACCATAATATGTGTCTAGCCTCCATATGTTATGTCAACTTCTAATGGATAGCTTATCTTCTTATACCCTTTTAAAAGGATTTTACACCATAAAATGTTATCAAAAATTTTTTAAAAAACTCTTGACTTTAATTAGCTGGTCTTTCTTAAATTAAAAAATTATAGTTCTTCTCAACACTTTACTTGTTAGCTTCTTAACATTTTCTACTCACCTCTTGAGCGGTTTACTTTATTGATATTATACCACACATATAGATTCTCTACAATTGTAAGATTAGACAAAAAACAAGTACATTACCTCAACTTTTTGGTAAAATGATATATTTTCAGTTGCAATTATCAATTTTCGGCATCGAGAAAACAAAATATGATTAAGATAAAATCTTTTTGTAAGAAAGTTTTAGGTTATTAAATAAAAAAATAACCATACAAAGTAAATATAGTAACAAAAGAAAAGTCCCTTTCAAAAATTCATTATTTTTTGCACCAACCTTCTTGAGCACTCAAGGAAGCATGTAACAGTTTTTCAGCAAATCATAAAAAATAAAATATAAAACGGGGTACTCAATTCTTACAATACCCCGTTTTTGACAACTCACTTTTCTTTGAGTTTTGAGATATTCTCCTCAAAGGGTGGAAAAACAACACCTTTTTCTGTAATTATAGCGGTGATATTTTCAGCCGGTGTCACATCAAATGCAGGATTAAAAACCTTCGATTCATCCGGAACAATCTTTTTACCATTGAAAAATCTTATCTCCTCTTCGTTTCTCTCTTCAATAGGAATTTCTGCGCCTGATTTTATATTAAAATCAATGGTTGATACTGGTGCTGCAATATAAAAAGGAATACCATGGTGCTTTGCCAAAACAGAAAGAGAGTAAGTTCCAATCTTGTTTGCTGTATCTCCGTTTAAAGCGATTCTGTCAGCCCCTACTATAACACAATCAATTTTCCCAAGTTTCATAAGATAACCTGCCATATTATCACAGATAACTGTGTTGGGAATACCATCTTCAGAAAGCTCAAAAGCTGTGAGCCTTGCCCCCTGAAGATACGGTCTGGTCTCATCTACATAAACATGAATATTCTTGCCGGTAAAGTGAGCTTCACGGATGACACCAAGTGCAGTTCCATACCCGCCTGTTGCTAAAGCTCCTGCATTACAGTGAGTAAGGATATTTGCACCTTCTTTTATAAGTGTATTTCCATGCTCACCAATCTTTTTATTGATACTTTTGTCTTCATCTTCTATTTTCCTTGCCTCATCCAGCAGCACACTATAAATTTGATTTTGAGAAAAATTTCTTGCATCTTCAAAAACCTTTTTCATTCTCTCAAGTGCCCAGAAAAGGTTCACAGCTGTGGGTCTTGAGCTTGCAAGATAGTTTGTAATCTCATAAATTTTATTAGACTCCAGGTTCTTTTCAATTATCTCCCTAAATCCCAACACAACTCCATATGCGGCAACAATTCCAATAAGCGGTGCTCCTCTTATAATCATATCCTTTATTGCTATATATACATCCTGATAGGTGCTACAAACAAAATACTCTTTTTCAAATGGCAGCTTTCTCTGGTCAAGCACAATGAGCTTATCATTTTCAAACTCAAAGTGTTTCATTTTCTTCTTACTCCTCGCAAATATAATCTACATCAATCTTTTCAATCATTCTATATATAAGCTTCTTTACTTTGTCATTATTCTCTCTAAAAACTCTATAAACTTCTTCCTCTGTTACAGGCTTTATATCATCTCTTCCCTCAAGTCCAGCATCATAATCTGTAATAAGCGATATATTCACATAGCAGATGCCAAGCTCTTTTGCAAGGATAACTTCTGGATACTGGGTCATGTTGATAACATTCCAGCCCATGCTTGAAAACCATCTACTCTCAGCTGTTGTTGAAAACCTTGGACCTTGTATCACAACCACAGTTCCTTTTTCATGTACAGTAATTCCAAGCTCTTTTGCAGATTCAATTGCAATCTTTCTCAAGTATTCACAGTACGGTTTTGCAGCGGATATGTGCCTTACTTCAGGACCTTCAAAGAATGTATCTTTCCTTCCCCATGTCCTATCAACAAACTGATCACATACAACAAAATCTCCAGGTTTTATCTCAGGCTTTAAACTTCCAGATGCAGTAGGTCCAATTATTTTTTTTACTCCGAGCATTTTCATTGCCCAGAGATTTGCTCTATATGGAATTAAATGTGGAGGATATTGATGATTTTTACCATGTCGAGGCAAAAAAGCCACCTTCTTGCCATGAATCTCAACTAAAGAAATCTTATCACTTGGTTTCCCATATGGTGTTTCAAGTTCTATCTCTTCAACATTGTCTTCCAAAGAATAAAAGCCGGAACCACCAAATACTCCTATATCAGCTCTGTATTCCATCTTTCTTTACCTCCAATGATAAAAACTTTCGCATTTCAAAAAAATTATATAAATAAAATGAGCGAAAATCAACAAAATAATTTATTGAGAAGGTGAGATTATGTCAAAAAACGAATTTGAAGAAAAATTAAATGATTTTATTTTAAAGCTAGAAAGAATGAATTTAAGCGACTATATAGAATATTTAAAAAACCCAAAAAAAATAATTTTTATAAATTTCTTATCTGGTACTGCAAGAGGATTTGGAACAGCTTTTGGTTTTTCTATTTTAGGTGCTCTTCTTTTGTATATACTTAATGCTATTGTAAAATACAACCTTCCTGTAATAGGTCGGTATATCGCTGAGATTTTGAAGTTTGTAAAGTTTTATATGCATTAAAATCTTCATTAAAAGGAGAGATTCATATTGAAGCCAGCCGAAATGGAAATGATCAAAAAAATGCTCTTAGATAAAAAATCCGAATTAGAAAGGTGTCTAAAAAATACTAAAGATAATCAAATTTCGAACTTTAGCACAGTGTATTCAAACGAGGTTTCAAACTATGACAATCATCCAGCTGACATTGCATCAGACCTATTTGAAATGGAAAAGAACATGAGCTTGAAAGCTGACATGAAAAAGAAACTTAAATTGATTGAAAAAGCACTATCTAAAATCGAAGAGGGAAACTTTGGCTACTGTATATCCTGCAAAAAGGAGATTTCTATTGAAAGGCTTTTAGCAATACCTTATGCAGAATTTTGTATAGAGTGTCAGAAAAAGATGGAAAAACAAGAAAATTATAAAACAGATCAAAGACCAATCGAAGAAAAGGTGCTGGGCAAACCTTTCAATGACAAGTTTCCAAGTCAAGGTGAAGAAGAACATGATGGCACAGATATGTGGAGCATCCTTGAAATGCATTCCACAAGCAACGGTCCACAGGATGAGATTGTATTTGATGGAAGAAATTATTACAAAAATATAAATGATATTGATGATAGTGTCGAAGAAATAGATAAAATTTCTACTGATAATTTTTAAAATAGAAGGGCTATCCAAAAAGATAATTGGATAGCTTCTTTAATAAATTACCTAAAAATCATGGATTTATTGACAAAATTCTTGTAATTATTATAAAATGTTTATAAGATTATTCAAATTTTTAGGAGTTAGGAGGGTTTTATATGAGATATTTGAAGAAATTTATTTCATTATTGATTGTATTGTTATTTACTATCAACCTTTTTTCCCCTTACTTTGTCAAATCAGATAATTTATCATCGAGAGATGCATCAGTATTTCAAACCTCTCAAAACTTTTCTCAAATCCAAAATCCCCGTGAACTTTTACAAATTCAAATTAAAAAAATTTCTACTCTCCCTGAATTATTTTATGACTTAAAACCATCACCTGAGGAAAAGGTCAAAAAGATATTAATTTATTTAACAAAAGCTGTAAATCAATTTGATAGTGATACCACAATCACTAATTCAGCCTTTTTTGACTGCATTGAAAAGGCTGTAAGGCAACTTGAATTTTATCAAAAGCACAGTAACTTTAAGAAACATTATGATTCAACTTTAGAAGGAATTAAACTGAATCTTATTGCAGTAACAAGGATAGTTACAGAGAATCTAAAAATAGTTTGCGAAAATAATCAAACTATATTTACCCAAAAACAAAAGAAAGAACTTTTAAAAGCAATTGAAGAGTTTAATAAAGGTGTTGAATTTGAAGGCAAAAAGAACAATGAACAAGCTATTCAATTTTATCGAAAAGCATGGGAACAGTTAAATGAACTTAATATTGCTATTTTAAAGCTTCAGGACAAAGATAATGATAAATGTCCAGATTTTTTAGAAGAAAAGTTTGGTCTTAAAACAAATAAGTTAGACACCGACGGAGACAATCTTTCTGACTTTTTTGAAATATTAAAGCTTTTTAACCTTACTGATGGAAAATTAATTGATACTGATAAAGATGGTATACCAGACTGGCAAGAAGACCCTGATGAGGACAAGTTAACTAATATAGATGAACAAAAATACAATACTGACCCGCTTTTGCCAGACACAGATAACGATGGTTTAGATGACTATTTCGAAATATTTACATTTAAAAGTTCTCCTTTGAAATTTGATACGGATGAAGATGGACTGAGTGACAAAAGTGAATACTTATTAGGAACTGATCCTAATAATCCTGATTGTGATGCTGATGGTTTACCTGACGGACTTGAGGAATATAAGCAAACTTTTAAAGACGATCAGACTGGAACAAAAGTAGAAATTGTTGCAGAAGGGGACATTTCACCCTTTGTTGAAATAAACAATCTAAAAGACGAAGAAGTATTTTCTGAAATTTACGGAATAGTTTCAACACCAGTTGATATTGAAGTATATGCACCTTTTAAAGAAGCGACAGTATTTATACCAATTGATACAAGCAAAATCCCCAATCAAGATTTTCAAAATGTAAAAATGTTTTATCTTGATGAAGATTTGATGACTTTTGTTCCACTTGACGAACAAGGTGTTGATCCTGTAAACAAAGTGGTATGGGCAAAAACAAACCATTTTACAACATTTGTATTATTTTATATCCCAACATGGAAAGCAATTTGGGAGGTTCCAATAAATAAAGGCGAAAGAGAAATAAATCAACAAGTCAATTATATAGACCTTGTATTTGTGTTAGATTCATCTGGCAGCATGAGCTGGAATGATCCAAACGGTTATAGAAAAATTGCTGCAAAATCATTTGTTGATGCCTTGATACAAGGGGATAGAGCAGCTGTTGTCGATTTCGATGATTTTGGTTATTTACTGCAGCCTTTAACGACTGATTTTCAAGCCGTAAAAAATGCAATTGACAGGATTGACAGCTGGGGCGGAACAAACATTGCAGAAGGCATTAGAATTGCAAACCAGCAATTAATTTCTTGTAGTTCTGAGGATAGAATAAAAGTAATTATACTTTTAACAGATGGAGAAGGATATTACGACAATAATCTCACAACTGAAGCAAAAAACAATGGTATAACAATATATACTATAGGGTTAGGAACCAGCGTTGACGAAAATCTTTTGAGAGATATAGCAACCCAAACAGGAGGCATGTATTTTCCTGTATCTTCTGCTTCTCAACTACCACAGGTGTTCAAGCGAATAACTGAAATAGTTACAGAACCAATTGATACAGACGAAGATGGTGTTCCAGATTCTGTTGAAATTTCAGGTGCACGAACAGGTCTTGGAACAATTGTATATTCTGATCCATCAAATCCTGATACAGATGGAGATGGAATTTTAGATGGCTTAGAAATTGGACCATTGGTTTGTGCAGCAAACGGGTATTATTACAAAGCAACAAGCAATCCGAAAAAATGGGATAGCGACAATGATGGACTTTCTGATGCGGAAGAAGATGAACTGGGAACAAAGATAAATCTTGCAGATACCGATAAAGATGGTTTGACTGATGGAAATGAAATCAGCATGGGGTATTCACCCCTTCATAAAAATTATGACGGCGATTCATATCCTGACAAACAAGAATTCGAAAAAGGACTTGATCCTTATCTTTATGATAAAACTTGGTATGAACATATCAAAGACATCTTAGCTGGTGCAACTTGCGGCGATGCAGGTGAGATTTTAGTTCGACATGGACTTTTAGCAGAAAGAACTCTAAAATCATTTGGGTATTTAATTGGTCAAATAGCTTCCGGATTTATACCATTTTCAGATATAAGAGATGCTGTAGCAAGTTTGGCAAAATTAGATTTTGCAGGAGTATTAACAAATTTAATTGGCTTTATCCCTGGTGTAGGAGACTGTGCTGATATTGCAAGAACACTTACAAAATTTATTAGTTTCGGTGATGAGTGCATAAGCATTGTATCAAGGTTTATTGTTCATAAATTTGATGAATGGCAAAATGTCTTTAGAAATTCTCTGTTTTTACCTGTGTTTGCTCTTTTATGCAAAGGACAAGACAATTTTGATGTTGCAAAAAAAGTGGTAAATGGAGATTATGATAAACCTTTGAAGGCTGTCTCTGAATTTGCTCAGCACAATAATTTTGATGAAATTGCATCAATTATAAAAAATAGCAAAGTCAAATTTTCTATAACTCAAGATATACAATTAGAAAACACCGAGAGCGTTATAGCAAGAGCAAATGAGTATTTAAAAAAGAATGGGCTCAGAAGTGCCCATGTATTTGCAGAAAGAGTTGCTGTTGAAGCAGCATATGAGTATTATACAAAGCTGGGCTACAAATGCATTTATAAAGCCAAACATGGCGTTAAAGGTCCTGATTTAATCTTTCTCACCAACACACAGCCAAGAGAGTATCTAATAGTGGAAGCAAAAGGAGCTTTTGAAAACTCAAAATATCCAACAGTAGGAGAAAGCAGGCTATTTAGCAATGTTTATAATCCCGAAATAAGAGCAAAAGAAAGATTAGCCCAGCTGTCTTTCAAATGGCTTTCGACAAATCCTAAAAGGTATCTGGGCAAAGTAGAAGAAGGTATGAAAGAGTTGCTTGGTAAAGATGTTGGTCAAAAAGAGTTTGAGGAGTTTCAAAAATTTTTAGAATGCAAAGGAAAATACAAAGCAGCACTGTTTTACGCTTCGCAGAATAAAAAAATTAGATGGGATGGCGGATTTGACAAATATTTTGGTATTATAGGGGACGACTCAAGTATAGAATCATTTGAAATAGTGAAGATGATATTGAATATAGTATAAAACATTATCTTAAAGGTGAGAAACGGAAGAGAATAAAAATATTTGGGGGTGAAAAATAATGGCTGAGTGGTGGGAGATTAAGCTCAATCCTAAAAAGCTCAATAAAATGTTAAAAGAAGAGTTAAGCAGGATAGAAGAAGATGAGCAATATGGTGTAATGTATGATTTCAGGCTTATAGCAGCAGGAAGGTATTACATGTATCTTGGTAACTTTGATGAGGGGAAAAAGTATATTTTGAAAGCTATTGAAGCTAAGCAAAAACGTATTGAAGAAGTTATATCAAAGCTAGGCTATGAAAATGATGCAATAGCTATGAACAAAACAAGATTAGCTAAAATGTACAGGTGGATAGGAGATATTGAGAAACTAAAACAGGAATGCTTTGAGGCTGTTAAGATTTTTAGAAAAGTTTATGAAGAAGCAAAGAAGATGAACGACTCTTTAGCAAGAAATCCTGAAGTTTACTCATATTTTTATGTCTTGTGGGCAGATGCAGAATATTACCTTGGTAACTATCAAATGGCTGTGGATGTTAAAAAAGTATTTGCGAAAAACACAACAGGAATTGTTTCTTCTGCTCTTGCGGAGTATATATTGAAAAACGATGCGCAGGCACTGAAAAATCAGATAAAGATTCTTGTTGAGGGTATAATAGAATTTAGATGCGAACCTGATTATGATACAAATGTATATGATCCATGGCACTGGTATGAAGAAGCAAAGAAGATTGCTGGTTTGCCAGGCATTTTCAGTATATTTGACCCTTCTCCTCCTATTCTGCCGGTTTGCTGATTTATAAGCAATAACAATTTTGTTGATTTTTAATTAACCACCTATCCAACGGTAGGAGAAAACAGGCTATTTAGCAATGTTTATAATCCCGAAATAAGAGCAAAAGAAAGATTAGCCCAGCTATCTTTTAAGTGGCTTTCAGCAAATTCTGAGAGGTATTTAAATAAGGTAAAAGAAGGCATGAGAGAACTGCTTGATAAAGATGTTGCTAAAATAGAATTTGAGGAGTTTAAAAAATTTATAGAAAATAAAGGAAACTATAGAGCAGCGCTGTTTTATGCTTCGCAGAATAAAAAGATTAGATGGGATGGCGGATTTGGTAAATATTTTACAGAAATTTTAGTGAATGATGAAAACATAGCATCGTTCGAGATGGTGAAAATGATATTGAAATAGAGTAAAATTATTATCAAGGGTGGGAAGGGAAGGGGAATTTAAAGTTTCAGGGGTGAAAAATAATGGCTGAGTGGTGGGAGATTAAGCTCAATCCTAAAAAGCTCAATAAAATGTTGAAAGAAGAGTTAAGCAGGATAGAAGAAGATGAGCAGTATGGTGTAATGTATGATTTCAGGCTTATAGCAGCAGGAAGGTATTACATGTATCTTGGTAACTTTGATGAGGGGAAAAAGTATATTTTGAAAGCTATTGAAGCTAAGAAAAAAGATATTGAAGAATCTATAAAAGAATACGGCTATGAAAGTAGAGCAGTAGCCACGGACAAAACAAGATTAGCTAAAATGTACAGGTGGATAGGAGAGATTGAGAAACTAAAACAGGAATGCTTTGAGGCTGTTAAAATTTTTAGAAAGGTTTATGAAGAGGGGAAAAAAGCTGATAGAACTTTTGTGCTACGTCCGGAAGGCAGTTCATATTTTTATGTCTTGTGGGCAGATGCAGAATATTACCTTGGTAACTATCAAATGGCTGTGGATGTTAAAAAAGTATTTGCGAAAAACACGACAGGGATTGTTTCTTCTGCTCTTGCGGAGTATATATTGAAAAACGATGCGCAGGCACTGAAAAATCAGATAAAGATTCTTGTTGAAGGTATAATAGAATTCAGATGCGAACCTGATTATGATGCAAATGTATATGACCCATGGCACTGGTATGAAGAAGCAAAGAAGATTGCTGGTTTGCCAGGTATTTTCAGTATATTTGATCCTTCTCCTCCTATTCTGCCGGTTTGCTGATTTATATTTGTTTCGTATATAATTTGATTTATCAAAAAAAAATAACAAATTTCATTTAGGAGGTATTTGACATGAGTACACCTTCTTTTATGTTTTTGGAATACAAATTAAAACTTTTAAGTTTACCAAAGAGGGATATTAAAGAGTTTGAAGAACAGTTTATGGTATTTATTCAAAATTTTTGCGAAGTTCTGTTGCCAGAAATGGAAGATTACTTTCCTAACAATGCATTAAATAATACTTATTGGTCAAATATTTACTATGACTGGTCAGAAATCGAGAGACTTGAGAATAATGTCTATCGTGTAAAGTTGGCTTTTGCTCATGATTTTACTCTATCAAAAAGGGGAAAGAAAAAGTTTGCTGAAGAGTGTAAAGATTTTGTTAGAAGGTTAAATAAATTCTTTGAAATTTTTGAATTTGATGTTAGATTTGAAGATGAGCCATTTAATATAGAATACTACGACCCTGATTCTGAAGAGAATGACGACGAAGATTTGTTTTTATATGATGATGACGATGATTTGTTTGGCTAATATTATAATATCATAACATAGTTGTACATGATTCAAGGTGATTCAATGGTTTACTGGATTATAATTATGTCAACTTTTGTGTTAGACCAGCTAACAAAGGCAAGAGCAGAAAAATTTTTTGTATATAGACCTGTCAATTTACTGGGTGGAATTTTATCACTTACCTATGTACAAAACAGGGGTGGGGCTTTTTCCATCTTAGAGGGGAAAAGAAGATTTTTTATAATTGTTTCAATAATCCTCATTTTGTTTTTATGTTATATGATATTCAAGTCAACAAACAATCTTTACAAGTTTTCTTTTTCGCTGATAGTGGGAGGAGCAACAGGAAATCTTTTTGATAGGATTATTAAAGGTTATGTGGTGGATTTTATAGACATAAAAGTAATTCCTGTCTTTAATCTTGCTGATTTCTTTATAACCTGTGGAGTGTTTCTTTTGATATTTTTGATTCTGAGAGAAGGGGGCGAAGAGTTATTTCTGAAGAAAAAACCTTGACAGTAGAAGGTTTTGACGGACGACTGGACAGGTATCTTTCAGAGGTTCTTTCTAAAACTCGTAGTTTTGTTCAAAAGATAATAGAAGAAGGAAATGTATGGGTAAATCAAACACAAGTTTTAAAACCTGCATATAAAGTCAGGAGTGGAGATATAATCAGAATCGTGATTCCTGAACCTAAACAGCTATCCCTTGTTGCTCAAGATATAGATATTGAAGTTGTATATGAAGATGAACACTTAGCTGTAATAAATAAACCACGAGGTATGGTTGTTCATCCTGGGGCAGGTAATTTTGAAAATACTCTTGTAAACGCTCTTTTGCACAAGTTCAGTGGGAAACTTAGCAGTATAAACGGGGTTATAAGACCCGGAATTGTCCACAGACTTGACAAAGACACATCGGGACTTTTAATTGTTGCTAAAACAGATGAAGCACATATTAAACTTTCTGAAGCATTAAAATCTCATCAAATAAAAAGGATATATTATGCTATATGTGAAGGTGTGTTAAAAGAAGATAGCGGTGTAGTTGATGCACCGATTGGGAGGCACCCTGTAAACAGACTAAAAATGGCTGTAATTCCAAATGGTAAACAAGCAGTTACTTATTTTGAGGTTTTGGAAAGGTATGATAAATACACTTTTGTAAAACTCCGATTAAAAACAGGAAGAACTCACCAGATAAGAGTCCATATGTCGTACATTGGTTATCCTTTGCTTGGAGATAGTACTTATGGAAGATCTAAAAATGAATTTGGTATTCAAGGTCAAGTTCTTCATGCAGGTGAGATTAAGTTTGTTCACCCAATAACTTCAGATGTGCTGCACTTTTCAACCGAGCTACCTGAATACTTTCTTGAGATTTTAAATATACTGAGAAGCAGAAACAGTAAATACCATGTATAACATCAAAAACCATAGACAAACTCTATATTTTGGTGTTATAATGACTAAAAAATAAACAAAAATCGAATAGTGGCTTTAAGAGAATTTAAGACCTTTAAGCTGGCCCTGTGAGGCGGCAAGGTTGAAATAAGAGAAGTCGAGAATATTAAGCATGTAAAAAAGCTTCTTGCCAATTCACGGGCAGGAAGCTTTTTTTGTGCCAGAGGAGGTGTTGTATTTTGGAAAAATTTAAAGAAATTATGGATGCCAATCAAATGCGAAGAGCTCTGCTCAGGATTTCTCATGAGATACTTGAAAAAAACAAGGGTGTTGAAAATCTTTGCCTTGTTGGGATTCAGCGAAGAGGAGTAACACTTGCAAAAAAGATACAAGAAAACATAGAAAAGATAGAAGGCGTAAAGCTTCCTTTAGGTATTCTTGACATAACATTTTACAGGGACGATCTGAGTCTGCTTTCTGAACATCCGACAGTAAACTCTACAAGAATTGATTTTGATATAAACAATAAGAAGATAGTTTTAGTAGATGACGTACTTTTTACAGGCAGAACAGTAAGAGCAGCAATTGAAGCTTTGATGGATATGGGAAGACCAAAGATGATTCAGCTTGCAGTGTTAATTGACAGAGGACACAGAGAACTTCCAATTAGGGCTGACTATTGTAGGAAAAAATGTTCCAACTTCAAGAAGAGAGATTGTTCACGTACTTGTCGATGAGTTTGACAACGACAACAGAGTAATAATTGAACAGCTTGATAGGGAAATATAACCTTAAAAGAAAGGAGAAATTTTTGAAAATGAACAGAGTTGTTCAGGTTGAAGAAAAGCTTCCATTTTTGAAAACCTTGCCTTTGAGTCTTCAACATCTTTTTGCCATGGTTGGTGCAACAATCTTAGTTCCTATTCTGGTAGGACTTAGTCCAACTGTTGCTCTCTTTACAAGTGGTGTGGGAACCATAATATATATTCTTGTAACAAAAAACAAAATACCTGCATATCTTGGCTCTTCCTTTGCATTTATCAATCCTATTATCACAGTCTCTGCTTCACTTGGAGGAAAAGAATACGCTCTTGCCGGATGCATTGCATCAGGTGTTGTATATCTGATTGTAGCATTTCTTGTCTACCTGTTTGGAACAAACTGGATTGACAGGCTACTGCCACCCGTTGTTGTAGGTCCTGTTGTAATGATTATTGGACTTTCTCTTGCAAGAGCAGCAGCTGTAAAAT
>Ga0074394_1029_pt1 | contig 19464 bp, 18 predicted proteins | sample YelNatPoosite2B6_FD_65461 | JGI IMG/M metagenome (GOLD analysis project Ga0074394, IMG submission 65461) | Hot spring thermophilic microbial communities from Obsidian Pool, Yellowstone National Park, USA - site 2 B6 (version 4) (version 4) | ecosystem: Environmental > Aquatic > Thermal springs >...
AGGTCCTTTCATGTCGTTTTTTAGTTTCCTTACAGCAATATAACTCAAGTATCCTTTCTTTTACTTTTGTAAGCCCATAGTGGTCCTCATCAAGCACATTTTTGACCACATTTATATCAATCTTCTCATCACTTCTTACATTCCATGGAAGATCAACAACCCAGTCAAGATATGTTCTTATAACCCCCACCTCGGCGAGTTTGGAGGCAATTTCTCAAGCCTGTCTATTTCTTTGAACACCTTTTGAAGACTTTCCTCACTTAGTCCTAACTTTTTTATCTGTTCTCTATATTCCTGGGCTTCAGAAAAAGACTGTCTTTTTCCCCAAGTTCGCTCTGGATTGCCTTTAATTGCTCTCTCAAATAATATTCTTTTTGGGTCTTATCAATCTGTTTTTTTACTTTGATAGCAATCTTTCTCTCAATTTCAATTATTTCTTTCTCTTTTAATATCATCTCATATAGCTTTGCAAGTCTTTCTTTCAAATCTACCTTTTCAAGCAAAAGCTGTTTATCTTCAAGTTTCACAATAACATTTGCAGCTATAACATCTGCAAGCTGGTCAGGGCTTTGAATTGTAGTGACAGACAAAATAGCATCAGGGGGAATTTTGTTTGTAAGTCTTGCAAACTCTTCAAATGCTCCAACCACATTCCTTATGAGCGCCTCTAATTCAGGGTCATCTTCTAATTTGGCTTCATTTCTTTATATTCTTCAACCTCAACTAAAAAATAGGGGTCTGTTGACAAATATCTTAATACCCGTGCTCTGTAGAGACCTTCAACAAGTATTCTTGAGGTCTCCCCTGGAAGTTTTAGCATTTGTTTAACCTTTACGATTGTTCCAAATTGATACATGTCGTCTGGCTCTGGTTCTTCCTGTTTGGGATCTTTCTGGGCAACAAGCAAAACAAGCTGATCATTCTCCATCGCCTGTTCGAGGGCTTTGAGAGAAATCTGTCTCCCAACATCAAAGTGAAGCATCATGTATGGAAAAACTACAAGTCCACGCAGAGGAATCACTGGTATTGTCCTTGTAGATACTGTGCTGCTCAAATTTTATCTGCCTCCGTTTTTATAATTTTACTTCTGGGTGTATAATTATATTAAAAACTCTTCAAAGGAGCTAGTTGCTATGATGGAAAACTTGATAGACAAACTTATTCAAAATCCTATTATAACCAGCTATAAGAGACAAAGCAATACTCGAATGTGCAATAAATTCTGAGTGCAAAATCATTTTTCTTCTTCACTCTTCTATTTTAACCATAAAAGATGAAATTAATATGATAAAACAGGAAAAACAAAATAGTTTTCGTCCATATAGACCTAATTGAGGGTGTTGGAAAAGACGAAAAAAGGGATTGAATTATAATAAATTGCGGTGCTGATGGTATTATATCAACAAGACAAAATTTAATCAACTATGCTGCTTTTCTTTCTGTACCTTGCGTTCAAAGAATATTTTTGATAGACTCGCAGTCCATAACCTCCGGTCTTAAAATAATAGAAAATTCCAAACCCACACTAATCGAAGTTTTACCTGGTGTAATACCAAAAGCAATACAAAGGTTGGCTATTTCAACCACAGTTCCAATCATTGCAGGAGGTATGATTGAGACAAAAGAAGAGATAATCCAGGCTCTGTCTTCAGGTGCTGTAGCAATCTCAACAAGCAAACCTGAGCTTTTTTCAATCATCTGATGAGTTTTTTTTGCTAACCCTTCTTGTTGCAATAACATCAGCACCAGTATCAAGAATATTTTTCATAATCACACTCTCTATTTCAACTGGTGCTGATATCTCTATGTTTTTTAAAATCAAAATGGCTTTCAAAAATTTTATCTTTTGGAATGGGAATTTTTAGTTCTAACAGGCACAAACTCTACCTCACCATCTTTAACATGGACTGTGGTTGTAAGAATTCTTTTAGGGTTTGTAAACTCCTCTTTTGCCCATTCGAGTCCTCTTTTACACCCAAAACCATTTAATTCAATTTTCTCACCTTGTACATTTCTTTCAATCGTGCAACCTCTTGGACAAAGAATGCATGTGACTTTATTTTTCTGCATCTTGCTTCTTCTCTCCTTTTTAGTTTTCAAATGTTTTGCAAGCTTACCACAATATCATTAGAAAAATCCAGCTGAGAGAGAATCTTTTGTGAAATTTCTATGCTTTCCATCTCACCGGGTGTTAGAATGCTTTTTTTGATCTCAATAAGAATTTTGCCTGCATTGGAAATAGTCACAACAGCATCTTTATAAAAATTATCTACCCTAAACCTGAGAACAAAGGGCTGGACAAAATTTTTGTTTAGTTTTTGCGGCACAACATATCTTATACCATCTTTTGCTACCATATTTATATGAATGTTATCCTCAAAAAGCTCAGGGTGCTGAGAATATATTGCAGCATACCTTCCTGCTATCTGTGCTTCTTTCGTCACATTGTCCACAAGGTCATGAACATGAAGAACATTTCCACAGGCAAATATACCTTTTTGCGAGGTTGAAAATGTATTGTCAACAACTGGACCTCCTGTTCTCATATCAAGAACAATTCCAGCTTTTTTACTCAATTCATTTTCAGGTATCAGCCCAACAGAAAATAGCACTGTATCACATTCGATAAACCTTTCTGTTGACGGAATTTCTTGCAGCTGAGAGTCCACCCTTGCAATTGTAACACCTTCAACTCTGTATTTCCCGTGAATTTTGACAAGCTTATGAGACAAAAGAAGAGGTATCCCAAAATCATCTAAGCACTGAACAATGTTTCTCCTTAACCCTGTAGAGTAAGGCATTATCTCTACTACTGCCTTTACCTCTATTCCTTCTAAAGTAAGACGTCTTGCCATGATAAGACCTATGTCACCAGAACCAACAATTACTGCTTTTTTGCCAATCCTGTAGCCTTCAATGTTTATAAACCTTTGGGCCTGACCTGCTGTGAAAAATACCTGCAGGTCTTGTTCCAGGTATTATTATAGCACCTCTTGTTCTCTCTCTACATCCCATAGCAAGCACAATTGAATCTGCTTTTATCCTCTTAAGCCCTTTTTTATTGACAGCTACTATCTCTTTTTTCTGGGGTTATATCTATTCACATGAGTTTCGGGTAAAATACTCTATCCGATTTTCTACTAACCTGCTTAACAAATCTGTGGGCATACTCAGGTCCCGTCAGCTCTTCATTAAAATAGTGAAGTCCAAAACCAGGATGAATGCACTGGTTTAAAATCCCACCTAAAAACTTGTCTCTTTCTATAATTAGAACTTTTTTATCGCCTTTTAAATTTTTAAAACTCTCTAACGCTGCTGCAAGCCCGGCTGGACCACCACCTATTACAACTACTTTATATTTTTCCATTTTTATCTTCCCACCTTTTCTCGGTCAGAATATAGGAATTTTTTCTAAATTTTGTTATTTGAGTTTTGTCAATTTTTAGCTCCCTTGAAAGTATATCCATCACACGAGGTAGACAAAATCCTCCCTGGCACCTTCCCATACCAGCCCTTGTTCTTCTTTTTATTCATCTACAGTCGTTGCACCTCTTTTTATTGCTTCAATAATTTCATATTCAGACACAAGCTCACACCTGCATATAATGTTGCCAAAGCTTGGATTAAGCTTTATCATTTCTTCTCTTTCTTTATTAGAAAGCTTTGAAAATCTTTTTATATCTTCTCTATAAGGATTAAAATCAAGATTTCTTTTCGCGTTAAGCTTATCGCTAACCAGTTCAGCAACATACTTTCCTATTGCCATTGATGAGGTAAGACCAGGTGACTCAATTCCCGCAACGTTTATGAAGTTTTTGATATCTTCGTCTTCTTCAATGATAAAGTCATGAGTATCCGGCGTTGCTCTGATTCCAGAAAAGATTGTTATTACATCTCTCTTGCTCAGGCTTGGCAATACTTTCCTTGCCTTTTCAAATACCTCATCAAGCCCTTCTTGAGTTGTTGATGTATCATCTTTTGAATCCACATACTCAGAATTTGGACCAACAAGAACATTTCCGTCTACAGTCGGGGTTACTAAGATTCCTTTCCCTTTCTCTGTTGGTACCTGAAATATTACTCTGTTTACTGGCAATTTTTCTGGCTTGTCTAAGATATAATATTGACCTCTTCTTGGCAATATTTTGAAGTTTCTTGCACCTGCCATTCTACTTATTTCATCTGCGTATACACCAGCACAGTTTATCAAAATCCTGGTTCTTACAACCCGACCGTCGGCTGAACGAACTATAAAGAAATCATCATCTTTTTCTATCCTGCAAACCTCAAAACCAAAAATAACCTCTGCCCCATTTTGAATAGCATTTTCAAAAAGGGCGACTGTTAACTTATACGGATTTGTAATTCCAGAGTATGGTGCAAAAAGCGCAGCTTTTATGTTTCTGCTCAAATTCGGCTCATTTGCTAAAACCCACTCTTGACTTTTTATCTCAAGTCCTTTAACACCATTTCTCCTTCCTCTTTGTAAAAGCTCTTCCAATACATTTATCTCATAATCATCAAATGCAACCACAAGCGAACCAATCATCTTATACTCAACATCAAGTTCATTACAAACATCCGCAAATATATTGTTCCCCTCAACATTGAATCTTGCCTTTTTAGTTCCCTCAATTGGGTCATAACCTGCGTGCACTATTCCAGAGTTTGCTTTGGACGCACCTTCTGCAACATCTTCCATTTTTTCGAGGCTACATATTTTTAATCTGTAACGTGTTAGCTCTCTTAAAATTGACATGCCAATAACTCCTGCTCCTATTACAGCAACATCATAAATTCTGCTCATATTATCACCCTTTTCAAAATATGGTAAATAAAAAGCCTGCAAATAGCCCCTCTTTAAAAGAAGCTATTTGCAGGCTCTCCACATCTCTTGCCAAGCTTTATTTTAAGACAATTCAATCGAAAAATCAATAAAAATTTTTGACCCATTACAAACTCTATGTCTGATCCATGCTGGTCAGAACGTTATCAAAATAGTTTATATTGCACTTTTTCCCGTCCCAGTGAATGCAGACATCACATCTTTCATCACCTTTGTGAGAGTAACCACCATCGTTAAACTCCGGACACAATTTTGCAACTGCTCTTTGCTGTTCTTTGCTTGACATATTCTGATCACCCCTGTTGCATATAAAAATAGTTTTTTTCTATAATTAACTTTCCTGTGAAGGTGAGATTTTATACATCTTTTGTAGAAATTATGTGCTATAATTTATTTTAAAGTACAAACAGCAATTTTTGAAGGAGGCCTCAAAAAGTGAGCAAATTTTTTCTACCCACAAAAGTAATATTCGAAAAAGAAGGTGTTCTGAAGAATAAAGAACTTTTCAACCTTGGAAAAAGAGCTTTCATCGTGACATCTCCATCTTCTCTGATGAACGGTTCTTTAGAAGATGTAACAACTGTATTAAAGAAACTTTCAATTGAATATTCAATATATAGCAAAATTGCTCAAAATCCAAGCGTAGAACAGATAGATGAAGTTTCAAAATTGGCAAGAGAGTTTTCCCCGGACTTTATAATTGGAATTGGTGGAGGTTCTCCTCTTGATTCATCAAAGGCAGTGGCAGTGCTGTGTGCTGAAAAAAATCTAAAAGCTCAGGACCTTTTCGACTCAAAATTTGAAAAGTGTTTACCTATAGTTGCAATTCCAACAACATGTGGTACAGGAAGTGAGGTTACTCCATATTCAATTTTGACATTGAAAACAATTGAAAATAAGAAAAGTTTTACATCAGAATTAATTTTTCCGAAAATAGCAATTGTGGATTACAAATACCTTTTAACATTGCCATATAACGTTATTGTAAATACCCTTTTTGATGCTCTTTCTCACGTAATAGAAGGTTACCTTTCTAAAGCGTCTGATAACATAATTGAAGCTTATGCTAAAAAAGCCCTGAAGCTATTTGAAAGCTCAAAAGATAATCTAAAAGAAAACGCTTTAAAAGAAGCTGATCTTGAAAAGTTTGCATGGATATCATTGATTGGTGGAATTATAATTGCACAGACAGGTACTCTTATTGTTCATCCTTTAGGATACAACTTTACTTATTACCATGACATCCCACATGGAAGAGCAAATGCAATCTTACTTTCAAGCTTTTTGAAACTTGAAAACAAATATTTAAAAGAGGAAGTAAACTTTGTTCTAAATTGCATGGGGTTTGATAGCATAGATGAGTTTTCTGAGTTTGTAAGATTTTTTGTTAATGATTCTATTCCAAATCTGACAAGCGACAGAATTGAATATTATGCAAAAAGAGCGCTTGAGTCCAAAAATGTGGCAAACTTAAGACATTCAATCTTGCTTGAAGAAATGATAGATGTTTTAAAAGGTTCGGTTGAGTAATTCAAAATAAATTCAGGAATTCATTTTCTCACTGCAGAAGATATCAACGATATATTTGCTCCAAAGACTGAGTTTTCTAAAAATCATCCTAATTTTAAAATATGCTTATCAGTTTGCTGAAGCTGACAAATACACAGTTGCAGCACCTATGTGGAATTTGAGCATTCCTCCAATCTTTAAGGCATATATAGACTACATTACAGTCTCTGGAATAACATTTAAATACACAGAACAAGGGTTTAAAAAAGAAAATTTTGGGGACAAATTAAAACAGGGGCTGTCAAGGAAATATTTTGATAGCCCCTGTTTTGAAATAAACAAACAGAACCTGCAACCACTTGAAAATAAAGGATTACGGGTCATTTAAGGTTAAAAGTCATCTTTTAGCAAAAGTATACTTTTATTTACTCTGAAATTTTTGTTTTTTACCTCGAAGTTTTTCTATCGCCTTTTTACAGGTTCTTTTCTCCAATCAAAAGAGTCTTTAAAAATGTCTAATCTGTGACCATTAATTATAACTACATGTCCTAATTGCTTTTTAATCTTTCGGAGCATCAAAATAGTTGTTATACTGTAATTTTTTTAAATTCTCAATGAATACTTGAAATCACATCATAACTTACAATACCGCCCTTTATTTGAAATAATAGCTCAACCTTTTTATTTTTTAGTCTATAAATATTGGTGTCAAAAATTTTATTAGGTACAAATGACTGATAGTTCCTGTCAATAAAATAAATTGCTTTATTGTTTCCATATATCGGCCAATAGGCATTAATGTCTTTGGGCACATCATTAACAATCTCCAGCTTTCCAGTATTAAGGTCAAGAATAACCGGCTTTGATCTAAACGGATCAATAATAGAAGAATAATCCCCAAATCCTTTGTATTCCGGTTCTCCCTGTGCAAACATGTATTTATCATTTGAAATAAAGAAACCTGGCGAGTTGCATAAACCCGTATTTTTAGAAAATTCTCTTACAGCTCCACTTTTTAAGTTCACAGTCACTAAATATACATATGGCGGAGATGCCGATGAGGAGGTACTAATTACAGCCCACTTATTATCCTCGCTTATAGCAGTAGAAAATATCAATCTATAATCTTGTGTCAATGGTAGATTACCTATTTTTTCAGAGAAAATCTTTTTCTTTGTATTACTCTGCAAATCAATCAAAACAAATGATGTAGCTGAATAGTTTTCTTTATTGTTATTTTCCCCGCAAACTATATATCTGCTATCACAAGAAAGAGATGGCCAGCAAAATTTGCCTTCTGCTACACGTTCCAATATAAATAAAGATTTTTTCTCATTACCCTGTTTTTTCTGATATTTCAATACATACAGTGCTTTTTCAGTGGCTATTACAAATTCTTCTTTTTCTCTATTTACATTAATAAACTCAATCCTCTCATTTAGTCCCTTTCTAAATACTTCTTTTCTGGTTTTATAATCAACCAGAATAACTTCTTTGAGATTTTGTGTATATGCCACATAATTTTTTCCCCATGCAAAAAATCGACGTGGAAATAGTGTAAAATTCTTGTCAACCTCAGCATCGGTTGTTTTAAATTTGAACAACAAATGGTCATTCCCACGACTGTCAACAAGTCTTCCCTCAAACTCTCTCCCATACAATAAATCTTGATTTTTGTTATTTAATACTTTTACATATCCTATTTTTTCAATACCTGATTGAAAATATGCATACAAAAATCCAAGTAAAACTATTGCAAATAATATCAGCCCAGCAAAAAGAAGTTTTTTTATAACAACTTTGTTATCTAACCTCATTATTCATATCCTTTCTTTTCCGATATAAAAGTTTAATTAATTTGACTTTAATACCAATTTCCTCGATATCTTTGTACTAAATTTTATTAAATTCTTAAATCTAATAATTTAAACTTAAATCGTATTGTCTTGCTTTTTGCTCACAAGTTAATTAGACTCTGTGTACTTCATATATTGTGCACTTGTCATCCATGAATCCACTTGTAATACATACACATTCTTTTCACACGGCAACAATACAAAGACATCACCATCTTCAAGTATAACATCGCGCACTGGAAAATAATATTTACCATCTGGAATCTTAACAAGTCCTTCAATATTCTGTGTTTTTGAATTTAATTTAACTATCCACTCACCGTAATCGTTAGTTATCTTCCAGAATTGAATAAAACCTCTCTTACCAATATAATCATAAGCACAATCTTCATTAATAAGCCATCTTGGAAATTCAAAAGTATCACTTGCATCTACGCTCGCTTTACAATCAGAAGCTTTTACTTCACTCACGCTTCCATCAGACGAAAATATTCCTTCTCTTTCTTCCGCTACATACAACTTATTTTTGTTGATATCCTTAGCTAAAAAAATTGTTTTCATTTTGCTTCCAGAAAGCACAACAAATGGACCCTTATCATTTACCTCAAATTTATAAAACGGTTCCAATCTCAGTTCTTGATTTGTTGAGATATCAACTGCTCCCTTATTTATTGCAATTAAAGTATTTGTACCAGCATTAAACAAATATATTTTGCCCTCTTTATCTACTGCCATACCATGAATCCACTGTTCATCTGGTATATTAACCTTTTCAATCAAATTACCATCTCTCTTGCTGTATATAAGTACTCTGTGATGAACATTATCCAGAACGTAAACCTTATCACCTTTTACATCAAAAGCATTAGGACCTTCATGAGAACCATATCCAACCATTCCAGTATATTCGATACCATCTTTTGAAACAGGAATATTTACTATAGTTTTGAAGTTTAGAAAGTTAGTTTTTTGAATAGCAGAAGCTGAAATTGCAGCAGTTTTATGAGTTGAAAAATAGAAAATGCTTACTATCATTAAAGTAAGTATAATTGAAAATGCTAAAATCTTTTTTGGGATTTTCATTTTCCCATTCCTCCTACCTATTTTATTTTGCATCCTCTCATGAGCGCCCATGAAAAGTTGATACCATTATAAGCTATAACCTCTCAAGAAATAATTTTAATCATATACAGGTTTAATACCAAATAGCAAATCAACCTGTTGGTATATAAACTATATTATTTTGATAAGACAATGTATAAATTGTTATATCTATTAATATCCACCTTACTATCTTTGCTTGAATTTTACATTAGCAATTTTATTTTGTCAAACGCGTTTTTTACTTTTTTTAATCAATTTTTTAGCATTCTTCATCTATAAGCTCTCTCTTTCTTTAAATATCTCTAAATCCCTTAAATTTACTTACAGTTCCATGTAAATAAAAAGCTGCCACCTCTCCGGTAGCAGCTTTCTAATTATTTTTAGGTCACTTTTAAATTATATCTCTCTTTATCCTCATCAAACCATTGAACAAAAACGGCAGCAGGAAAAATGCAAGCAAAACAAGACCTATCACAACGCAGATGGAAACCTGCATGAGCGTCAGTATCCCAGATGGCAGCATTGCTGCAAATGTGCCCGCTAAAATTATCACCGCTGATGTTACAACATGCCCAATGTTTGCCGATGTAAGCCTGAGCGCCTCGTTTATCTCCAAGTCTTTATACTCATAAAATCTTATTAGCAAAAATACACTGTAGTCCATACCCAAAGCTAAGAACACAACAAAGTGAAAAATGGCACTGCCCAGTTGAGTGCTTCGTATTTGAAAATACCTTTGAAAATCATCTCTGTGATATTATATACATTTTAAAATTCCTTTATGAAAAACTCAACACTTGCTCCGCCATCCTTGTTATTGTAAGCCCATATTTCACCATTAAATTTATTCACAATTTTTTTTGAAATATATAAACCTAATCCAAAATGCCCTTTATAATCTTCGCCTTTATAATAAGCCTTAAATAAATTAGATATATCATTTGGATTAAAACCTTTTCCTGTATCTGTGCATTTAAAAAAAATTTTATCTTCCTTATCATATACCACTAATTTGATTTGTCCTTTAGAAGTAAATCTAAGGCTATTATATAATATATTATCAATAACACTTATTAATAAAGTTTCGTCTAAACAATAAAATTCTTTGCTTAAATTTATATCGAATTCAACAATAAGTTTTTTCGAATCTGCCAACAACTTCATCTCTTTTTCTTTTTGTTTTAATAATTGAAACAAATTAATATACTCTTTTCTTATGATATAGTCTGGATTTTCTATTCTACCTAACAAAGATAAATTATTTACTAAATTAACTATTCTGTTACAATTGTTATTGACTATATTGATTAAATTTTCTAACAACTTATAATCTTCACACTTTACTTTTTCCATAATCTCCATCTGTCCCTTTATTACAGTTATAGGAGTTCTTATATCATGAGCAATCGAAGACAGCATCATTTTTCTTTCTTCATCCAAATCCCACACAAGCTTTAGAGTCGAACTAATAGTTCGTATCATTTCATTAAAAGTATCTTGTATTTTCATAAATTCTATTCCTTTTATACCTTCAATTTTAAAATCAAAATTCTTTTGCATAATATTTTCTGTACCTCTTAGCAAAATATTTATATTCCTAGATATATCTAAATAAAGCTTTCTTGTAAAAACAAACAAATACAATATAAAAAAAAGAACCGGTGAAAATACTGCAGGAACATATAAAACAGCTATAAAAGGATGCTCATTGATATTATTATTCACAAAACTAAACGGTGCTTTTAAAATGTAAATCCCTTTCAAATTCCCATTTATAACTATTGGTACATATTTATAAACATATTGCTCCTTAACAAAATCTTTATTAAACAAACTCCAGTAATCAGTTCTTTTTTCATAAATATAATCGCCATAAAGATGATTACCTTCTGTATCAACAACTTCACCTTGAATTTCTTTACTATATTTTTTTAAATCTATAAGATTCCCTTTCATAATGTCAACAGAATGCTCTTTTATTTGTTTTTCTATCCTATTTAAATAATTCATATAATAATCAACAGGTCTTAATTTTCCTCTATATATGGGAATAATAAAAACGGAATATACTAACAAACTAGATAATAAAGTAAATAGTATTATCTTCACTACTAACAAATAGAATTCTAATTTCAATGATCTATTATCTTTCATAAATAACCTCCCATTTATATCCTAAACCATAAATTGTTTGAATATAAGTATGTTCATTATCAAATTCCCTTAGCTTTTTTCTTATATTTTTTATAACTTCAGTGACCGCACTTAAATCACTTTCTGAATCATATCCCCAAATTTTTTCAAAAATTTTTTCTCTAGAAAATACAATTCCTTTATTCAAAATTAATAACTCTATTACTTCATACTCTTTTTTTGTTAATAATATTTTTCGTCCCTTGCATAGAACTTCTTTAGAAGACATATCCAAAATAACTTCTCCAGACCTTACTAATAACCTCTTTTTAGATTTTATTCTTTCTTCCCTTCGGAGATGAGTTTCAATCCTTGCTTTTAGTTCTCTCAGACTAAAAGGTTTTACAATATAATCATCACCCCCCACGGATAATGCTTTTACAATATCTTCTTCTAATGTTTTTGCACTCAAGAAAATTATAGGACAATTTGTTTTTTCTCTTATACTTTGGCAAAAACTTATACCATCAATTTCAGGCATCATTATATCTAATACTATCAAATCTATATCATTTTCAGAAATCAAATTTAAAGCTTCTACACAATTTTCTGCATCCAAAATAATATATTCATCACTTTCAAAATAACTTTTTATCATATTTCTAATGTCCCATTCATCATCAATAACAAGTATTTTTTTCTTTGTCATTAAATATCACCTTTCAATCTACATTCTTTCTAATATTTTACTACATTGAATATTTAATTGAATGTTTTTTGCCCTTCGAAACTATTAAACCATTTTATTCCCGCTAAAGTAAATACTAATAAAACTAAAAAATTCACTAATAATCCTTTCCAGCTAAATACAAGGAATAAATATATATTTGATTGTTTGATTATAATTCCTTTATTAAACATTAGTAAATATAAGTATATATACATACGAACAGGTATAACCCATGGAATCATATACCATATATTTTCTGCTAACCCGTTATTAGTTAAAATAGAAAGAAGCATTCCTATAAAGCCTATCAAAATGGATATTCCACTTCCAAATACAAAACTCAAAAAAATATGGATTACAATAACTGGTATTATACTTAAAGACAATAAAACAATAGAGCAAATAATAAAAGTAATTGAAAATTCTTTTTTTAAAATATTTAAATCTATTATAAACACAAAATTCTCTAAAAATATAATAAAATTTAATATCAAAACAGTAAAGATAAATTTAGATAAATAAACGTAAGTTCGGTTTGTTTTTAAGTTTAAAAGAATATTCATGTTGCCGTAATATTCTTCATAACCTATAATCCAACTACTAATAAATGAAACTACTAATGGTATATAAATCTCAATGAAAATCATTCTAATTAGAAAAATATCCTTTTCTGTATTAAAATCGGTTCTTCTTGACATAATAAATAACTGCGTAAATCCAATAACAAAAGGAATAAAAAAAATAATTACTCTTATGAATGTTCTCTTAGTTTTTAACCATTCCATTCTCAAGAGATTTCTCATTTTTTTACCACCTTTTTAAAACCAAATAAAGTAATAACTTCAATAAATATGAGAAATAATATTGATAAAAACAAACCTATAGGAACTACTGAAAAATCTAGCAAATAACTATTTTCAGGTAAAGGAACAGAATTGGGATGGACTTTTAAAATTGGACATAACATTCTTAATCCATAAGTAAAAGGAATTAATACCCATATTTTGCTATCTGCAAAGTACGCTCCAATAAGCATTGCAAAAAAACCAATAATTATATTTGCAATTGCTCCTATTCTACCTTCAATATACAAATATAAAGGTATCCAAAATAAAGAAGACATCCATACAATAATTACAGATAGAAAAACGCTATATATATTTGTACTTTTTGTCAGAGTAATTCCTACAAATACAATTAATATAGCCAGTTCTAAATTCATTATTAAAACATAATAGGAAGCAACTATTATTTTACTAATCCATATATCCGAATATCTTATTCCTCGACAAATCAAATTATTGTAATTTGCAACTTTTTTCTCTTGTACACCTATTAAACTAACAAAAAGTGCCAATGTAAGTGGTAAAAAAAGTGTCCACCAATTAAAACTACACATTAAAATAAAACTGGATTTTTTTGTATAAGCTTTTGGTAAGTAAAATGACATTAAAAAAATTACTAACATAAATAAAAGCGGAGACAAAAATAATACTTTTTTCATAATAGTTCTCTTATACTTTAATTTTTCAGCAATAATAAATCTAGTCACATTAAATTCCTCCCTTGAAGTATACTAAAAAATATTTCTTCCAGCTTTCTATCATCTTTAAACTCACCTGAATACTTTACTTCTCCAGAGACTATAACAGAAACATAGTCAATAATTTGTTCAATTTCACTCAATATGTGACTAGAAATTATGACTGTTTTCCCACTCTTTTTAAAACTTTTAATAAGTTCTCTCATCTCTTGAATACCAATAGGATCAAGCCCGTTTGTAGGTTCGTCAAGTATTAAAATTTCCGGGTCTCCAAGCAGTGCTATTGCAATACCGAGTCTTTGTTTCATTCCCAAAGAATATTGTGATACTAACTTTCGGCTTTGATAGTCTAAACCTACAATTTCTAGAACCCTCTTAATTTCTTCATCTTTTAACCTCATTATAAGTGCATGAATAAGTAGATTTTCTCTTGCAGTGAGATTATTATAAACTGGAGGACTTTCTATTAGAGCTCCTATCCTTCTTAAATGTTTTATAGAAAATTTCTCCCCGAAGGCAATTACTTCACCAAAACTAATTTTAGTTAGTCCACACATTGTCTTTAAAATTGTTGTTTTACCTGCTCCATTTGGACCTACAATTCCATATATACAACCTTTAGGAATTTTCAATGTTACATTATTCAATATTAAATTCCTTCTATAGTATTTCTTAACATTATTTAACTCCAAAATATAATCATTCATTTTTCTCATCTCCTTTTAGAACTTTATTTTAAAAATATGATAATATGAAAATATAAGAAATTTATAAGCTCAATTAGACTCAGAAATAATGCTTAATTTGAATATAACTAAGTTAATATAATTTTAATACTCAATATATTTTCATACATGTTGATATTTTGAATACTAACTTCAAATCTTTATTGAGAATAAATAACATAGAGCAGTTCAAAGAGATATTTGTATAGTCCCTTTAATTTCCTAAGCATAAAACATTTTGTAAGTTTTCTAGATTAAAATACTTTTTTCTTTAGAGAAAAATGACTTGAAGATGAAGAATTTAAAAAGGCTATAGGGATAGAAAAGAGCCCTGATTATACATATTTTTCGAAATGGGCAAAAGTAATTGAAGAAGAATATATAGAGCAATAGCAAGAATTTTAGTGAGAGAGATAGATCCATAGACGAAAGCTTGTGCTATAGATTCTACACCTTTGAGAAGTTCGAGGGGGACAAATAGGCAAAAGCAGGAGTATGTGTCAGTTTAGGTTTTTACAATGGGTATAAATTACATGTGTTAGCGACAGTTGAAGATGAGGTTATACCTATAGCATGGTGGTTGACACGAGCAAATATCTACGACAGTAAAGTAGAGAAACTTTTGTATGAAGCTAAGATATTTGGACCCGAAGTAATATTAGCAAATGCAGGTTATGATTGTGCGAAGTGGTTTGAGGTGGCAGATAGACTTGAGATAAAGTTTGTAGCGGCAACAAATAAGAAAAATAGTAAGGATTTTAGTGGTGTAAAAAACATTTTGAGGGTAAAAAATATGGAATTTTTAAGAAGTGAAGAAGGGAAAAGGTTATATAAGCAAAGGACAAAAATTAAAAGATTATTTGAGAAGTTAAAATGAGAATTACAATTTATAACAAGTAAGGTTAAGAGGTTTTAGAACATATAAGGGTCATGTGGACTGGATAATGATTACTCACTTGATAGAGGTCTATATTCAAAAAATTGAAAACTATAAATTTTCTTCTAAATACATGTGGAATAATTTATAGTTCTATAATAACGTTCACAGCATAATCATTTATTCAACAACTTGTTATTTTGAGAAAATAATGTATAAACTGTTATATTAATTAATATCAAACTTGCTATTTTTGTTTAAATTTTGAACTAGCAATTTTATTTTGTCAAACGCATTTTTTACTTTTTTAAATCAATTTTTTAGCAATTTTTATCTATCAGCTCTCTCTTTCTTCAAATATCTTTAAATTTCTTAAATTTTCTCATGTTTTCTGCAAATAAAAAGCTGCCCCCTCCTCTTGGAAGCAGCTTTCTAATTTTTCTAAAGTTCCTTTTATATTACATCCTCCTTTACCCTCATCAAACTATTATACAAAAACGGCAGAAGGAAAAATGCAAGCAAAACAAGACCTATCACAACGCAGATGGAAACCTGCATAAGCGTCAGTATCCCAGATGGCAGCATTGCCGCAAATGTGCCCGCTAAAATTATCACTGCCGATGTCACAACATGCCCAATGTTTGCTGAGGTAAGCCTGAGTGCCTCGTTTATTTCCAAGTCTTTATACTCATAAAATCTTATTAGCAAAAATACACTGTAGTCTATACCCAAAGCTAAGAACACAACAAAGGTGAAAAATGGCACTGCCCAGTTGAGTGCTTCGTATTTGAAAATACCTTTGAAAATCATCTCTGTGATAGATAGTGCAAGATAATAGTCAGTAAAAACGATTATGACCATTATTGCTGCATTGAAAATTGACCTTGAAATAAGAAACATTAAAATGAAAATACTTATTATCATTATTAACCTTAGAGTTCTAAAATCTTTAAAATATATGCTTCTCAAATCGTGGTTTGTAGACGATATCCCACCAACTCCAACCGATACAAATTTTGTGTTTACAAATTCTAAAGAATTATTTAAAACCTTTTCCACCTCAGCAACAATATCAATTGCTTTGTTTGTATACGGATTCGTGTCAAGAATCAAGATTATTTTTGTTATTCTTCTATCTTTGCTCATATATGAATCCAAAGCCTTTTGGAAATCACTGCTTTTCAAAGCTTCTGGAGGGACGTAAAAAATGTCTGTGTTTTTGTAACCTTCAAAATAACTCTTCATACTACCAATAGAATTTATCATTTTGTTAAGTGCATCAGAAATCTGGAAAAGAGCTGACTTTAAACTTGTAAACCCTGTCTGAAGTTCATTTACCTTTTTTAGAATTTGTTCTTTTTGATTATCAAATTCTTGAAGCTTTGAATACATAAGATTGACACCTGAGATTATTTGTTTTTGACCTCTGTCAATTTGATTGTAACCATTTAGAACCTTACCCTGAGCATCCGCAAGTTGTTTTGAAGCTGAGGCTATGCTATCAATGGATGTTGAAATAAGCTTTAAAGCTTTATCAGCTTCATTTATTTGTGTTGAAATTTTCTCATATTCAGATGAAAACTCTTTCAACTTTGGTGCAAGGTTGCTTGTTTCAGCTTCAATTTTCGACAAGATTTCAGATGCCATAATATAATTTATATCCTTTGAAATTTCCGGATATTTATTTGAAAGTACTTTTAAATTATTATTAGCAGTGTTAATACCTGTCAATAAAAGCTCAACTTGATTTATATCAAATCCCTGTAATTCACTTTTTATTTTGTTTATTGACTTTGTGTATTCAGAGTAAAACTTTTTAAATCCTTCAGACAGCTTGCTGCTTCCATTCGAAAGCTGATTAAGACCATCATAAATCTTCTTAGAACCTTCTAATCCTTGTTCAAACCCAAAATTTAGTTTATCCAGGGATATTTTTAATTCATATATGCCATTCTCAAGCTGTGAAATACCATTTACAAGTTTTTGAACATCAAACTCTTTTGTTGACACATTCAAATTTTTGTTTATAGTCTCAATTGCATTGTTTACTTTCAAAAGACCATCTCTCAAACTATCAATGCCTTTAATAACAGTATCTGCTTGGTCTGACAAAGTAAATTGTTTTATAATCTCTCCTTGAGGTCTTGTAATTGAATATACATCTTTTATACCTTTTTGCTTGCTCAATATTTCAGTTATTTTTTCAATATCAGATAGTGCATCTGAAGTTGCTAAGTTTTTATTGGATTTTAAATAAATCGTAACAGGAAATGTTTTTCCGCTGCTAAAGTTCTTTGAAATTATGTTAAATCCTTTTACCGATTTGTACTTTTCAGAAAGCTCATTTAGTGTGTTGAAGGACAAGTCACTTCTTACTGATAAGAGAAAAGGTATTAAGATTAATATCACTGTTGTCAACACTACATAAGGATATCTAGTGGAAAGTCTTGCTGCAGCCTCCCAAAGCCTGCTATGTGTGTGCTGTATTTCTTTATTAAATGGCCAGAGAAGATTTTTACCAAAAATCTTTAACACTGCTGGAACCAGTGTCAAAAGCACAAGCAAAAGTATAAGTACACTTACAGCAATAGCTGACATTGCCCTGAAAAAGTTAAAAGATGCTACTGCAAAAGCTGCAAATCCTGTAAAAACTGCAAGACAGCTAAATATCACTGTCTTCCCTGCTGTTTTAAATGTTGTCATTACTGCTTTATCGACATCTTTCCCATTTGCAAGTTCTTCTCTGAATCTTGAAATAATTAAAAGGTTATAGTCAGTTCCAATACCAAATAAAGATACAACTATAAATGTTCTTGTGAAAGTATTTATAGGAAAGTTGAACTTATCTGCAAGGTGTCCAACTACACTAAGGGAAATCAAAAACGATACTCCAACTGTCAAAAGTGAAACTATCGGAGTGACAGGAGATCTGAACACAAGAATTAAAACAACTATAATAAACACTATTGTGATTACATCTGTCTTTTTGACGCCATCTTCAGAAGCTTTCACAAAATCCTGGGTGATTAAATCTCCACCTGTAAGATATATTTCAAGACTCTTTGGTTTTTGAGTCGAGTTTATTAATCTATACATCTCATCTCTTATTTCAATAATTTCTCTCTTTGTTTTATCTGCCTGAATGCTTGTAAGGATAACCTTATTATTAGGTGAGACGTAATAACTTTTTAACTCGGGATTCTTGAAATGAGTTGAAATGCTTTGAATATTGTATTTTTCTTTGTTCTTGTCAAGTTCATCAATTATCTTTTTAGCTGCTGATATATCATCCTTTGTTAAACCATTTTTATTATAAAAGACCATAGCTATTGTTGAAAACTTTTTATCTTTTGGTACACCTTGAAACTCTTTTTCCAATATAGTAGCAACCTGAGATGGATAAGCTTTGCCAATTTTAGGTTCACCTTTGAGTCTTACTATTTTATTTATATCAGGCATTGTAATTAAAAATATAGCTGTCAAGACTGCCCATATTATAACACTTATCCAAGGTCGCCTTAAAACTTGTTTCACACACCTCACCTCTTTGAAAAAATTACAAAGGTATTTTAACATATTTATTGACTATGAGTCAAATTAATATCAATAAAAAAACTTTTGTGAAGGTTTTACCTTCACAAAAGCTTTATCTTTACAAATTTCAATTTGCCAACTTGCAAAACATCCCCATTTTGAAATTCAATGTCAAGATCATTTATCTTTTCGCCATTTAATTTTACAGCACCACTTTTGATAAGTCTCATTCCCTCACTCGTAGATGAGCAGAGCTTATTTTCTACCATAAACCTTGGCAAGTACACCTTTGAGCTTTGAAGCTCAACCTCTGGAATGTTATCTGGTATGTCTTTTTTCTGGAACACTTTTATAAATTCCTCTTCAGCCTTTTTTGCTGCCTCTTCGCCATGATAGAGCTTTACAATCTCTCTTGCAAGTCTCATCTTTGCATCTCTTGGATGAAGCGTTCCTTCTTCAAGCTTTCTCCTAATTTCCTCAATCTCTTCTGGTTCGACATCAGTTGTAAGCTCATAGTATGAAATCATAACCTCGTCAGGAATAGACATCACTTTGCCATACATTACATTTGGCGGTTCGTTTATACCAATGTAATTGCCAAGGCTTT
>Ga0074394_1030_pt1 | contig 18684 bp, 26 predicted proteins | sample YelNatPoosite2B6_FD_65461 | JGI IMG/M metagenome (GOLD analysis project Ga0074394, IMG submission 65461) | Hot spring thermophilic microbial communities from Obsidian Pool, Yellowstone National Park, USA - site 2 B6 (version 4) (version 4) | ecosystem: Environmental > Aquatic > Thermal springs >...
AGCTATAATAAGCTCTGTGCTTTCTTATAGGTATGACGGTGATAGCCACTATGCAACACGGACAATATTTATAACAACCATTTTTTCGCTTATAACAATTCCTTTATTAGTGTTTTTATATTATCGTATATAATAATCTATTTAAGAAAGGATGAGATGGTTTGCAACATGAGATTGTAATAGTTCTGGACTTTGGTGGTCAGTATAACCAGCTTATTGCAAGAAGAGTAAGAGAATGCGGAGTGTACTGTGAAATTTGGCCATACGATACACCTCTTGAAAAGATAGTTAGTAAAAATCCAAAAGGAATTATATTTACAGGTGGACCGTCAAGTGTATACGAGCCAAACGCTCCAATGCTTTCTAAAGAACTATTTGAAAAAGGTATTCCGATACTTGGAATATGTTATGGGAATCAGCTAATTGCTTATGTTTTGGGAGGAAAAGTATCAAGAGCATTATTTAGAGAGTATGGAAAAACACAAATAAAGTATGATATTTCTTCTCCTCTTTTCAGCGGAATACCTGAACATTCTGTGTGTTGGATGAGTCATACAGATTTTGTAGAAAAGCTTCCAGAGGGGTTTAAGGTTTTAGCTTCTACTGAAATTGTGCAATTGCAGCGTTTGGAGATGATACTAAGAAGATTTATGGAGTTCAATTTCATCCTGAGGTTGTCCATACCGAATATGGACGGGAAATAATAAAAAACTTTTTATTTAACATTTGTCAATGCAGCGGTGATTGGAAAACTTCATCATTTATTGAGGAAAAGGTTAATGAGATAAAAAGTATTGTAGGCAACCAAAAAGTAGTATGTGCTCTTTCAGGTGGTGTGGACTCTTCTGTTGCAGCAGTACTTGTTCACAAAGCTATAGGGAAAAATCTTTATTGCATATTTGTTGACCATGGTCTTTTAAGAAAAGGTGAAGCTGAAGAGGTTATGAGTGTTTTTAGGGATAAGTTTGATATGAATGTAATTAAAGTTGATGCAAAGGACAGATTTTTAAGTGCTTTGAGAGGTATTATTGATCCTGAGGAAAAGCGAAAAATTATTGGAAGGGAATTTATAAGGGTTTTTGAAGAAGAAGCAGAAAAACTTGGTGATATAAAGTTTTTGGTTCAAGGGACTATTTATCCTGATGTTGTTGAGAGCGGGGTTGGCAAGGCTGCAACTATAAAAAGTCATCACAATGTCGGTGGCCTTCCAGAGAAAATAAAGTTCGAGAAAATAATTGAGCCGCTCAGGGAATTGTTTAAAGATGAGGTAAGAAGGGTAGGAATAGAATTAGGAATACCTGAAAAGATTGTCAAAAGACAACCTTTCCCCGGCCCTGGTCTTGCAATAAGGATAATTGGAGAAGTTACAGAGGAAAAATTGGAGATACTGCGCGAGGTTGACTGGATTTTTAGAAGGGAGATTGAGCAAAGTGGTCTTGACAATGAAATATGGCAGTACTTTGCGATATTAACCAATATGAGAAGTGTTGGTGTAATGGGTGATGAGAGAACTTATGATTACACAGTTGCTCTAAGAGCTGTCACAAGTATTGATGGGATGACAGCCGACTGGGCTAAAATTCCTTATGAAGTTTTAGAAAGGGTTTCAAATGAGATTGTAAACAGTGTGAAAAAGGTCAACAGGGTTGTGTATGATATCACTTCAAAACCTCCTGCTACAATTGAATGGGAATAGAAAAAAATTTTTTTGATGGGCTTGAAATTTCTCACAGAAGGGTGTAACATATTTATAAGTTTTCTCTTTGGAGAGTATAGAAGAGAAATGAAGCCTTATGTGGTAAACTTGAGTTTAAAGTTAGTTTCGTTTATTTACCTGTGCCTGTGCATATGCTTATTTATATATTCTAAAAAAGCAGAGGTTTTGTTAATTTCAGCGGTATTGAGTATACTGATTGTTTCTACAGTTTATACCTTAAGTAAAGTAGTGGAAAAAGCTCTTACAAAACAATTTAGCATTTTCTACTTTATAATTCACTATTTGATTGTCGTCCTCTTGATCATGTTGTCTTCTTTTATATCTGCCTACATCAGACAAAGAGCTTTATATATTGTGATTCTTCTAATAAGCTATCCTATAGCCTTGATAATCTCGTTTGGTATTGCCTATGTTTACTCTAAAAAGCTTTCAAGGGAAGTGAAGTGAAAGATGGGCGAAAGCATATTGAAGGTTTTATTTACCATTCCTATTGGAAAAGGCATACCTGTGAGAGTTGCAGTTGTTGAAATGTGGGCTGTTATGGCATTCTTGATTGGTCTTGCTTTTTATTTAACATCTAATATGAAGCTTGTACCTACAAAAAAACAGATGATTGCTGAATTTATTGTTGATTCTATGAATAAAATAACCAAAAACTTTTTGGGCCATTATTGGCGAATTTTTTCACCATATCTTGGGACTCTGTTTTTGTTCTTGCTAAGCCTGAATCTGTTGGGACTTTTTGGTTTTCAGCCACCAACAAGTAACTTGAATGTTACTGCAAGTTTTGGTGTAATGTCTATTCTGATATTAATTGTTTCAACAATAATACTTAAAAATCCGGTGAGATGGTTTTTAAGTCATTTTAAACCCATCATTATTATTTTCCCGTTTAAGTTTCTGGATTATTTTACAAGGACGCTTTCATTATCTGCCCGATTATTCGGTAATATTCTTGCTGGGACTACCATTATGGAGCTCATTTATCATGGCCTCATAAAATCTCACATACCTCCTATTGGTATTCCAGCAGCAGCAAGTTTATATTTTGATATATTTGATGGAGTTCTTCAGGCAGTAATCTTTACATTTCTCTCTCTAATTTATCTTTATGAAGCCTTGGAAGAATAAATTTTTAATTTTGGAGGTGCTTTAAGATGACAGCATTAGCAGCTGGTATAGCAATGCTGGCAGGTTTGGGTGTAGGTATAGGTATTGGTATTGCTACAGGAAAAGCTTCTGAATCTATTGGAAGACAACCAGAAGCATTTGGACGTATTTTCCCATTATTTCTAATTGGTGCTGCTTTGGCAGAAGCAGTTGCTATCTATAGTTTGGTTATTGCATTCATGTTAATTTCTAAAATTTAAGCGCTCTCCATATTTTTTGGGGAGCGTCATCTCTTTTCATTCACTGAATTTTACTTTCATTCACTGAATTTTACTTAAATATTATGTTGATTACTCTCTATAAATAGGGTCTAAAAAGGAGATGATAGAATAAGATGTTTAGCCTTGAGATCTTTGAGAATATATTCTTTTGGGCAATTATAAACTTTTTGATACTTTATCTAATATACAAAAAGTTTTTCTTCCAAAGAGTTACGCAGTTTATGGAAAAGAGATCTCAGATGATTCAAGAACAGCTTGATTTTGCAGCAAAGTCAAAAGAAGAGGCAATAAAACTAAAGGAAGAATATGAGAATATACTTGCCCAGGCACATGCCAAAGCAAACGAGATTGTTGAGAAGGCAACTTTGGAAGCACAAAGACAAGCAACAGAAATTATTGAAAATGCAAAACTTGAAGCTAACAGAATTATTGAAGATGCGCTCAGACAATTTGAGATTGAAAAGAAGAAACAAATAAACGAACTTAAAAATCAGTTTGTATCAATTGCTCTTCTTGCTGCGTCCAGGGTAATTGAGAAAAACCTGAATACAGAAGAAAATAGAAAGATGGTTGAGAACATATTTGATGAGGCAGGGGTTGCTTGAAGATGTTGCCAGCAAAAAGATATGCAGAGGCTCTTATAAAGCTTGGTCAAGAGGAAGGTAATCTGGAAAAATTTTATAATCATTTGTTCAAATTATTTGAGATTATCAAAAGTAATAATGAATTTAATAATATTTGGTTTGATTTAGAAATGAAGCGTTCAGAAAAGAAACAAAAAATCAAAGCATTTTTTGATGATGACATTGACAGTTACATTTTGAACCTCCTTTATCTCCTTATTGATAAACGCAGAGAAATAATTCTTCCCTATATACCTCTTTATTACAAGCAGATGTACGATAAAATTGTGGGGAATGTTGATGTTGAGGTTATTGTTGCGCATGAAATTGGGAGCGATGTGTTGAACAAGATTTCTAAATGGCTTGGGAAAAGATATGGAGTCAAAAATCCGAGGTTTATTGTAAAGATTGACAGGAACATAATTGGCGGGATAAAACTTTTATTTAATAACATTGAAGTTGATGCTTCAATAAAAGGTGCTCTTGATTCAATAAGAAAAGAGCTTGTAAAGATAGCTATTTTGTAGGGGTGAGAATGGAAGATGGTTGATGTAACAATTAGACCAGATGAAATTGCTTCAATAATAAAGGATCAAATAAAAAACTATGAAAAAAAGATTGAAACAAGCGATGTTGGTATTGTCATAATGGCAGGTGACGGTATTGCGAGAATACATGGTCTTGACAACTGCATGGCTGGAGAGCTTTTAGAATTTCCTAATGGAGTTTTTGGAATGGCTCTCAACTTAGAGGAAGACAATGTTGGATGTGTTATACTGGGGAATGACAAGGATATAAAAGAAGGAACCATCGTAAAGAGGACAGGTAGAGTTGTCGAAGTGCCTGTAGGAGAAGAACTTTTGGGAAGAGTTGTAAACGCTTTAGGCCAACCCATAGATGGTCTTGGTCCCATAAATGCGAAGAAGTTCAGACCAGTGGAAAGGATAGCTCCTGGTGTAATTGAAAGAGAACCTGTTAAAACTCCTCTTCAGACAGGTATAATGGCAATTGACGCTATGATTCCTATAGGAAGAGGACAGAGAGAGCTTATAATTGGTGATAGGCAAACTGGTAAAACTGCAATTGCAATAGATACGATTATAAACCAGAAAGATCAAGGTGTTTATTGCATCTATGTGGCAATTGGGCAAAAGGCCTCTACAGTTGCTCAGATAGTCCATACTTTAAAAGAATACGGTGCGATGGATTATACCATTGTTGTGAGTGCAACAGCAAGTGACTCAGCTCCTCTTCAATTCTTAGCTCCATACGCAGGTTGCGCAATGGGTGAAGAGTTTATGGAATCAGGCAAAGATGCACTCATTATATACGATGACCTTTCTAAACACGCTGTTGCATACAGGGCAATGTCTCTTTTACTCAGACGTCCACCTGGAAGAGAAGCTTACCCTGGCGATGTATTTTACCTGCATTCAAGACTTTTGGAAAGAGCAGCAAAACTGAATGCTCAGCGTGGTGGAGGTTCACTTACTGCGCTGCCAATAATAGAAACTCAAGCAGGTGACGTTTCAGCATATATTCCGACAAATGTTATTTCTATTACAGATGGACAGATATATCTTGAAAGTGAGTTGTTTTATGCTGGCATAAGACCTGCGATAAATGCCGGTATTTCTGTCTCAAGAGTCGGTGGTAATGCTCAAATAAAGGCAATGAAAAAGGTTGCGGGAAGGCTCAGACTTGATCTTGCTCAGTACCGTGAGCTTGAAGCTTTTGCTCAGTTTGGTTCAGAACTCGATAAGTCAACGCGAGAAAGACTTGCTCAGGGACAAAGAATTGTGGAGACGTTAAAACAGCCACAGTACAGACCACTGCCAGTATGGCATCAGGTTGTGATTTTGTACAGTGCTGTAAATGGTTATTTGATGGATATAGAAGTTTCGAAGGTAAGGGAATTTAATGAGAAGCTTGTACAGTATATATCTGCAAACTATCCGCAAATATTTGATTCTATAAAAGAGACAAAAGATTTGACACCTGAAACAGAAGGGCTTTTGAAGAAGGTCATAGTAGAGTTCAAAGAGAGATTTAAGAGTAACAAGTAGGTGAGATTACAAAATGGCGAACAAAACAAGATGGATAAAATCAAGGATCAGAAGTGTCAATGAAACAAAAAAGATCACAAGAGCAATGTATCTTATCTCTGCATCAAAGGTGAAAAGGCTTCGAGATAGGCTTGATAGTACAAGACCTTATTTTGAAAAGGTAAATGAGTTTATGAAAGATTTGATTTTGCATGGAGTGAAAACACCACATATTCTTTTTGATGGGTCATATAAGGAAGGTAAAAAGAAGATAGGTGTTATATTGATAAGTGGTGACAAGGGTTTATGTGGAGGATACAATGCTAATGTTCTGAGAAGTACAACCAGCTTATATGGAAATTTCGCAAAAGAAGCGGATGTGACGTTTTTCCCTATTGGTACGGTGGGACGAAACTTTTTGGCTCGCCATGGGTATCAGGTTGATGAAGGTTTTAATTACCAGACACAGTCTGTTTCTATAAAACTTGCAAGACTCATTTCGCAAAAGATTGTGAGAAAATATTATACCGGTGAAGTTCATGAAGTTTACATCATTTACACAAAACTTGTTTCAACCATAAAACAAGAAGTTACTATCAAAAAACTTTTGCCTCTTGACAAGACTGAATTTGGTATAGAAGAGAGTAAAAGCGATGAGATGATAATCTACGAGCCAGACCCAGTTTCTGTACTTGACATCGTTATTTATGAATACATCAAAGGAATTATCTTTGGTGCTATGATGGATTCATATGTGAGTGAACTTGCTGCAAGAATGACAGCAATGGACAATGCCACAAAAAGTGCTGATGAGATGATACAAAAACTTATTTTAAAACTTAACAGAGAACGCCAGGCTGTGATAACCCAGGAAATTTCAGAGATTATAAGTGGTGCCGCAGCTTTGAAATGATATTTTTAACAATCTTGATTTTAGTTTGAGGGAGTGTAGGCAAGAATGGAACAGAATGTAGGGTATGTCGTCCAGATTATAGGACCTGTTATTGATATACGATTTGAGAGTGAAAATTTACCAGCCATAAACAATGCTATTGAAATTCACTTTGATGGTAAAAAACTTGTTGCTGAAGTTGCTCAGCATCTTGGGAATGACACTGTTCGATGTGTGGCTTTGGGATCCACCGACGGACTTAGAAGGGGTGTAAAGGCAATAGACACTGGTGGGCCTATAAAAGTCCCTGTGGGAAGGGGAACGTTAGGTAGGATATTTAATGTATTGGGAGAGCCTATTGACAATAAAGGTGAGGTAGTAGCTTCAGATTACTGGCCCATTCACAGAAGTGCACCGTCGTTTGAAGAACAGGTACCTGCAGTTGAAATTTTTGAGACAGGTATAAAAGTCATTGATCTTTTAGCTCCGTACGCAAAAGGTGGTAAGATAGGACTTTTTGGCGGTGCGGGCGTTGGTAAGACTGTCCTTATAATGGAGCTTATAAGAAATATAGCAACAGAGCACGGTGGTTTTTCAATTTTCACAGGTGTGGGTGAAAGGACAAGAGAAGGTAACGACCTTTGGCTTGAGATGAATGAGTCTGGTGTTATAGAAAAGACTGTATTGGTGTTTGGTCAGATGAACGAGCCGCCTGGGGCAAGAATGAGAGTAGCTCTGACCGGGCTTACCATGGCTGAATATTTCAGAGATGTAGAAGGACAAGACGTTCTTTTGTTCATTGACAATATTTTCAGGTTCATCCAAGCAGGATCTGAAGTGTCAGCGCTTTTAGGAAGAATTCCCTCAGCAGTTGGATATCAACCAACACTTGCAAACGAGGTAGGTGCATTGCAGGAAAGAATTACATCCACAAAAAAAGGGTCAATCACCTCTGTTCAGGCTATATATGTTCCTGCCGATGACCTTACAGACCCAGCACCGGCTACAACCTTTGCACATTTGGATGCGACAACAGTTTTGTCAAGACAGATTGCTGAGCTTGGAATATATCCTGCTGTTGATCCTCTTGACTCAACGTCGCGTATACTTGATCCCCGAATTGTGGGAGAGGAACACTACTATGTTGCAAGAACTGTACAACAGATACTTCAAAGATATAAAGAACTTCAAGACATTATCGCTATTTTGGGTATGGATGAACTTTCGGAGGAAGATAAACTGATCGTCTACAGAGCAAGAAAGATTCAGAGATTTTTGTCCCAGCCATTCTTTGTTGCTGAAGCTTTCACAGGAAGACCTGGAAGGTATGTGAAGTTAAAAGATACTATAAGAGGTTTCAAGGAAATAATTGAGGGGAAGATGGACCATATTCCTGAACAGTATTTTTACATGGTAGGAACAATAGATGAGGTATATGAAAACTACGAAAAAGATATGAAAGGTAAATAAATCTTGAGGTGAATTTAAAGATGGCTGAATTTGAATTGGAGGTTCTCCAGCCTGAAAGGGTGTTTTTTAAAGACAAGGTCGAAATGATAGTTGTGCGAACAATAGACGGTGAGATAGGTATTATGGCAAACCATCAGCCTATTATTGTACCCATTGGTATTGGGAAGTTGAGGATAAAGAAGGATGGAAAGTGGAAAGAAGCAGCCATTGCAGGTGGTTTGCTTGAAGTGAAAAATAATAAGGTGACAATATTGAGTGATGCTGTAGAATGGCCAGAGGAGATAGATAGACAAAGAGCACTTTTGGCAAAAGAAAGGGCAGAAAAGAGACTCGAGCAAAAGCTTCCTCCTGATGAGTTTGAAAGATACAAAGCGGCGCTGTACAGAGCGCTAAACAGGCTAAAACTTGCCGAGGAAAATAGAAAAGATGTATAAAAAGGCAGTGCAACCGAGGCTGCACTGCCTCATTTATTTTTTTTTCTTTCCTTTTTTCTTTTCAGATTTTGCTTCTTTTTTGGTCCTGCTACTGGACTCTTCTTCTAATGGGATATTTTCATCCTCAATCTCAGTTTTTTCTTTATAGTCTTCTGATTCTTCTTTTATTTCTTCATCATCCAATAGTATTTCTTCGTCCACTTCTAATTCTTCTAAATCTAATGGTGTGTCAACAAGGTCAAGTTCTTCGTCAGGCAACTGAGTTATAATATCTGGTTCTATATCTACAAAATCATTTTCAAATATCTCTGAGTCGGTTTCTTCCTTGACTACTTCTTCTTCAATTTCAGAGTCGTCAACAACTCCTGTCAGCAGTCTTTCTTCAAAGCAAGACTCACACATATCTTGATCTTCCGGAATATACTCTTCATGGCAGTATGGGCACAGTTTCATGTTTGCTTCTGTAACCTTTTTTAGCTGTTCTAAGTCCTTTTTGCACACAGGGCACAAATCTTGATCTTCCGGGATTCTATTCAATTCGCATCTTGGACAGTATTTATAACCCATTTTTCTTTCCCCCTAAAATGTGATATGCTATCACAATAATATTAATTACTCTTCAAGAAAAAATCAACTAAAATTTGCTTAACATTATCAATCATTTTTGCTACTATAAAAACATAAGAAGTAAAAGAGAAAAAGGAGAAAGAGACTTTAGTGTTCGGATATGTGGTTCCTTATAAGCCAGAGCTAAAAGTGCGAGACTATGAATATTACAAGGCAGTTTACTGTGGTATATGTCTTCAGACAAAAAAGATAGGAAACCTTCCACGGGTATTTCTTAACTATGATTTTGTTTTTTTGTATCTGGTGCTAAAAGAACATTTTAAAGTCAAAGATGAGTTAGGAAAAACAAGGTGTATTGTTCACCCAATTAAGGAAAGGTTCTTTTTGAAAACTAATGAAATCTTGGAATATGTGAGCAACCAAATGGTTCTTTTGAGTTTTTTTAAGCTTTATGATAACATTCTTGATGAAAAGAATATATTTAGTTATGCACCTTATAGTATTTTGAAATTATATATAAGGAAAATAACAAAATCACATCGAGAACCGTTTGAGAAGATAAAAGAACTATTTAACAAGCAGATATCGCTTGAGAAAAGTGGTTGTGAAAATATAGATGAACTTGCGCACAATTTTGGCAATATTTTGGCCGAAATATTTGCTTACAATGATGAAGAACTTTTGAGACAAATTGGCTATTATACAGGTGTGTGGGTATACATTATCGATGCTATTGACGACTATATTGATGATGTGAAGAAAAAGAGATATAATTGTCTGAAACACCACTTTGAAAAGTGTAGGCATGATAAAAGACAGTTTGAATATGAACTCAGTATTTTGAAGGTTAGTTTGGAAAATTATCTTGCTATATTAAGTGACTATATTAGAGGGTATAATAATTCAATACTGAACAACATTGTTCAGATTGGTATGTATTCAAAAACACAGCAGGTCTTAAAGCATTTTACAACAAACTTCTTTAAGGAGTTGAAAAAGTAATGAGAGACCCATATGAGGTTTTAGGTGTGAGAAAAGGTGCTTCAAAGGAAGAAATAAAAAAAGCTTATCTTGAACTTGTAAAAAAGTACCATCCAGATAAGTTTAAGGATAATCCTTTAAGAGAACTTGCAGAAGAAAAGTTAAAAGAGATAAATGAAGCATATAATATCCTTATGAACGATCAATATTCAAACTATGAATACTCTACATATGATCAAACCTCTCTCTACCAAAAGGTGAGAGACTTGATTATGCAGGGTAATATAGCTCAAGCAGAGAGTCTCTTGAATCAAAACCCTCGAAATGACGCAGAATGGTTCTATTTGATGGGAATAATATATCAAAAAAGAGGATGGATAAATCAAGCATACAGATACTTTATTGAAGCCTATAATCGTGATCCTGGAAACTATGAGTACAGGCGTGCAAAAGAACAGTTTGAAATGGCTTCAAGAAATTATGAATGGTCAGCATACAATAGGGGATATAGAAGACATGATGACTGCGATATTTGCACCATATGTCAAATAATTGCGTGTTGGGAATGTTGTTGTGATAACGATATAGGCTGTTAAGGAGGTTTCCTTTTTGTGATAAAACTTTATACACTTTCAAATGGTATAAGGCTTGTATATGAGAAAATTGATACAGTGAAAACTGTAAGTATAGGTATTTGGGTCTTGGCTGGTTCAAGGTATGAGACAAAAATGATAAATGGAATTTCCCATTTTATCGAGCATATATTGTTCAAAGGAACTAAAAACAGAAGTTCTAAAGAGATTGTATATGAAATTGAATCAATTGGTGGACAAATAAACGCCTTTACAGCAAAGGAGTACACCTGTTTTTATGTAAGAGTTTTAGATGAGTTTTTACAAAAAGGTTTTGATATATTGTCGGACTTAATTTTAAATCCTGTCATTGCAGCAGAAGAGATAGAAAAAGAGAAGACAGTCATCATTGAAGAGATAAATATGACAAAAGATGATCCGGAAGAGATGTTGTATCAATCACTGAATGATTTGATATGGAAAAGCCAAGCTCTTTCGTATCCTATAATCGGAAAAGAATCTACTGTTAAGAAAATAGATAAGACCAAAATTGAAAGTTATATGAAAGAAAGATATATACCTCAAAATATTGTAATATCCGTTGCTGGAAACTTTGCAGAAGAAAAGCTTATAGAATTTGTGGAGATTTACTTTGGGGATTGGAAGTGTTCAAACAAAACAGATATGAGTTATTGCATATCAAAGCCAGTTTTTAATAGAGGTGCTGTCATCAAAAACAAAAAGAGTGATCAGGCTCATTTAGCAGTAACTTTTGAAGGTTTTGGGCAGGAAGATGAAAAAGTTTATGAGCTTTTAGTTTTATCTAATATTCTTGGCGGGGGAATGAGTTCACGACTTTTCCAGCGAATAAGGGAAGAGTTAGGACTTGTATATAGCATAAGCTCGTTTGTGAGCACATTTAAAGATGCGGGAGTTCTTATCATATACGCAGGAACAAATCCCAAAAATATTGCAGCGGTGTACAAAGAAATCATGAACCAGTTAAATCTCTTTTTAAAAGGTGAAATCTTACCTGATGAAGTAGAGGTTGCAAAACAACAGATAAAGGGAAGTATCATATTTGGGCTTGAAAACACAAGTAGTCGAATGTCCAACATAGGAAAAAATATGCTGCTTTTAAACAAAATTATGGAGATAGAGCATATTACAAAGATAATAGATTCAATTAAATATGCAAACGTGATTGACACAGCAAGAGAGGTTTTGTCAAAAGAATTTTCGGTTGCTGTTGTTGGGAATAAAAAAGAGATGGATTTGAAAATCTTTGATCAAAGAGTACTGGCATAATAGAAAGGAGAAAGCATTTATGGTCTTGAGAGTAAAAAGAGCTGTCGATGCAAAGGATCTGCCGCTTCCAACATATATTTCAAGCGGGGCGGCAGGAATGGACCTGTTTGCGTGTGTTGAAAAAGAAGAGATTATAAACCCTGGTGAGATAAAGCTCATCCGAACAGGTCTTTACATTGAACTTCCGGAGGGATATGAAGCACAGGTACGACCTCGCAGTGGCCTTGCTTTGAAACATGGCATTACTGTTTTAAATTCTCCTGGAACAATAGATAGTGATTATAGGGGGGAGATAGGAGTAATATTGATTAACCTTGGCAAGGAGCCTTTTGTAGTAAAGAGAGGAGATAGGATAGCCCAGATGGTAATATCAAAGTTTGAAAGGATAGAAAAGATTGAAGAAACAGAAGAGCTATCAACAACGTCCAGGGCAGACAGAGGATTTGGCTCAAGTGGTGTGTAGAAAAGTAGGAGGGTAAAAGTATGCTTTTGAGCGAAATAAAAAATTCAAAACCTGTTGTATCTCAGCATTCAGGCAGAATTGTAGGAAGTTCTGAGTCGTTGGAGTTGGTAATTGACGATGAGGGGAATATACTGAGCATTGAACTTAAAAAGAAACGGGGGTTTAGGAGGGAGACGGAAGTGATTTCATGGGATGATATTGTTGTTATAGGTGAAGATGTAATAATTGCAAATATAAAAGAGGGGGAACATGAATGATTCTTCCAACCTCTTTTTTTGGTTTTTCTAAGTCTCAAGTGAGAAGTTATATTGAAAATCTTACACAGAGTTTTGAAAATTTAATCTCTAAGCTTGATAGAGAGAGAGACCTTTTGACTTTAGAAAACGAGAAACTTGCAAAAGAGATAGAAAAGCTCAAAAGAAATTTGTCTAAGTTACATATCAAGGATATTGAATGCTACAAATTTTTTATTGATGAGTTTTTCAGCAGTGAATGGGAAGAATATTACTCAAAAAAAGCACAGGAGGTTCGAGTAGAGTATTCAAAAACTTTAGAAGAGCTTGAAAAAATCAAGGAAAATATCATCCAGCATATTCGGTACCTTGAGAAGTACAAAGAGGAAATCTTGAAAAAGTTGAGTGTTTTGGTTGAGGAGATAGAAAAGTTTTTGAACGATCAAGAAAGCTTACCTGCTCAAAAACTTCAGAGAGACTTTTATGTAGATGATGTTCTGGTGCTACCTGCAGGAATTGTTATAAATCATGAGGTCATTGAAAGCATGAGAGAAAAAGGCTTTTTGATTGAATTTTTAAAACATCTTGCAAAGGAGGAAGAAGAATGAACATCGAAGTGAAGGTTTTAGAGATTTTAGAACAAAATCCCAAACTCTCTGCCGAAGAGATTGCAATAATGCTGGGTGAAAACAAAGAAAATATCGAAAAAACCATTAAAAAGCTTGAACAAGATAAGGTTATTGTAAAATATCACACAATTGTGAACTGGGAACGAACAGAAAAGGAAGTGGTTGAAGCAATTGTTGAGGTAAAAGTAACTCCCCAGAGAGGGTTTGGCTATGATGCAATTGCAAAAAGAATTTACAAGTTTCCTGAAGTAAAAGCTGTGTATTTGCTTTCAGGAGATTATGACCTGCATGTTGTTGTAGAAGGCAAGAGTATGAAAGATATTGCTCAGTTTGTTGGTTCTAAACTTGCACCACTTGAATACGTCCTTTCGACAGCAACCCATTTTATAATGAAAAAATATAAAGATGCAGGAGTAATACTTGAAGATGGTGAAAAGGACGACAGGGAGGTTATAACACCGTGAGTAATTTAGAAAAGTTTATTTCAAAAAGTGTTCAAAGTGTTCCACCATCGGGCATTAGGAAATTTTTTGATATTGTATCTGAGATGAAAGATGCTCTTTCGCTTGGAGTTGGTGAACCTGACTTTGTCACTCCATGGAACATTCGCGAAATGGGAATATATTCTATTGAAGAAGGGCACACCCACTATACATCAAACTTCGGACTTTTGGAGCTGAGAAAAGAGATTAGCAGGTATTTGAAAGATAGATTCGACCTTGACTATCCAAATTATAGGGATCAGATTTTAGTCACTGTTGGTGCAAGCGAAGCAATTGATATTGCACTAAGAAGTATCATAGACCCTGGTGATGAGGTCTTGATTCCTGAACCTTGTTTTGTTTCATACAAGCCATGTGTTATTTTTGCAGGTGGTGTACCGGTTGAGATTGAAACAAAACCAGAAAACGACTTTAAACTTAGAGCAGAGGATATTTTACCCAAAATATCTTCCAGAACTAAGGCTATTATTTTATCTTATCCCAACAATCCGACAGGTGCTATTATGACAAAAGATGATTTAAAAGAGATTGTTGATATATTGAAAGACAAAGAAATCATAGTAATTTCCGACGAAATATATGCTGAGCTTACATATGAAGGAAGTCATATTTCAATTGCCAACTTCTCTGAGATGAAAGAAAGGACAATTGTTATAAATGGTTTTTCAAAAGCTTTTGCTATGACGGGTTGGAGACTCGGATTTGTTGCTGCAAATGAGGTTTTTATCAAAGCAATGGCAAAGGTGCATCAGTACATCATAATGAGTGCTCCTACTTTTTCACAGTATGCGGCTATTGAAGCGCTAAGAAATGGGCTTTTAGAAGTTGAAAAGATGAGAGATGAATACAATAGAAGAAGACGCTATATGGTAAGCAGATTTAATAAGATGGGGCTTGAATGTTTTGAGCCAAAAGGAGCATTTTATGTTTTTCCATCCATAAAGTCCACCGGCCTTTCCTCAGAGGAGTTTGCAGAGAGGCTTTTGCACGAACAGAAAGTGGCGGTTGTGCCAGGTACTGCATTTGGGAGCTCGGGAGAAGGATTTATAAGATGTTCGTATGCCTATTCAATTGAAACAATAAAACATGCTTTGGACAGGATAGAAAAGTTTGTTTTAAACCTCAAAACTCAAGGTGTCTTCCAGCAAACTCATGAAAATAATGTGGTAGTGGAGAAGTAATATTATATATTTTATTATCAATTAGCTTGAAATTAAATCTTATCGAATAAGCGTGAAGAAGCAAGGGAGTATTTTGTGTTTTTTGTTCGCCGTAAATATAGTCCCCTACAATCGGATGACCAATTGATGATAAGTGAACTCTTAGCTGATGTGTTCTGCCTGTTATCGGTTTTAACTTTAACAGTGTGAAGTTTTCAAAACAGTCAATAACTTCATAGTAGGTGGAAGCAAAACTGCCATCTTGATGAATTTCTCTTTTAATTCCATCCTGCGAACGTTTGATGGGTTTTTCAATAAGCTCGCTTTTTTTTGTAAGTCTTCCGTGAACAATTGCAATGTATGTCTTTTCGACTTGCCTTTTTTCAAACTCACGTGAGACGATGCTGTGAAAGTAAGAGTTTTTAGCAAATACAACTATCCCTGAAGTCTCTTTATCTAACCTGTTTATTATGTGTGAAGTGAGGTTCTTAGAATTTAAATAATGTTCAACATAGTTTGCGATGGTATCAGAATAATGTCCTTTAGATGGATGTGAAGGAAGACCGGAAGGTTTGTTTACAAATAAAAAGAAGTTGTCCTCATACAATATGTCTATGCTACCTTCAACAGGAACTATGTTTGATTTGGAAGATATCAAATTAACTTCAATTATGGCGTTTTCTTCTGGATATTGGTTGGTAGAATAGATTGGAGGAATAAATCTTATTTGACCATGTGCCTTTAACCTGCTCGTCAGTGTTGAAGAAAAAAAGAGCTTTTTTTGCAATATCTGTTTATATGTCATGTTCAAATCTTCTTTTTTGACCACATATATTAGCTTCATAGTGTTTTTTCATCCTTCCTGTTAAAATTTTTAACATATGATATGATAATTTATTGAGGGTATCGCTCGCTATCATTTTTAAAACAATTATATCACAAAAACAATAGAGGTGATATGCTCTATGGCATTTAAATCTGGATTTGTTGCGTTAATTGGTCGTCCTAACGTTGGTAAAATCTACTCTTATGAACTACCTTGTTGGTAAAAAGATCTCTATTATTTCTCCCAAACCACAGACAACCAGAAATAGTATAAAAGGTATTCTAACGTTAGAAGATGCTCAGATTATATTCATCGACACACCAGGTGTTCATCCTCCAAAAGAATAAGCTTGGCGAGTATATGGGTAAAGGTATCTGAGAAGACTTTAAAAGAAGTAGATTTAATTTTGTATATTGTAGAAGCAATCGACAATGGAATTGGACCATGGGATGAAGCAATAATAGAAAAATTAAAGGATGTGGAGACTCCAAAGATTCTGGTTTTGAACAAATCTGACCTTGCTTCAAAAGAGAACGTAGAGATGTTGAAAAGTATTTTCTCCACAAAGCTGAATTTTGAATTTATAGTTGATATAGCGGCAATTAACGGTTACAATTGCGATCTACTTCTTAGCAGAATAAAGGAGTTGCTTCCAGAAGGGCCGAAGTATTATCTTGACGATATGACAACTGATGTGAGGGAAAGTTTTATTGTAGCAGAGATAATAAGAGAAAAGATTTTGCTTAATCTTTCTGAAGAAGTACCGCACGGCGTTGGAATTGCAATTGAGAGGTTTGCAGAGAGAGAAAACAAAGATATACTGGATATAGAGGCAATCATTTACTGTGAAAAAGATTCGCACAAAGCAATAATTATTGGTAAAGGGGGACAAATGCTTAAGAAAATTGGAATGCAAGCACGGGAAGAGCTTGAGATGATATTTGGAATGAAAGTAAATCTTCAGCTTTGGGTAAAAGTTAAGAAAAACTGGAGAGATGACATCTCTGCCATGAAAATGCTCGGTTATAACCTTAAAGAGGTCTGAGGAATAGATGAAATTAATTAAAACTAAAGGAATTGTGTTAAAAGAGATAAATTTTGAAGAGTCGAGCAAGATTTTGACTGTGTTCACGAGCGAATTTTGGCAAAATTCAAGTTTTGTCAAAAAATTGTAAAAGATTATTGAGTGTACTTTCTGCTGTGTCCCAGCCGCTTATGTACTGTGAATTTGTTATAAGAAAGACAAAAGATATATTCTCAATTTCATCAGCATCTGTAATTGAATCATTTTTTGAACTGTCTCAAGATGTAAATCTTGCAATTTATTCTGGATATCTTATTGAACTTGTTGACAGTTTCTTGGAATTTGAACAGAAAAACGAAGATGTTTTAAGACTTCTTTTAAACTCCCTTTATCTTCTGAAAAAAGGCAAAGATCCTGAGGTAGTCAGTAGGATATTTGAAATAAAAATTTTAGTATATACAGGCTTTTTCCCTCAGTTTACCCAGTGTGTAAAGTGTCAGAGAAAAGACATTACAAGAGCGTTCTTTTCTTTCAAAAACAGTGGTCTTACTTGCGAAAAGTGCAAAGAAGAGAACGATATAGAAATTGAAATTGAAGTTGTAAAGAGTATTTTGGTTATTGCAGCAACCAATTTGAAAAAGCTCAACAAGATTTCATTTGACAGGTCTTTGAATGACAAAATAAAGACCATAACGCTACCATATATTAAAGTGCTGCTGCAAACAGACATCAAAATTCTTGATTTTTTTAAGTTTATACAATAAAATAAATTCGACTTGTGATAAAAATAATAAGTTTGAAGGTGGTAAGAGCAATATGGTAACAATGGATGAAATAGTTGCCCTTTGCAAACGTCGTGGATTTATATTCCAATCAAGCGAGATATATGGTGGACTCAATAGCTGCTGGGACTATGGTCCTCTTGGTGTAGAGATGAAAAATAACATAAAAAGACTGTGGTGGAAAGCAAACGTCCAGCTCAGAGACGATGTTGTGGGGCTTGACTCGAGCATCTTGATGAACCCAAAGGTATGGGAAGCAAGTGGGCACTTGAGTAATTTTGCCGACCCTATGGCTGACTGCAAGGTGTGCAAAAAAAGATGGAGAACAGATCAGTTACAAGAGTACAAATGCCCTGAGTGCGGCGGTGAACTTACTGAGGCAAGGATGTTCAACCTTATGTTCAAAACATTTATGGGCCCTGTGGAGGACGAGTCGGCAGTAGTATACTTGAGACCTGAAACAGCACAAGGTATTTTTGTAAACTTTGTAAACGTACAGCAGACCATGAGAAAAAAACTTCCTTTTGGGATTGCTCAGATTGGTAAGTCGTTCAGAAATGAAATCACGCCTGGTAATTTATCTTCAGGACAAGAGAGTTTGAACAAATGGAAATCGAGTATTTTGTAAAACCAGGAACAGATGATTACTGGCACAGACATTGGATTGACCAGAGAATAAACTGGTATTACAAACTGGGAATAAGAAAAGAAAACTTGAGAATTCGAGAACATGGTAAGAATGAACTTGCACACTATGCAAAGGCGTGTGTGGATATTGAATATTTATTCCCAATGGGATGGTCTGAACTTGAAGGTATTGCTAACAGGACCGATTTTGACTTAACGCAACATCAAAAATACAGTGGTGAAAACTTATCATATTTTGACGATGAGACAAAACAAAGGTATATTCCATATGTAATTGAGCCATCTGCGGGCGTAGACAGGTCTTTTACTTGCATTTTTGATTGATGCATATGAATACCAGCAGATTGATAAAGATGACTTCAGAGTGGTACTTCACCTTCATCCTGCGATTGCGCCTGTAAAAGCTGCTGTCTTCC
>Ga0074394_1032_pt1 | contig 18463 bp, 19 predicted proteins | sample YelNatPoosite2B6_FD_65461 | JGI IMG/M metagenome (GOLD analysis project Ga0074394, IMG submission 65461) | Hot spring thermophilic microbial communities from Obsidian Pool, Yellowstone National Park, USA - site 2 B6 (version 4) (version 4) | ecosystem: Environmental > Aquatic > Thermal springs >...
TTAAGAACAACCTTCTATAGTAAAGACTCCACCCTTTTGTTGATTCAGTTCAGTAACTCTGCAGCATCAATTGAAACACAGAACGCAATTTCTGAAATTAGAAAAATAGCTACAAAACAGTGTTTTTTGAGTGGTATGTCAGCAATAATCAAAGACACAAGAGATCTTTCAGACAGAGAAACACCGCTTTATGTTGCTATTGCAGTTTTATTTATATTCATTCTATTAATTTTGACAATGGAATCTCCGGTAATACCAATCTTATTTTTGCTGAGCATTGGAATGGGCTATTATCTATAACCTTGGGACAAATAAGTTCCTTGGACAGATTTCTTATATAACAAAGGCTTTAGCAGCAGTTTTGCAACTTGGTGTAACCATGGATTTTTCAATCTTCCTTATGCACAGATATGATGAAGAAAGAAAAAGATTTGAATCAAAGGAAGAGGCTATGGCAGAGGCAATATCAAAGACCCTGGTTGCAATACTCTCAAGCGCTGCAACAGCCATTGCAGGATTTTTAGCACTTTGTGCAATGCGACTTAGAATCGGGGCAGATATAGGGATTGTCATGGCAAAAGGAGTATTTTTGGGCGTGCTTGGAACAATTACAATACTTCCAGCACTGATACTTGAATTTGATAATGCAATCCATAAATATAGGCTTAAAAACATATTGCCAACATTTAGCCATACAGCAAACTTTGTTTCTAAAAATTATGTAATTTTGTTTATAATCTTTCTCATTGCATTTATACCTGCTATATATGGTAGAAATAATTTGAAGGTTTACTATAACCTTATTGATTCACTGCCAAAAACAATGAAGTCTGTTTGAGGCAACTGATCTTCTCAAAAAAGAATATAACATGATTACTACTCATATGATTCTGGTTGAACAGGTCTTTACCGGGTTACAAAATCAAAAGTATGTGTGAGGGAAATTAAGAATGTAAAAGGTGTAGAGAAAGTTTTGGCATTTGATGAAGTTTTAGGTCCGGCTATACCGAAGAATTTTATTCCGCAAGAATTAAAAGATAATTTTGAAAAAGGTAAATATAAACTTATTATGGTAAACTCTGCTTACAAAGCAGCAACGCAGGAGGAAAATCAACAGATAGAGATGATTCAGCATATTGTAAAGAAGTACAGCAAAAACTCTTATGTGACTGGAGAAGGTGTTTTGACAAAAGATATGATTGAAATGGCAGATATAGACCTCAAAAGAGTGGATTTTATTTCAATTTTAGCAATATTTATTATCATTTTGATTACGTTTAAATCAATCTCAATACCAGTAATTTTGGTATCTGCTATAGAGCTTGCAATTTTGATTAATTTATCAATTCCATATTATACAAAAACAGTGGTGCCGTTTATTGCTTCAATAGTTCTTGGAACAATTCAACTTGGCTCTGCTATAAACTATGCCATTTTGATGACAACAAGGTTCAGGGAAGAAATACGAAAAGGACTTGACAGGTTTGAAGCTATAAGAGTAGCAGTGAAAACTTCTTCAAGGTCTGTTGTTACAAGTGCACTTGCGTTTGCATTTTCAACACTAGCAGTAGCAATCATTGCAAAAATAGATATGATAAGAAGTCTTTGTGAAATGCTCTCAAGAGGTGCAGTCATAAGTATGATAGTTTATATTGGTTTATTCTGCCATCATTGCTTCTTTTATTTGAAGGTGTTATTGCAAAAACAACGTTCAGCTGGGGAACAAAAAAAGCTTCAATAAAACCTGAAGAAGAATATGAGACTTTGTAGAGAAAGAGTAAAAAAGGAGAGTGAAATAATATGATGAGAAATATAAGATTTTTAAAATTAATTTCTCTGTGTGTTGCAACAGTATTTCTATTAACGAACGTTGCTTTTGCTGGTGAAGCTGTAAAGAAAGAAACAGTGTACGTTATTTTAGATGCTACCGGAAAAGTAAAAAGTCAGATAGTAACTGACTGGATACATTCAGATACTCCAAATTCTACAATAAAAGACAAATCAGAGCTTGAAAATATAGTAAATCTAAAAGGTGACGAAAGTCCCCAAAAGGATGGTAAATATATTACATGGAAGTTAAATACCAATGATTTATTCTATCAGGGAACTATATCAAAGCAACTTCCTTTTATAGTTTCAATTAAATATTACTTGAATGGAAAAGAGATAGAACCTCAATATTTAGCAGGAAGGTCTGGAAAGGTAAAAATTAAAATAGAAGTTGAAAATAAGCAGCACAAGATTGTAAAGATTAATGGAAAGAATAAAACAATCTATCTACCTTTGACTTTTGCTGCAGTTGTAAATCTTCCTCTTGATAAATTTGAGAATGTCAAGACAAATGTTGGTGAGGTGATAACAGAGGGAAATACACAGGCTGTGGTTTCGGTGCTTTTACCTGGTCTTTTGGAGAGCCTTGGGATGAAGAGTGAAAATGATATTGTAGATATTCCAAAATATATAGAAATCACAGCTGATTGTAAGTATTTTGAGCTTTCTCCAATCTATATGGTTGCAACAAATAAACTACTTGACATAAAAGACATAAAAGAGATTGATTCAATTGATAGTTTGCAAAAAGCTATTAATACACTTTACACATCAAGTGAAAAAATCCTTGAAGGTGCTGTAAAACTTTCTGATGGAGAGAAAGAGTTTACACTGAATTTTGAAAAGTTTACAAATGGTTTAAAACTTTTATCAGATGCGTCAGGTCAACTTTGTAAAGGAATAGAAAGTCTTGAAGACGGAACAAATAAACTCTATACATCCTCAAAACAGCTGAAGATAGGAACAGGTGAACTTAATAAAAACTCTCAAAAGCTTTACAAAGGTGTGGCAGAATTTGGAGATGGGGTTTATAAATACACATATGCAACTTCACAGTTTTCAGACGGTGCAATAAAAATAGTAGATGGATATGAGCTTCTTTTTGCAAAGAATCAAGAACTATTTGAAGCTGTAAAAAAAGTATCATCTGGTCTTGATTTAGCTACTTCTTCACAGAAGGATTTAGTGGCTGGGGCAAAGAAGCTGGAGGATGCAATTCAAAATCTTCTTGAAGGGAATAAAAAGGAACTTGAGGTTTTGAACATAGTTTACAATGGATTTGATGCAATTATTTCTGGTTTACAAAAGTTAGAAAGTATTCCTGTTGTTAAGGATGTGGTTTCAAACCTTATAGCAGGGATTGACAAACAAAGACAGGCAATAAAGGGTTTAATTGATTCAAAACAGGCAATGATAAATGGTCTTTCACAGATTCTTGATAATTTAAAAAAGATGTCTCAGGGGCAAGAAAAGTTAAGCATAGCTTTGATGCAGTTGAAAGATGCACAGGCTAAAATTGCAAACTCGTCTGATTTGATTGTACAGAATCAAAAACTTTTAAAACAGTCAGCGACTAAACTAAAAGATAGTAAAAATATTTTGGATGAAGGAGCAAAAAAACTTTTAAATTCAAAAGATCAACTTGTAAACGGTACAAAATCATTTTGTGAAGGGATAGAAAAACTTGATAGTGCAACGGCACAGTTTGTCTCTGGCACAGAAAAGTTGAATGAAGGTGCAAAACAGCTCTCTGGTGGGATGATGGAATTTGATAAAAATATAAAAATGGTTTATTCAGCATCAGGGAAACTTTTAGAAGGTTCAAAAAAACTTGAAGATGGTGCAGAGTCTCTTAGTATTAATTATCATAAATTTCACAACGAAGGTATACAAAAGCTGTATTCTAAAGCAGATGAGACAATAGAAAAACTAAATGATATAAAGGATACTTTAAATGAGCTTAAAGAATTTTCACAAAGTTATAAGACATTTTCTGGTATTTCAGATGAACTTGATGGTGAAGTGAAATTTATTTTAAAGACAGATGAGATAAAAGCAAAGGAAGAAAAACAGGTTTTAAAAGAAATAAAAACAGTAAGTTTACAGAATAATGAGAGGAAAAGTTTTTGGAAGTGGCTTTTAGGGCTTTTGCATATCAAGGTGGAATGAGGCAAAAGCCCTCTTTTTTTATTTTATTTGACAATTAAAACATGTGTGTTATATTATATATAACATATATAACTTAAAAAGAGGTGCTTTGTTTTGATATCTAGTTTAAAAATTATCTTTATGTGCATTACACTTATCATCTCAGTGTTCTTTCCGTTTGTGCTGGCAGTGATTGTTTTAAAAAAGTACTCGGGAGTTTTAAAGTCAATATTAATAGGAGCGTTGATATTTTTCATTTCTCAGATTGTTCTGAGAATGCCTATAATTCAGATTTTATCAAAACAAAATTACTTTATAGAATTTTCCAAACATTACATTTTATATTCTCTATTTTTAGGCATGACAGCTGGAATTTTTGAAGAGATTGGTAGATACATTGGTTTTAGAGGGTTTTTAAAAGATAGGCTCAACTATCAAAATGGTATTGCTTATGGAATTGGGCATGGGGGAATTGAGCCAGTTTTAATTGTTGGGATAACCTATATAAATAACATTGTGTATTCATTCTTAATCAATGCTGGAATTTTAGATTCGCTTCTAAAAGGCAAGGTTGGAGCTGGGGTAGTCGGTACTATAAAAAGTGCCCTGATAAATACGCCAGATTCGGCGTTTCTTCTTGCCGGCTTTGAAAGAATCTTCACAATGGCAATTCAGATTGCTCTTTCGCTTTTGGTTCTGGTAGCTGTTAAGAAAAGAAAGCTTTATTATCTTCTTCTGGCGATATTGCTTCACACAATTATTGATGCACCGGTTGCGTACATGTCATTATTGAAAGTTAATATATTTGTTCTTGAGTTTGTAGTTTTGCTATGGGCTGTGTTGAGCTTGGTCTACATTATAAAGTGGCAAGACATTCATAGAATACAAGAAAACTAAAAGGGCGGAAAGTGTGATGTTTATAAAAATTGACTTTACCTCTGACATACCAATTTATGAGCAAATAAAGAACCAAATAATAGAGGCAGTAGCAAGAGGAGAACTTCAAAATGGTGATAGTCTTCCTTCTATCCGAGACCTTGCAAGCGAAATTAGCGTCAACATGCACACAGTTGCAAAGGCATATAATGAGCTCAAAGACATGGGACTTATTGCTATTAACAAAAAGCATGGGGCTTATATTGCTGTGAGCAAAAGTTATGATAAAGAGTTTTTAAATGAGATAATAAAAGAAGTTACCCCAATTGTTGCAAAAGCCATTTGCAAGGGTATGAATAAGTATGAATTAATAAGGTTGATTGAAACTATTTTTGATGATTTTGGGGGAAAGAAAGATGCATGAAAAACTACTGATTTTTATCCTTTCTTTTCCTGCACAGATTTTTCTTGTTCTACTGTGTTTTTTTATTCCGTACTTTTCGAGAGAGCATATTTTGTTTGGGGTAAACGTTCCGCCTACTATTAAAAAAAGTGAAGTTACAAAGAAATTTTATAAAGAATACTGGAAAAACTTTGCTCTAACAGTTTTAATTCCTACTTTGTTGTTTTTCTATATTCTTTTTGAGAGTACAGAGAGAGTTTTGATAAAATACAACATATTATATCCACTGTTTGTCATTGTTTTAATGACACTCAATCACTATGTAATCTACAGAAAAGTTTTAAAAGCTAAGAAAAAAGGTAATTGGCAAGAAGGAAAAAAGCAAATTGTGGTTGTCCCTATTAAAAAGGATAAAAAAGGGGGATATCCGTCAAGGTTGTGGTTTTTAGTACCAATTGGTGTGTTTATAGGTTTGTTAATAATAACTGTGGTGAGATACAACCAACTTCCTAAGATAATTCCACTTCATTACAACCTAAAGCTTGAAGTTGATTATATTGGGCCAAAGTCAGAACTCATAAAGCCTCTCAGTGTGATGTTTGGAAGTATGTTGTTAGCTCAGGGACTGGGATATTTTGTTTATGAGCTAACAAAAAAAGGTAAAATGAAACTGAGTATATATTTTCCTGAGAAATCTGCAGAGCAGAACGAGAAAGTAAAAAGCTATACAGCGTACTTTTTGATTTGGATTTTAGTCTTAATAGAGCTTATAATGGGTTTGGTTATTTTTTCAATGCTTGACATCATAAATATTCAAACCACGTTGGCCTTACTTCCAGTTTTTCTCATATTTCCCTTAATAACATTAGGATATTATCTTATGAAAGTATTCAACATTAATTCTGAAAGGTTAAATTTGATGCCAGAAGAAAAAATATCCGAAAAAATAATTGACAGAGATGACGACAAATACTGGATTGCAGGGATGTTTTATTACAATCCTGACGACCCTGCCATCTTTGTCGAAAGGCGGGTTGGGGGATTTGGCTGGGATTTAAACTACGCAAAGCCGCTTGGCAAGTTCATAGGGTTTTTAATAATTGGTATTTTGGTTGCAGTAGTAGTTGTGAGTTTGGTTTTGTTGTAAAGTTATTACTTTAAATTTGAATTTTAGAAAAGTTTATTGTTATCGATGATTTAAATGAGGTATAATAAAAGTAGCAAGGTCTTTTTGCAATAATTGTGATTTTACAAAAAGGAGAAAAGTATGAGCACTTATAGAAAGTATGATGAAGGATACAAGAAATTGTTTTCTAATAAAGAGAATCTAATTTGGTTTTTACAGAATGTTTTGAATGAAGAGAGATTTAGGAGAATAGAAAAGAATGATATAGAGATTATTGCAACTGAGTCGATAAATAAAAAGTGGCAAAAGAAAAGCTCAGACATAGTATATAAGATAAAATATAAAGATTCTTTCTTTTGTTTGACCATTGAATTTCAAAGTAGAGAGGACAAGAGAATTTTACACAGATTATATGAATATATGCATCTCATTCAGCTCAAGAACAAAGTAAATAGTGAAATACCAGTAGTTGTGCCAATTGTGCTGTATAATGGCATAAGTCATTGGAAACCTAATGAACAGTATAGCGAAATTATCCTATTTGCAGAAGATTTTCCTGAGTACGCACAAAATTTCAAGGTGATATTCTTAGATATCAAAAGTATACCCGAGGAGAAGTTAATTAGTGCATCAAACGTATTAGCAATAGCAATGTACATTGACCAAGTATCTAATAATCCTGAAAGGGTGCTTAATAGAATATTGAATTTAAGAGGAAAAATACATCTTAACTGGGAACAGAGAGAAGAATTAGCTGATTGGTTGTATGAGGTTATTTTAAGGTCTTATGGTGTTAGTGAAGAAGAAGCAGAAGAAATGTTTAAAAAATCAGGATTGGAGGTGGATGAGATGTTTTCAAGCACAGCCGAAAAGATAAAGCAAGGAATTGAGAGAGAAAAGAAAAAAATTGCTAAAGAGGCAATGAAGCAAGGCATGAAGCAAGGTATGAAACAAGGTATGAAACAAGGTATGAAACGCGCAATGAAATTAATCGCAAAACAGATGCTAAAAGATAATCAACCTATAGAGCTTATTTCAAAGTATACGGGTCTTACACCTGAAGAAATAAAAAAATTGAAGTAAGAACAAACTATGGTTCTTATAACTTAAAGTTTTTTGTTGAGTTTGATTTTCTTGCAAAGCTTTTTCCAAAGTGCTATACTAAAAAGTGAAAAATTAAATATAGTGGTTTTAAGGGGGAGCTGAGCGGGGCAAAGCTCGGCTGAGAGTAGGCACTAAAAATCCCTGTGCCTTGACCCTTTGAACCTGATCCGGGTAATGCCGGCGAAGGGAGAAAACAGCGTTTAAGAGCCTTTAATGCAAATCAGTCCGGCATTAAAGGCTTTTTGTTTTGGAAAAAACAAAGTCTCCCACCATCAAAAGTTTTTCAAGCAATAATTTTAAATTAGCTGCCGGCAAAGGCAGCCTTTTTTTTAATGGAGGTGAAAATCTTGATAAGGGTAAATGACAAAGAGATAGAGTTTTGCGGGAATGTTCTTGAGCTTTTGCTAAGTCTTAATTTAAATCCTCAAGTCTGTGCAGTTTTAGTCAATGGCGAAATTGTGAAAAAAGAGTTGTGGGAAAATTTATTGCTCAAAGACGGAGATTATGTTGAAATTGTCAGTTTTGTAGGCGGTGGTTAAGTGATTCAGGTTTTGCAAGTTTAAAAACTATACGCAGAAAGGAGACGATTGATATGTTCGAGATAGGTGGCAAGACCCTCAAATCAAGACTTTTTGTTGGCACAGGAAAGCTTCCTGACTACTCACTTATTGAAAAAATGTACTATGAGGCAGGGGTAGAAGTTTTTGCAGTAGCTGTAAGACGAATTGGTCCTAACACTAAGCATACCAAAAATGTGTTAGAATATATCCCTAATGATGCAATAATCATGGTAAATACTTCAGGTGCTCAGGACTACAAGGAAGCTGTAAAGATTGCCATGATAGGAAGAGAACTTACAAATTCCAACTGGGTAAAAGTTGAGATTGAAAAGGACACAAAGTATCTTTTCCCGGACAGTATTGAGACTTTGAAAGCCTGTGAAATTCTTGTAAAAGAAGGGTTCAAAGTATTTCCGTATATATACCCAGATTTAAATCTTGCAAAAGAACTTGAACAAATTGGTGTTGAGGCTGTCATGCCGCTTGGCTCACCAATTGGGACAAACAAAGGTATAGGTTGTGAAGTGCTTTTAAAACCAATTATAAACGAGATAAAAATCCCTGTCATAATTGATGCTGGGATAGGAAGACCATCTCACGCGGCAAAGGCTATGGAGATGGGAGCTGATGCTGTGCTTATCAACACAGCCATTGCAACATCTTCAGACCCTGTGAAAATGGCTTTAGCATTTTCTAAAGCTGTTGAGGCAGGAAGGCTTGCTTTTGAGGTTGGACTTTTGAAAGAATATGAATATGCTCAAGCATCATCACCTTTGGAAGATTTTATAACAGGCTAAAATATATATTTCAAATATTTCAAACAAAAAAAAGAAGGTGCTAAGTAAAAATGACAGAGTTTATAGGAAAAGCTCAAAAAGTTTGGGAAGAGTTTAAAGATTATATTCCCACTTATGATGAAGTATGTGAGATCTTAGAAAAAGAAGTTGTAAGCATTGAAGATGTGGCAAAACTCTTGAATGTGGAAGATAAAAATTCAATCCTTCTTATGGCAAGCAAAGCCAAAAAGCTTACAAGAGAAAACTTTGGCAAGGTTATCCTCTTGTATGCGCCACTGTATATCTCAAACTACTGTCAAAACGGATGTGTTTACTGTGGATTTTCTTGTAGGAAAAATTATAAAAGAGAAAAACTTGTTCTTGATGAAATTGAAAATGAGCTAAGAAGTATGAAAGAAGAGGGTATCGATTCTGTTATAATCCTCACAGGAGAGGATAGAATACACTCTCCAGTTGACTATATTAAACAAGCTTGCAAAATAGCTGCAAATTATATGTCAGAGGTTTCGATTGAGGTTTATCCTCTTTTTGAAGAAGAGTATAGAAGTCTTGCAAACGCTGGTGTTGTGGGGATCACCATATATCAGGAGACTTATCAAAAAGAAGACTATGAGAAGCTGCATCCTTTTGGACCAAAGAAGGATTTTGAGTTCAGGCTCACGGCTGTTGAAAGAGCCCTGTTGGCCGGATTTCATGAGGCATGCGTGGGACCGCTTTTAGGGCTGTCTCATCCCAAAAAAGATGTACTTTGTACTTTGCTTCATGCAGAGTATCTTCTTGACAAATTTCCCAAAACAGAAATTTCAGTTTCATTCCCGCGCGTAAGATCCGCAGGTACAGATTTTGTTCCAAAGTTTTTTGTTTCTGACAAGGAATTTATAAAATTTTTGATTGTTGCAAGGATCTATCTTCCAAGGGTTGGTATTGTTATATCCACAAGGGAAGATGCGCGACTTCGCGATGCGCTCGTTGATGTGTGCATAACAAAGATGTCAGCAGGCTCTAAAACAACTGTCGGCGGATATGCAACGCAGGAAGAAAGAGATGCCCAGTTTGAGATTGAGGATAGAAGAAGCGTTGCTGAGGTTGTAGATAGTATAATAAGAAAAGGACTGAGGCCTGAGTTTACTAACTGGGTAAGGGGTGTAAACAGTTTATGAGCTTATTTGACCTTATGCTAAGAAACTATTTTGATGAAAAAATGCTTGAAAAACTCTCAAAAGTCAAAATTCTTATCATTGGCTGTGGTGGTCTTGGATCTAACATTGCAGTGTTGCTGGTTAGATGCGGTGTCAAAAATCTTACAATAGTCGATTTTGACAAAGTGGACATTTCAAACCTCAACAGGCAAAACTATTTCTTTTATCAAGTAGGAGAGGATAAAACCTCTGCACTCAAAGACATTCTTTCAAAGATAAATCCTTATGTAATTGTAAAAGCTGTGAACATGAAGGTTGATGAGTCGAACATAGATAGCTTGATTTTGGAACATGACATCATTGTTGAAGCTGTTGATAATGAACTTACCAAGGTTTTAATTTTCAGAAAGGCACATGAGCATGGTAAAAAGGTAGTGTTGGCATCAGGAATTGCAGGGTTTGGCGACTGTGAAAACATAAAAATCAAACGTGGCAAGAACTTTTCCATAGTGGGGGACTTTGTAACGTCAATAAAAGATAAAAAACCTCTTGCTCCAAAAGTAGTTGCAGTTGCTGCAATGCAGGCAGATGAGGTTTTGAGGATGGTGAGCGAACTTGAGTTTGACTAAAGAAGAAAAATTAGAGCTATTTTCCATATATACTATCTATGGAATGACAGCTGAGAAGTTTTCAAACGGAAGGTCTAATATTGAAGTTGTAAAAGCTATGCTTGACAGCGGCATAAAAATCATTCAGTACAGGGAAAAATACAAATCTTTGAAAGAAAAATACAAAGAATGTCTTGAGATAAGAAAGCTCACAGAAGATTATGGGGCCCTCTTAATTGTTAACGACCATGTAGACCTTTGCCAGATGGTAGGTGCAGATGGTGTTCATTTAGGGCAAGAAGACTTACCAGCAGATGAGGTGAGAAAACTTTTGGGCGATAAATTTATAATCGGTGTTACCACACACACAAAGGATCAAGTTTTGAAAGCAAAGGAAGATGGTGCTGACTATGTGGGTTTGGGACCAATCTTTGCAAGTTTTACAAAAGACAATCCACATCCACCAATTGGGCTTGAAATGGTAAGATGGGCAGCTGAAAACTCACCACTGCCTTTTGTTGCAATAGGTGGGATTAAAGAGCACAATTTAAAAGATGTCTTGGCAAATGGTGCAAGGTGTATCTGTGCTGTTACAGAGATTGTGGGTGCAGATGATATTCGCAAAAAGATAGAAAGCCTTTTTAAGATTTTGAGAAGTTTTGAAAGGAGCTGACAAAAAATGACTCAAATGAGCTTAGCAAAACAGGGGATATTTACAAGAGAGATGGAGCTTGCCATTAAAAATGAAGAGATATCTAAAAAAGAATTCTTGCAAAAGGTTGCAGAAGGTAAAATTGTAATTCCTGCTAACAGAAATAGAAAAAGAGAAAAATACTTTGCAATTGGAGATGGAACATATGTTAAAATTAATGTTAATCTTGGAGTGTCAGAGGCATGTCCAAACTTTGATCTAGAGCGTCAAAAACTTGAACTTGCAAAGAAATTTGATGTTGAATCTGTAATGGATTTGTCCAGTGGTCTTGATGCTTCAAACTTCAGAAAATACATTCTTCAAAACTATGATTTTATAGTAGGAACAGTACCGGTTTATCAGGTTGCATCAAGGCACGATGACATTACAAAGGTTGACAGCAAAGAGTTTATAGAAGAAATAGAAAGGCAGGCAGAAGAAGGAGTTGACTTTTTCACAATCCATGCAGGAATTACAAGAAAAGCTTTGGAGAGGCTTGAAAAAAATGAACGTTTGCTCAAAATTGTCTCAAGAGGCGGAGCACTTCTTTATAAATGGATGATGACAAACCGAAAAGAAAATCCTTTGTATGAACATTTTGATGAGATTTTAAAGATTTGCAAAAAACATGATGTTACAATAAGTCTTGGAGACAGTCTCAGACCCGGCGCGGTCTATGATGCAACAGACGCACTTCAGATAGAAGAGCTTATAAATCTTGGTGAACTTACAAAAATGGCTTGGAAAGAGGATGTGCAGGTGATGATAGAAGGACCAGGGCACATGAGAGCAAACGAGATTGCAGCAAACATGGTAATTCAAAAAAGGCTTTGCCACGGTGCACCGTTTTATGTTTTGGGTCCTCTTACAACAGACATTGCAGCAGGGTATGACCATATATCAGGTGCGATGGGAGCGCTCATTGCAGCTTTGAATGGAGCAGATTTTCTGTGTTATGTTACACCTGCTGAACATTTGAGACTTCCATCTTTAGAGGATGTCAAAGAAGGGATTGTAGCGTTCAAGATTGCTGCACACAGTGCAAATATAGCAAAAGGATTCAAAAAGCCACTTGAAAAGGATATTGAAATGTCAGTTGCAAGAAGAGACCTTGATTGGGAAAAGATGATAAGCATTTCAGTTGACCCTGAGAAGGCAAGAGAGTACAGAAGCAGTTTCACATCTGAGACATGTTCAATGTGTGGCAGGCTCTGTGCTGTAAAAAATTCAAGGGATGAGACCATTTTGTAAAAGCTGTGACATGTTTTTTCAGAGAAGGAGATGAAAGTAGAAAGATGAAAAAAGTACTCATAATTGCCGGGTTTGACCCCTCAGGTGGTGCAGGCGTTTTGCTTGACATAAAAGTTGTAAGGGCGTTAAATAGTTATGCAGCATCTGTAGTAACATCTTTGACAGTCCAGGATACTCAAAGGGTCTATGACTTAAAACCCATAGACCCTCATTTTTTTGAGTATCAGCTTCAAAAAGTGGTTGAAGATATAAAGCCAGATAGTGTCAAGATTGGACTTTTAGGAAGTTCTGAGATAGCAGTTGTTTTGCTGAGAAACTTAAAAAAATACGGTCTTAAAAACATAATTTGTGACCCGGTTTTGAAGTCTACAAGCGGTTTTGAGTTTTGTAAAAGTGAGTTTGTAGAATTTTTAAAGTATGACTTTTTCAAAGCCTGTGATGTCATCACCCCAAACAAAAACGAAGCAGAACTCATTTTTGATGTGGAAATTAAAAATTTTGATGAAGATGTTCTAAGCTGCGTTCAGGAAAGAATGAAGAGAATGGGCATAAAATCATGCATCCTAAAAGGTGGTCATCTTGATGGCGAGCTTGCAGAGGATGTTTTGATAACTCAAAATGAAATTTATAGAGTCTCGGCTATAAAAAAGGGTTTGCCAGATGAGATTCACGGGACTGGCTGTGCATTTTCATCTGCATTTGCCACTTTCCTTGCAAAGGGATATAATATGTATGATGCATTAAAACAAACTAAGGATTTTATGATAGGCTTGATAAACGCTTCAGTAAAGATAGGAAATGGAAGATTAGTTTTAAATCCGTAATAATATTTTATAGAAAATTTTCCTTAAAGATTTTGATAGGAAGGTGTATGTCAAATTGGCAATAAAGTTTGAGCTAATAAAAAAGAGCAAGAAATCCAATGCAAGACGGGGAAGACTCTATACACCACACGGAGTGATTGAAACACCAGTTTTCATGCCGGTTGGAACGCAGGCAACTGTCAAGGCTATAATGCACAGAGACCTATACGAGATGGGTACACAGATAATCTTGGCAAACACATACCACCTTTATTTAAGACCTGGCGTAGATGTTATAAAAGAAGCAGGTGGGCTTCACAAGTTCATGAACTGGCAAAAACCAATTTTAACTGACAGTGGCGGGTTTCAAGTGTTTTCACTCAGCAAACTTCGAACAATAACAGAAGATGGTGTTGAGTTCAGGTCGCACATAGATGGTTCTCGGCACTTTTTCACACCCGAAAAGGTGATAGAGATACAAAACATTTTAGGTTCTGACATCATAATGGCGTTTGATGAGTGTGTGCCATACCCTGTTGATCATGAATATGCAAAATGGGCGGTTGAGAGGACTGCAAGGTGGCTAAAAAGGTGCAAAGCTCATCATAAAAACACTGAAAATCAGGCACTGTTTGGGATAGTGCAGGGTTCAACTTACAAGGATTTGAGGATAGAGAGTGCAAAGCGTACAGTTGAAGAAGACCTTCCCGGCTATGCGATAGGCGGGCTTTCTGTTGGTGAGCCAAAACAGCTCATGTATGAGATGATAGAAGTATTGCATCCAATCCTGCCAGAAGATAAACCTCGCTACTTGATGGGGGTTGGAACACCGGACTGCCTTTATGAATCTGTCATTCGCGGTGTTGACATGTTTGACTGCGTGTTTGCAACCCGCACTGCAAGAAATGGCACAGTTTTCACAAAAGAAGGACGAATGATTATCAAAAACGCTCAGTATGCAAAAGACTTTAGACCCATAGAAGAAGACTGTGACTGTTACACATGCCAGAACTTTACAAGAGCATATTTGAGACACCTGATCAAAGCTGAAGAAATCCTTGGTGCAATCCTTCTTTCCATCCACAACGTCAGGTTCTTGCTAAGGTTTATGGAAAAGCTGAGAAAGGATATTGAAGAGGATAGGATATAAAGTTTTAGCTTATCTATTTACATTGAATTTTATTTGCTTTTATGATTTTTCCTGAAGCTGTAATTATTCCATTTGCTGAAATAAAGCAAAACCATAATAAAGCATGGTTTTTGTATCTCAATGCTGCTTCGAAAGGTATATGTAATAAAATTGTTCCTAAAATTACAAGTCCACCTATAATAATTATTGAATTTGAAAAATTACAGTTTTTAATTTCTAAAATTAACCCTAAAAGAGCAGTAAATAGAATGATGTAATAATATATATCGAAGAGGAGTTTGATTATTTTATTGTTCTTGGGGAATATTAACTTCCCAGCAGTATTTTGCAATTGTGCGCCAGCAACATAATCATATGATTCATGATCAGCGTGCCACATAGTTATTATTTTGTCGGAAATAAAACTTATTATTTTTTTCTCTTTTATAAGGTTTTGAAGTCGGTTAAGACCAAGATTAAAAAATGTTTTTTGAGCTTGATTAGGACCTGTTTCTTTTATAAGTCTTCCGAATAGTTCTGAATCATTTTTATTCCACTGCCCATGAGAAGATATATTCATTCCAACATACAGATTCCAACCTATTCGGGTTGAGGCAATTTTTTGGTTAATTATTGATTCAATTATAATGTTTAGAGAGAATGATGCAAGAAGATAAGTTGCCAACATTATAAAAATGGCAATAAATTTAAAAAAATGTATATTGTTCATATCCTTTTTTAGAAAATTGTTGTTAGTTTCTTTGGAAAATACGATATAAAATAATGTCATTGCAATAAAAAGGATAATTCCATTTGGTCTGATACTACTTAACCAAGCAAGCAAAATACCAATAAAAGCCAGATTAAGATATTTAGTTTTTATACTTTTGAAAGCTCTTATATTTCTAAAAAACAAAAATATTGTAAATAGTGCCACAGTATTAAATAGGTTTTCTGTACATATTAATAAAGAATAAAATATTCTTGATGGCATCAAAGACCACATTATGGCAGCTATAAATCCCAATTGTTTTTTCCCTGCTTCTTTTCCAATAAGAAAAACAAAAATAACTGACATGGCAGACAATAATATACCTGTCAATTGCGCTGCTAAAATTGATGGACCAAAAATACGAAAAATAAACGACAAAAAAATAGGAAACATGATTGTATGAGGAAATGTTGCTATGTAATTTGGGATAAATATTTTACTATAAACTAAATGTTTTGCTATAAGATAATATGTTAAAAAATCGGATTTAGGTTCAACTTTAATTAAAAAAACTAATACTAAAGGGAGGGTTATCGAAATAGCAAAAAGGAAAAAAATAATGTGTTTTTCATTGAACTTTTCGATAATAATTTTCTTTAGGTTTAGAAATATGAGAAATATGCTGATAGTAATAACAAATAAAAATAAAATTGCACGCGACAAAGTTTTTGGGATTCTAGTCGGTAAAACATAATCTAGATAACCAACAATAAAAACTTTTTCAAACACAAAAACCACAAAAATAGTGATTATTGAATACAAAAAACATAAAAAAAACCTTCTAAAATTAAAATTAACCATGGTTTGCTTATTATTTTTCATTATTTATAACGTCTCCTTATCACCGTATGTTAAATAAATTTGTTTGAGTTCCACGCTTTAAATATTTTAGCACAATCTTGTTAAGATTTCAACGATTTAGACTTACAGGACCGGACTTATATGTTACAACACCTGTATATTCGTTAATATTTGATAATGGACGTGGCCATTCACAAAATCTATAAGTGGTTTTCACATTAGCAACAATAGTTGTAATTTTTTGGGTGTACAAAAGTTCTCCTGTAAAAGTGTTTGTTGTACCAGGCGCATTTGGAGATGAGATGTTAAATAAATCATTTAAAAATGTTGTTGAATTTATTTTATTTTCTCCTGCTACGAATAATCTCATCCAAACATTTGAGCTTAAAGAAGATTGAAATTGAGCTCTTATAAATACAAATTTATAGTTACCAGTGACAAAATTTGTGTTTATTGCATATACAACTTGGGTTGAATAGGCAGGTATTGTAACATAAGTATATGAAGCATTAAAATAATCTCTCAATATAACTGGTGTTTTTTCAAATGCATTAGCTGATTGATTGCTTTGGATGTCCCATGCATTTCCACTACCTTTGAATGTAATTGTAACAGGTGAGTTATTGGAATTACGAATAGCAATTCCAACCATAAGTTTGTTGTTTGAGTTCCAACCATTGTATAAAATATGGTACATCTCCACATCTTTGGGCGTAGTGTTTAAAGAAGCACCCCATAGATAGAAAAGATCGTTGGGGGGTAACGCTAAAACTTTCCGGGTTATCAGAATAAATAAAATTATTACCTCCGTTTAAAAATGAAACAGCAGTGTAACCAGAAGGTATAACAGCATACACCTTTACATAAAATGTAATTATTATAAGCAAACTTAGTAAAAAAACAAAGAATTTTTTCATAGGAAACACCTCCTAAATTAGTAATTAGTGTATTTTATGATAAAATAAAGTATAAAAACAATATGTTTTTGAATTAAATCACACAGTTATTTCCTCCTTTCTCAACCAACAAAATTTTCTAATTTAATTGTAAAAAAACAATATTTTTAATTTAACAAAAATTTAATTAAAATATTGGCTATTTGTAACAAATCTTTGTAAGTACGTCTTAAAATATTAATTTATAGAAAACGATAAATGTAAAAAAGACAATATTTTTTGATTTATTTCTTGACACAATGATTTTTTAAAATTACTATATTGCTAACAAAATATTATAGAGAATTATGAGTTTTGTATCTAACTACATACTACTGAGTATGAATATAAAATTTTAAATTTGAATGATTGAAAGAATTTTTAAAATGTGTTTAAAGGAGTTGAAAAGGAATGTATCCCAAAGTATATTTTGTAATTCCATGTTACAATGAAGCAGAAATGCTTCCTTACACAATTGAGAAGATGTCACAAAAGTTCGATAGCCTTTTGAAGAATGGATTCATATCAAACGAGAGCAAGATTGTGTTTGTAGATGATGGAAGCAAGGATAATACCTGGCATCTTATAAAGGAAGCGGCAAAAGACAAAATGTTTGTTGGTGTAAAACTTTCAAGAAACTGCGGACACCAGAATGCTTTAATGGCTGGAATGAGCTATGCTCTGAAGTTTTGTGACTGTGTAATTACATTGGATGCTGATTTGCAGGATGATATAAACGTGATTGACGAGTTTATCAAAAAGTTTGAAGAAGGCTATGATATTGTGTATGGTGTTCGAAGCAACAGAAAAACTGATACATTTTTCAAAAGGTTTACAGCACAGAGTTTTTATAAGCTGATGCGGGTATTTGGAGTTGAAATTGTGTATAACCATGCTGATTACAGGCTTTTGAGTAAAAAAGCCTTGGAGTTTTTGATGCAGTTTGAAGAGAGAAATTTGTTTTTGAGAGGTAATTCCCCTGATTGGGCTCAAATCAACAATTGTGTATTATGAAAGACAAGAAAGAATTGCAGGTAAGACAAAGTATCCACTCAAAAAAATGCTTTCTTTTGCCTTTGAAGGAATAACCTCATTTTCTGTAAAGCCAATAAAGTATATTACCTCTGTGGGATTTTTGATGTTTTTACTCAGCATTGCAATTTTGATATATGCAATAGTTCAGAAGATAAGAGGAGAAGCTGTCACAGGCTGGACTTCACTTACAATTTCAATTTGGTTTATAGGCGGGCTTCAGCTTGTTGCACTGGGATTGATTGGTGAGTATATAGGGAAGATTTATAAAGAGGTAAAGAGAAGACCGCTATATTTTATTGAGGAGATAGTTGAAGATGCACAAGAGCAGGAGTAGCTATAAAGGAAAGCTAATTTTAAAAATTCATTCAAAAATAGAAAAGCTGTTTGAGCTTATCAAATTTTCAATTGTAGGAGTTATAAATACAGCAATTGATTTTGCAGTCTTTTTTGTTTGC
>Ga0074394_1033_pt1 | contig 17664 bp, 18 predicted proteins | sample YelNatPoosite2B6_FD_65461 | JGI IMG/M metagenome (GOLD analysis project Ga0074394, IMG submission 65461) | Hot spring thermophilic microbial communities from Obsidian Pool, Yellowstone National Park, USA - site 2 B6 (version 4) (version 4) | ecosystem: Environmental > Aquatic > Thermal springs >...
GCAAATGGAAATTTGAGGACTGAAGCGCCACAGTTTGGTGACAGGGTTTTGTTACTGATTTCACAGACAATTTTGACTTGTCAAGAGAATTTATCACCAGTGATTGTAATTGTAAACTACTAAAAGTTTTGATTTATAAGGGTGTTTTTAGAATTGTTAAAAAAATTTTTTTAGCAGCTTTTGTCTTGAGTTTGATTTTAATTGGCAGCTGGAAAATTGCTTTTTGCGAGGAAGGGTATTTAGGATACGAGGGGGGAATTTCAGCCTACAAAGACCCCGACCCTAAAAAGACCAAGATTGAATATTATGAATATACATTTGTAACTGGGAAACCAGTTCTTCTCACAGGTACTGTTGATGCAAAAATAAAAAGGGCGGCAAATAACGAGACTCTTTCTTACACTTATGACCTGAAAGATTCAACGGGTAAGGTTGCCATAAAAAGAACTGTAAGTTTAAAAGGTAGCTTGACAAAGCTTCAAAATGGGAGTATAACAAGGAGTATACAATTGCCGGTTATAAAGAGACGTTGACTGTAGAGGGTGCTACTTACAATCTTCAAAGTTATTCATTTTCAAAATCGACAGCGGTTGATACAAACCCGGCTGTGAGCTTTTTTCAGGGTCAGTGGACGCTTGAAAAGACATATGATAAGGGACTAAAGATTACTATCGAAGGTAAAAACTACGGGTATGACGGGTACTGGGGAAGCGGAGAGTTTCAGAACATAAAACAGATAATGGAAACACCTTCATGGTTTGCAACCATCAATTACAATATTGCACTTGTGCAAAAAACTATCTTAGAGTTTCAACAAAATAATCTTCCATCCAGTATTCCAGGGACATATGTACTGAAGTCCAAGGTTGAAGGCAATTTCATTGCTATGTTTGACCTTCCAACCTTCACAAAGACGGGAGAAGTTCTGACAATAAGACAGAAAGGTAGAGTGACAAAAAGCATTGAAAAAATCCAATTATCAGAATGGCAATTGCGCCTACTCTTCCAAAGTGAAAGGGTATGAGTACGAAGATGCAGTGAACACAAGCTTTGCTTTTGGCGGATTTGACAATGCCACTGATTTTAATCCTGCAGAGTATATAACCCGTGCTCAGTTTGCCAAGCTTTTGATGGATGCGCTCAACATATATTCTAACTATTATAATCCAAGAACAGTGCAGAAAAAATCAATATACAAGGACGTGCCTGTAAATCATAAATATTATGGTTACATATACGCAGTTACAAAAGCTGGTCTTTATGAGAGGGAAAAGTGCTGAGTATTTTAAACCGGAAGGATTATATTACAAGAGCAGAGGCTGCTGTTGTTATTTCAAAGGTGCTTGGATTTGACAAAAAGGTAACCCAGCCAATCACTCAAACAGGTTACCTCGATGATGAGAGTATTCCTGTTTGGGCAAAGGATGCTGCTTGGATATTAAAAAATGAAAAAATAATGGTTGGAACAGAGGATAATAATTTTTTGCCTCAGCAAAGGCTTACAAAAGGTACTGCCGCAAACATTGTTTACAACCTCATAAACTTTTTAAGAGACACGCTTGCACAAAGATATCTTGACATGAGCCTCTTTAGCTCGGATTAACGGTTAAATTAGAAAAGGTTTAAAGTAGTAGATTTTGAGCATACAAAAAATCATGATGTGGAGGCAGGAGAGAGATGAAAATTAACAAAAAGCTTTTAATAAAAATTGTAGCTGTAGTGGTTGCACTTTCTATCTTTATTGCAGCTCCTGTATATTCTCAATTTTTTATAATTTCAAGTGATTATCCTACTGATAAGCAAATGGATTATATCAAGAAAGTTCTTCAGGTTGCCAAAGTTTATCATATTGGCAAATACAGCTATGATGATTTGATTGATATGATGTTTACAGGGCTTTTCAAGAGCCTTGACAAGTATTCAGAGTATATGAAACCACAGCAGGCTCAGGACTTTATCCAGAGCGTAAATGGCGAGTTTTCGGGAATAGGTGTTCAGATAGGAAAAACAGGAGGACTACATAGTAATTGTTGGAGTTTTTGACGGAACACCTGCAAAGGAAGCGGGCTTGAAAGTTGGCGACAAGATCATTGCAGCAGATGGAAAGTCTCTGGTTGGTAAGACAACAGATGATGCTGTTAAACTCATTCGTGGTCAGGAAGGCACAACTGTTGTGATTGACATCTTAAGAGATGGCAAGACATACAGATTTACTATTGTCAGAAGAAAGATAAAAATTCCTGTTGTAGAGTACAAGATACTTGAAAACAACATCGGCTATATTAAACTTACACAGTTTACCCAAGGGTGTTCAAATGATGTCAAGAAAGCTCTTGATGAGTTTGACAAAAAAGATATCAAGAACATTATTTTTGATATTCGAAACAACCCCGGCGGACTTTTAGATGAGGTTATAAAGACATGTGAATATTTTGTGCCAGAAGGACCAATTGTAACAATTGAATACAACACGTTTAAAGATGAGTATAAATCCAAAAACAAAAACCCGAAATACAGACTTGTTGTTCTGACAAACGAGTCGAGCGCATCTGCGTCAGAGATTTTTGCCCAGGCTATAAAAGACAGAAAAGTAGGAGTTGTGATTGGTACAAAGACATATGGCAAAGGGACTGTACAGAATTTAGTTAGTCTTCCTGAAACAGATACAAAAAAAGGGTACGTGGCGAAAGTGACTGTTGCAAAGTACAAGTCACCGTCTGGCTATTATGTTGAAGGAAAAGGTGTTGTGCCAGACATAGAGGTTCAGGATGATTCACTTTCACAGTTTGGACCTGATAAGATTTTGAGCCTGACTGCAACAAAGAAGTTCAAGAATGGTGATATGGACTTAGAGGTTTTGGCAGCCCAGCAAAGGCTTTTCTACCTTGGATATTTAAGTAGCTGGACAGCAAAGATGGATGATAGCACAGTGGCTGCGGTTAAAAAGTTCCAGAAAGACAATAAGCTTTATCCTTCTGGAGTGCTTGATATAACAACACAGAAAAAGCTAAATGAAAAGTTTATAGATTTTTTAAAATCTAAGTATGTTGACAAACAGCTACAGCGAGCAATCCAATATTTCAAAACTGGAAAGTAAGAAAGTTAACTAGGCTTTTGCCGGCAGTTCAAAAGTGAGTGCGGCAAAAGCCTTATTTGTTTTATAAAAATTGTATATAAAATTCATTGAAAATATGCAAATTAAAAATTAAAATATATTTAAGGTATATTTACAAAAAAGAAAAATAGAAAGGATAGAGCGGCGTTATGGCGTTTGGAACAGATATAGGAATAGATTTGGGTACAGCAACAGTTTTGGTGTATGTGAAAGGAAAGGGTATAGTTTTAAGAGAACCATCAGTTGTTGCGATAGAGCAGACAAGAAAACAGATTTTAGCAGTTGGAGAAGAAGCAAGACGCATGATTGGAAGAACACCGGGCAATATCGTAGCTGTAAGACCTCTTCGGGATGGTGTTATTTCAGACTATGAGGTTACAGAGGCAATGCTGAAATATTTTTTGGGCAAAGTTCTTGGCAAGAGGGTATTTTTCAAGCCGAGGGTTGTTGTGTGTGTGCCATCCGGAGTTACTGAGGTTGAAAAAAGAGCAGTCTTAGATGCAACATACGAGGCAGGCGCTAAACAAACATTTTTAATAGAAGAACCAATTGCAGCTGCGATTGGTGCAGGGCTTGACATATCAAAACCTGTAGGGTGTATGGTGATTGACATCGGTGGTGGAACTACAGACATTGCAGTAATTTCTCTTGGTGGGGCGGTTGTCAGCGAATCGATTAAAGTTGCAGGGGATAAATTTGACGAAGCAATTATCCGATATATAAGAAAGAAGCACAGCGTTGCAATTGGTGAAAGAACCGCAGAGGAGCTGAAGATAAACATTGGATGTGCTTACAAAAAACCGAAAGTCGAAGCGATGGAGGTGCGGGGAAGAAGCCTTCTTACCGGTCTTCCAAAGACAATAACTGTGACATCTGATGAGATGCTTTTAGCTTTAGAAGAGCCTGTTTCGGCTATAATTGAAGCTGTGCACAGAGTTTTGGAAAATACACCACCTGAACTTGCAGCAGACATTACCTCAACTGGGATAGTGATGACAGGCGGAGGAAGTCTTTTGTGGGGGCTTGACAAGCTTATCTCTGAAAAGACAGGAATTCCAACAAGGATTGCAGATGATCCTGTGTCGTGCGTTGCACTTGGAACAGGAAAGGCGTTAGAATCCTTAGATGTTTTGGAAGCAAGTCTTATAAAAGACCCGAGAGTCAGATAAAAAAAGGAGATTGCAGAAAAGATGATTAGAGGAATTTACACATCGGCATCGGGGATGATTTTGAATCAAAAACTAATGGACATAACAGCAAACAACGTGGCAAATGTGAGCACAACCGGATTTAAAAGAGATGTTGCACAGGTTGAAAGTTTCAGAAACATGCTTGTCTACAGGATATACGACAAAGTTTCTTCGCCTGACAATGCAATAGGGTATATGTCTTTAGGTGCGGATGTGTCAAGGATTGTGAGCGATTTTTCCCAGGGACTTTACATAAAAACAGATGAGCCTTTGAACTTGGCGATAAGAGGAAATGGATTTTTTGCTATTGAGGTGCCAGGGAATCAAGGTGCTCAGCAAATACTTTATACCAGAAACGGTGCGTTTACTTTAAATTCGCGGGGAGAGCTTGTTACACTTGACGGTTTTTACGTCTTAGGTCAAAACGGAAGGATAATTCTTCAAAATGGTGGGCAAGTGAGAATTGATGAACAGGGGAATGTCTACCAAGATGGGAGGTTTGTTGACAGACTCAGGGTTGTTGATTTTCAGGACAAACAATTGCTTCGCAAAGTTGGCAATAACCTGTTTGAAGCAGATGCTACAGCACAGCAGATACCATTTTCAGGCAGGATTGTTCAGGGGTATTTGGAAGGCTCTAATGTAAATTCAGTTCAAGAGATGGTCAACATGATAAATGTTTTACGGGCGTATGAAGCAAACCAGAAGGCGTTTACCATTCAGGATGAGACGTTGCAAAAGGCAGTAAGTGAGATTGCAAGAAAATAGTTAAGATGTAATTTGCAAAAAGGATTAGAAAGGTAAAAGGAGGAAAAGGTATAAGATGATGAGGGCACTTTATTCTGCTGCTCTTGGTATGAAAGCACAGCAGACAAATGTTGATATCATATCCAACAACCTTGCAAATGTCAATACAACAGCTTTCAAAAAGGATAAGGCTGAGTTTAAAGATCTTCTGTATGAGACTTTATCGCGTGCAGATGTTGTTGCAGGTGACGGGAAACCTGTGAGCCTTCAGATAGGTCATGGCGTTACAATCTCTGCAATAACAAAAAGCTTTGCAGAAGGTAACTTGGAGAGGACTGAAAACCCGCTTGATTTAGCGATTCAGGGGGAAGGATTTTTTGTTGTGTCAACTCCCAACGGCCCAAGATACACAAGAGATGGAAGCTTTAAAGTCTCCAATGTTGAGGGGCAAATAAAACTTGTGACTTCAGATGGATATCCAGTTTTAGCAGAGGGCGACACTGAGATTGTTCTTCCAGAGACTGCGATATCCAGCATCACAATAGATGAAACGGGGAGGATTACTTATAAAGACCAGGAGGGGCAAATTCAGGATTCAGGTCTTAAAATCAAGATAGTAAGATTTATAAATCCTCAAGGACTTTTGGCAGAGGGTAAAAATCTTTATAATGTTTCTGCTGCTTCGGGTGAGCCTGTATCTGAAGAGGAGATGGAAGGGCAAAAGAGCAGAATATTACAAGGATTTTTGGAGATGTCAAACGTTCAGGTTGTTGATGAGATGGTAAAACTTATAATTGCTCAGAGAGCGTATGAGATAAATTCCAAGGCAATCCAAACAGCTGACGATATGCTTTCCATGGCAAACAATCTCAAAAGATAAATCTTTAGAGGCAGGTAATTATCAATGAGTGATATTTCGGGTATAAAGGTTCAGGCTGGTTATCAGCAGGGTATTGATAACTCTATCATAGACAAGCTGGAAAAAGCATATTCTGAGAAAGATAAGCAAAAGCTTAAAGAGGCTTGTGAGGAATTTGAAGCAATAATGCTTTCTACTATTTTTAAACAGATGCAAAAGTCGATACCAAAAGGTGGGCTTTTTAAAGAGGGTATTGCAGATGATATCTTTAACGACATGTTTGTTGATGAGGTTTCAAAAAGTGCTTCAAAACAAGGTGGAATAGGTCTTTCCAAGCTTTTGTATGATTCTATGATAAAAAGGATTGAAAATGCATATAAGTTTAAAGAGGAATAAAATAAGCTGGCATAATTTTGCCAGCTTATTTTTATGGTTTTGTTGTTGAAAATAAGAGAGGGGGTTAAAATTTTGCTCCATACATTTGTCAATGCTATTCAGGGAGTTCTGGTGATTTTATTTGTTCTAATGCTTGGATTTTTACTTGCAAAATATAGATGGTTTGACTCAAAGGTATCAGACCTTTTTGCAAAGGTTGTTGTAAATGTGTCGCTGCCGCTTTATATGATAGCAAACCTCACCTCAACATTTACAAAAAACGAGCTTGAACATTCAGCGCGGGGACTTTTGATTCCTTTTTTGTCGATACTACTTTCTTACAGTGTGGCTGTGATTATAGCAAAACTTGCAAATGTAAAAGTTCACAGAAGAGGTCTTTTTGCAGCCATATTTTCACTTTCTAATTCAATTTTTGTAGGGCTTCCTATGTCTTTGGCTCTTTTTGGAGACGTTGCAACACCTTATACACTGCTATATTACATGGCAAATACTACAATTTGGTGGACATTGGGAGTTTATAGAATTATTAGAGATAACAAAGATGAGAACCAGAATGTTTTTAGCATAGACACGTTAAAGCGTATATTTAACCCGCCTTTGATTGGATTTTTGATAGGAGTTATACTTGTACTTTTACAGATAAAACTTCCAAAGTTTATATTTGATAGTTTTAAAATGATAGGAGGGCTAACAACCCCCCTTTCCATCTTCTGTGTTGGAATAACAATGTATGAGATGGGATTTAAAAATTTCAAATTAGATAAAGACAGCCTTTTAGTATTTGCAGGAAGATTTCTCATAACACCTTTTATTACATGGATTCTTTCGCATTTTATACCTGTTCCTAAACTTATGCGCGATGTGTTTATAATAATGTCTGCAATGCCTGTAATGGTAAATTCAGCTATAATTTCAAGAGTATATAATGGTGATTATGAATTTGCAACTGCTATGATTACATATTCTACCATGTTTTCGGTTGTAATAATGCCGTTTTTGATGGTGCTGATTGAGATTATTTAGTTTTCTCAAGGTTCCTTTTCTTAAAGAGGGTGATTATCTTTTCATTCAGTTTGGTCACAACGACCAGAAAGATGATAAAAGGTATACTGAGGCAAATACTACATATAAGATGATGTTAAAGGTTTATATTGATGAAGCACGAAAAAGAGGAGTTGTGCCGGTTTTGGTGACACCTGTGGCACGAAGACATTTTGGTGAAAATGGGAAAATTGTTGGTAGCGGACTTCATTTTGATTATCCTAAGGCTATGAGGGAGTTGGCAGAGAAAGAAAATGTTTTTCTGATTGATTTGTTTCAGATGAGTTCTCAGTTTTATGAAAAACTTGGGGTTGAAGATTCGAAAAAGTTATTTGTTCATGCAAAGCCAAAAGAGTTACCACAGTTTCCGGATGGTGTAGAAGACAATACCCACTTTAATATGTACGGGGCGTATGAAATTGCAAAGCTTGTGGTTGAAGGGATAAAGAAATTAGATTTGAAGCTCAAAGATTATTTAAGGTAATTTGCTTTAGTGATTGCTGCCCGGGGAAGTTCCTGTGGCAGCTTTTATTTTTTATAAAATGAATGTTCACATTGTGATTTCTTAAACATAGGTATATAATAGATAAAGTAATGAATCACTTTCATATGAAAGGGGGACGAGAATGGGAAAGCTTTTTGGAACAGATGGCGTGAGAGGTATTGCAAATAAAGAACTTACATGCGAGCTTGCGTTTGACTTAGGAAGAGCTGGGGCGTACGTGCTCACTGAAACTAAGCAAAGGCCCAAAATTTTAATTGGTAAAGACACAAGAATTTCTTGTGATATGCTGGAATCTGCTCTTTGTGCAGGACTTACATCTGTTGGAGCAGATGTGTATTTGGCAGGAGTAGTTACAACACCTGCTATAGCTTACCTTGTAAAATCGCAGGGGTTTGATGCAGGTGTTATGATTTCTGCATCACACAATCCTTACGAGTTCAATGGTATCAAATTTTTTAATTCGCAGGGATTTAAACTTTCTGACCAGATTGAAGACAGAATAGAAAACATTATTTTAAACAAGAAGTGGGATGAGGTTCCACACGCTCAATTTGATGCGATAGGAAGAATAAATAGAGTTGATCTTAAAAAAGAGTATCAAGAATACTTAAAATCAACGCTAAATGGTGCAAATTTCAGAGGGCTTAAAATTGTCATTGACTGTGCAAATGGTGCAGCGTATAAAATTGCACCTGAAGTTTTTGAAGAACTTGGAGCAGAAGTTGTGGTAATAAACAACCAGCCAGATGGTACAAACATCAACAAAGAGTGTGGCTCTACACATCTTAAAATGTTACAGCAGGAAGTTATTAAAAATAAAGCTGATTTTGGCATTGCATATGATGGAGATGCAGACAGAACACTTTTTGTTGATGAAGAGGGTAATATTGTCGATGGTGACAAAATAATGCTTCTTTTAGCAAAAAACCTAAAACAGCAGGGAAGACTAAGTCGCAATACCTTAGTTGTGACAGTTATGAGCAACATGGGACTTTTTGTTGCAGCAAAAGAGCTTGGCATCAACCTCGAAGTTACAAAAGTTGGTGACAGGTATGTTCTTGAGAAGATGCTGGAAGGCAGCTATAGTATTGGTGGAGAACAGTCGGGGCATATAATTCTTTTGGACTTTGCAACAACAGGCGATGGAATCTTGACAAGTCTTCAGCTGACAAAGCTAATTAAAAAAAGTGGAAAGAAGCTTTCTGAACTTGCAAAGATAATGAAGGTATATCCTCAGGTGCTTGTAAATGCCAGGGTTAAAAATAGCAAAAAAGCCTTTTGCTTACAAGACCCTGTGATTTTAGAGGCTATCAAAAAGGTTGAAGAGAAGCTAAATGGAAGAGGAAGGGTCTTAATAAGACCATCTGGCACAGAGCCACTTGTGAGGGTTATGATTGAAGGCGAAGACTATGAAGAGATTAAAAAAGATTCAAGTGAACTTGCTATGTTGATTGAATCAAGATTATCTTAAAAGTTTTAAAAAGCCTTTTAACAAGGCTTTCTCAAAAGCGCCAGGACCTCTGGGGAATATAGCGCTTTTTACTTTGTGCATATTTTCCGGAGGTTGACGAGGACTGGGGAGAATCGAGGTTTTCGGCGGATGCCCCAGCGGGGTTTTTAAACCTTTTTCCTCGAAACTTTCTGCTACAAACCCCGGAAGGCAACTTCTGGGACAAAGGCAGGAAGAAAAAAGGGTTAATATTCTTGTATTTGCTATGAGAAAATAGCAGCTTGGAAATTGAATATAAAGGCTTGATAGGAGGCAAAAACTATGTGCGGAATTGTTGGATATGTTGGGACAAAAAACTGTGTCCCTGTTTTGCTCTCTGGACTTAAAAGACTTGAATACAGAGGATATGATTCTGCCGGTGTGGCAGTTATCAATATAAATAAATCAAAGATTGATACAGTCAAGACAAAAGGAAGGCTTTCTGTTTTAGAAGAAAAGCTAAATCAAAATCCCATTGAAGGTTTTGTTGGGATTGGTCACACAAGATGGGCAACGCATGGAGAACCGTCTGATGAAAATTCACATCCTCATCTCAGTCAGAATGGAAAGATTGCAGTTGTTCATAATGGTATCATAGAAAATTATTTGAAACTCAAGGAGTTTTTAGTTAAAAAAGGTTATAGTTTTGCATCTGAAACAGACACAGAGGTTGTGGCACACTTGATAGAATACTACTATGATGGTGACATTTTAGATGCATTTATAAAGACCCTTGAAAAAATTCAGGGCTCATATGCTCTTGGAGTTCTTTGCTTGGATAGACCAGACATGATACTTGCAGCAAGAAAAGATAGTCCTCTGATCGTCGGTTTAGGGCAGGGCGAAAACTTCATAGCATCAGACATCCCAGCTATACTTGAGTATACAAGAGATACCTATATCCTTGAAGAGAGCGAGATTGCTATTGTAACAAAGGATAAGGTAGAGATTGTCAATGCAGAGAAAGAACCTGTCTCTAAAGAAGTATTTCATGTTACATGGGATGTATCAAGCGCAGAAAAGGGCGGCTATGAACATTTCATGATAAAAGAGATAATGGAGCAACCCAAAGCTATTAGAGATACTTTGACAGGGAGGCTTCCAGATAGTGGTTTTGAAGTGAAACTTGATGGAATTAATATTGCCAAAGAAGATTTGCAAAAACTCAACAAGATATTTATTGTTGCGTGCGGAACAGCATATCATGCAGGGATTGTCGGAAAACATGTCATTGAAAAGCTTACAAGAATTCCTGTTGAGGTTGACATTGCAAGCGAGTTTAGATACAGAGACCCAATTGTAGATGAGAACACTCTTACAATTGTGATTTCTCAGTCGGGTGAGACGATAGATACTCTTGTTGCAATGAGAGAGGCAAAAGCAAAGGGTTCAAGAACGCTTGGGATTGTCAATGTTGTTGGGTCATCTATTGCAAGAGAGGTAGATGACTGTCTTTATACATGGGCAGGACCTGAGATTGCGGTTGCATCAACCAAGGCTTACACAACACAGCTGATATGCCTCTATCTTATCGCACTTGACTTTGCAACAAAGCTTGGGACAATTTCTTATGAAGAGTTTGCTAAGATCAGAGATGAAATGAAGAGACTTCCTGAAAAGGTTGAGTATGTTCTGACTCACAGGGAAAATATTCAAAAATATGCATCTGAGCATTTCAATGCAAAAGATATCTTCTATTTAGGAAGAGGTTTGGACTTTGCGGTTGCAATGGAAGGCTCTTTAAAACTCAAAGAGATTTCGTATATTCACTCAGAAGCATATGCAGCAGGTGAGCTAAAGCACGGAACAATTGCACTGATTGAAGATGGGACATTTGTAATTGCGCTTGCAACGCAAGAAAAGCTTTTTGAAAAGATGGTGAGCAACATAAAAGAGGTAAAATCCCGTGGTGCTGTTGTTCTATCTGTTGCGCAGGAGGGAAATACCGACATAGAAAATGTATCAGACCATATTTTGTACATTCCAAGAACGCTTGACGTTTTAACACCTGTTTTGACAGTTGTGCCTTTGCAGCTTTTTGCATACTACACAGCAGTCCAAAGAGGCTGCGATGTAGACAAACCAAGGAACTTGGCAAAGAGTGTTACTGTGGAGTGATTGGAAATGAAGGTAATAGGTGTTATTGTATATTTCATTTAAATCTTTTCCCTGTGTGAAAAAAGTGGTTCTGTTGAGAGAGTGTTAAGGGAAAGGGTTTAAGGTTCAAGCAGCATTGAACAAGAAGTGGGATAAGTGGTGAAGCCTTGAGAGATGAGGGTTTTACGCCACTTATCCCTTTTTCTTTTTCTCTTTGACACTGTCCATTTGGAAAGACTTTTTTCGCACAAAATAGGCAGTGTTTGGGAAAATTTAGTATAAAAACAGGTCAATTACGGAAAAACTTTATCAAAAATACAGCAAGAAGACTCCCACCTCTTTAAGGTGGGAGATAAATTGCTAAAAGTATGATACAATATTTTTGGGTGATTTCAAATGTACAAAACACAGAAAAATCATATAAGATGTGATAAACAAACGTACAGGGTATTTAGAGTCCTATGCCGTCTTTCAAAGAATCTGTACAACTATGCACTCTACCATGTCAGACAACACTATTTTAAAACTCAGGAATATCTTCGATATGAAAGTGTATATCACCTTGTAAAAGGGAACGAAAACTACAGATTACTACCGTCCCAAGTTTCCCAGCAAACCATTTTAGTGTTGATGATAAAATAAAAATGTACTGAAAGTGGAATATAAGAATGTACAAAATTGTACATTGATATGATATCCTTTCTCATGGTGAGGAGGGATATCGAATGAAAAATTTAACAGCACATTTAAACATGATAAGGGCGATGAAAATGAAACCTAACTTTTCAGAACTTGCAAGAATATATGGAGTTGATAGAAGAACCGAGAAGAAATACTATGAAGGAAAACCTAAGAATAGAAATAAATCGACACTTCAAGCAGCAGCTGTTGATATAACAGGTGAAAAAATTAAAGTGAGTTAAAGATTTAAAAGCTTTGCAAAAGACTTTGGATTTGAAATAAGGCTTTGCAAACTCAGACATTCGTACACAAAAGGAAAAGTTGAAGCAGCAAACAAGTTTATAGATTGGATATTGCCATATCAGGGTGAATTTGAAACAGAAGAGGATTTAGTAAGGATAATAAAAGAGATAAACGCAAAGGTCAATATGCAGCCAAATCAAACAAACTCAAGTCCCACCTGCTCTTCTGTTTCAAAAAGAAAAAGAGTATTTACTACCCTTGCCAGATAAAAAGTTAATAGAGAGTTACTTGGATTGCTACAAATAAGTAAAAGTCCAAAAAGATTCTCTGATTTACTACAAGTGGGGAAAAGGTATTGACAATAACAAGTAACAACTCTGCCTTATTCTAAAACTGAGAAAATTAGAGCAATTTTAAAGCTATTTTAAGAAAAACATAATTTTAGCTCAAAAATTGGCGAAATATCGTCTAAAAAAAAAACGAGATTGACAGCATGAAAATATATAAGATAAAATTTGCATAGAAATTCCAAGAAGAAGTTTACAGAAAAAATAGTTCAAGTACTAAATAGCCTAAATAAGAGAACAGAGAAGAAAACATACCAAAAATCAAGTGGGATGAAGAGATGAGAAGGAGATACTATTGTGTAAAGCAGCATGATATAACAGATTGTGCGGCAGCGAGGAGACTTGTCAAGAATTTTGTGTTTCCAATTTATAACGTAAATTATAAAGTTGGGTTATGTTATTGATGCATTTTCTAATACTGGGAACTCCATTTTTCCATTTTGCATAGCGTAAGTTCTCTTCCTGTAAGTAAATATTAATTTCTAAGACGCAAGCAGCTGAAAGTATCCACCTAAATTTACTTCTTGCCTTCTCAATCATGCTATTTACACATAAAGCGGCATTTGTAGAAAAAGCTTTCTTAATTCCTCAGGGTATTTCATATGGACAGAATAAAACTCTGCTTTTTCTGATATTGCAGCAATAAAATCGAGGATATTTTGAAAGGTATCCATCGCAAAGTTCTTTAAATTTCAATACAGCTCAATCAAAATCGGAGGAAGAAATTCTAAGTTTGTTCTTAACTCTTGTTAAAAGCGGAAAGCTTTATCTTTTGTCATATGTTTTCTGCTATTTCGTTGGAGGTGGACAAAAGCAAGCTAAAGGTAAAAAAGAGGATAAGTAAGTTTGACAGCATCTATAATACCAGGAAAGTCATCACTTATGACAATTAGAATCTCTTTTAGCCCTCTTGTAATTAAGTCTTCAAATACTTTCATCCAATCAGCCTTATTTTCTTTGCCGAAGAAAGGGCAGAATACCGAAAATGTCTTTTTTACCTTTCTTAGTCGATACTGAGGCAGGCATTGCAAGTAGCAAATTTGCTCTTACAATTACCTTAACTTTACTTTTGAATAACCATCGATGATAAGAGCAAAAGCACTTGTGGGTAAGTTCTCTTTGTTTGGGAAACTCAAGCTCATTTTTAAGGTCTTCTTTGATTTTTAGTATTTCATTTTCGGAATATGGAAGATTCAAAGCTTTCAAAGTTTGGACAAGGGAACGCACAAGAATAACCGTTGATATACTTGCGACATAAGCAGGTAAGTAGGTGAAGTATCAACTCTTTTGTAGCGGGAAGAAGAGGATAGAAGGTCGGAAATTGGAAGTAACGTGTGCGAGGGACAGAGATTTCAAGACTTGAGGCAGGTGTTGCAAGTTTTACTTCAATAAAAACCATTACCTTTGTCATTGTCATTTTTAGCAAAAGGCTACTTCTCTTTCTGATAACATAAAACAATCGAGCAAGTTTTACTTTTAGTTGTTTTAGAGCTGGGCGGTTAGGATCATCACAGGAAGCAATACATATTTAATACTTGCTTCTTTTGCCATGTTTTTAGCAGTCTCAATAATTTTGTTTTTATTCATTTTAAATAATTCCCTTTGATGATTATTTCAATACTAATTATACAGTGGACACAATTTTATTTTAACTCCCTACGGATGGATTGACTGTAGGAGCTGTAATTGCTTATAATAGTGGTGAAATTAAAGATATGTTTAAGACAGGATGGACAGGTGCGATGTTAGGCGGAGCAATAGGAGGTCTTACCCCATTTTAATTATTATAAAAATGAGAGTAGGTGATGAATATTGCTTTTTAAATCGACTTTAAAATGTTTTGCGTACTATTTTGGTGCATTAGCAGGGATCGGTATATTGGTATTGATAGTATCAAAATTAAATGATTTATATATAAAACCAGAAATTATATTAGTATGTGCTTTGATGATATTTTTATGGTCTTTGACGATGGCTTTTATTTTTGGTTACTTATGCGCTCATGAAGTGTATGTTTATAAAAAATGTGCTATCACAGAAAATGAATTAGAAGAACGAATAAAAAGGACAGGTTATTATACAAAAATTGAAAAAATCGGCAACAAAATTATTGCAACAACACCACATAAGCTCACAAACTGGCTGTGTGGAAAAATAGTTATTGATATTAACGAGGAAGAAATAAGAATTGATGCAAGTAGAGGTTTTTTGTACAAATATTTTAGACCAATAAAAATGTTATAATGTTATTTTGTCGGGAATGAGAGAGGCTGTCTAAAAAAATGAGGTGACAGCCTCTTTATTTTCTTGACTTTGTCAGTTAGAAGGAGTTTTTGAGCTAATAAAAAATAACAAAGTCTTAATTTATGCGGGTTTTGAGAATAGAAAAATAAAAAATTTGGCTCTATAGTAAATATTGGGGGTGGGTAGATAGGAAAAAATATAGCACTTATTCTGAATGCCTGCTATAATTGAGATTGTTTTTAGGAGTAAAAAACACATATGCAAAAGAAAATTCTTTTCAGCTTATAACAGACTATACGGTAGAAAAGAACATAAAGAGTGATGTAGAGCTTTTAAAAGAGAGACTACCTATTGTAAAACAGAATACAAAATGTCAAGAAGTCTATGTAGACGGTGGTTATTACTCCAAAGAAGTAGTACAAATTGCAAAAGAGAACTGTGTAGAAGTTCATTTTACTGATTTAAACGGTAGGAAGCCTGTTAGGATGTCAGTGAGCGAATATGAAATAGATGAAGAGACGAAAGTGATAAAAAAATGCCCAAGGGGAATAATACCCATTCATGCCAGTGTTAAGAAGGGGCAGACGGTAGCCCATTTTCCAAAAGAAGCCTGTGCAAAGTGTGAATTAAAAAATCAATGTTATTGCAAAGAGCAGAAAAAAGATTATGTGGTGAGGATAAATCTAAAATCGATAGAAGCAGCCAAACAACGGGAAAAGATAGAATGCAGGTGTGAGGGAAACAAGGGCAAAAGAGCAGCAATAGAAGGTACTAATTCAGCCTTGAAGAGGGGTCATGGTCTTTCGAAACTTCGAGTAAGGGGACTTGTAAAATGTAGAGTAAACGTAGGTTTAAAGGTATTGGCCCAGAATTTTAAGCGTTTTGCAAGATACATGTTGGAGCGAGCTAAAAAAGCTATTGCAGAGAGCCAGGGGGGAAGTGTGCCCGTATTGGCACAATAAATGGTAATAACGTATTATAAAGGTAATACATAAGATTTTCTCGGCAGATTTTAGACTGGATTTTTGTTGTCACAGGCATAAATTACCACAATTTACCTGAATAAATTTTCAAAGTACAGAAAGGCAGATTCTAAAATTGAGTTTTTACACTAGAATCATCAATTTTATTTTTGCCACTATTTGATGGCAAAATGCAGTAGTGTTTAGGATAATTTAATAAAATAGGTCAGAATAATATGGCAAGAGCAATTGCAAGAGGCAGCTTAATAACAAAAGGGACAGGGCTTTTTGTTGTCTTTGTTCAACAAAATTTCGCACATTTTATACAAAATATGTATTGATTTCGTCAAAGTTAACTGCTATATTTTTATTTAAAGCCGAAATCGATTACGTATCAATATAAATCAAAGAAGAAAAGGATGATTAAGATGAAGTACACAATAAAAGACATAGCAAAGATAACTGGTTATTCTGTTGCAACTATTTCAAGGGTTTTGAGCGGCAAAGAAGGAGTAAGTGAGGAAAAAAGAAAAGAAATCTTAAAAATCATAGATCAGCTTGGATATATCCCAAATCAGAGTGCAAGAAGACTTAGAAGCAAAGAAACTAAAAATATTCTTGTAATGATACCTGATATAGAGAACTACTTTTACAACAAGTTAATAAAAGGTATTGAGACAGAGGCACGTGAAAAAGGATATAATATAATTCTTGGTGATTTTTCAGATTCTCAAGAAATTGAAGAAGAATATTACAGAATGATGAAGGGGCAGTTAGCAGATGGAATCTTGATTGTTGGAAGTATGAGCCAGCCACAGAGGATTGTTGAAATATCCAGACAGTTTCCGATGGTTGTGATTTCTGACTATTTTTCTGACGAACTTATCACTGTGTGTATTGACAATTTCAAAGCTGCATATGATGCTACAGTTTTTTTATATAAATGTGGTTACCGAAAAATTGCAAAGATAACAGGAAAAATTGGAGCAATACTATCTCAAGATAGATTAAGAGGCTACAAAATGGCTCTTGAGAATTTGGGGTTAGATGTTGATGAGAGATATATAAAATATGGTGATTTTAAGTATGAAACTGGTTACAAACTTGCAAAAGAACTTTTAAGTGTAAAACCTTTTCCTGATGCTATCTTTTGTTCGAACGATGAAATGGCTATTGGTGCATGTGATGCAGCAAAAGAACTTGGTTTTTCGATTCCTGACCATCTTGGTATTATGGGCTTTGATAATATTGAACTCTCTTCAATGGTAACACCTAAAATTACTACTGTTCATCAACCAAGATATGAAATGGGAAAGTTGGCTGCACAACTTTTGATAAATATTTTGTCTGAAGAAGAAATTTCAAAAGGCAAATATATCCTCGATACTTCAATAATTCCAAGAGAATCAACCAGAAATACAAATATGACAAAATAATAGAGTTTTTTTAAAAACCTATTGACAAATTGAACAAGATATAATATATTTTATTTAGCGTAAACGATTACGTCAATCATTAAAAATAATTGCCTGGTCAAAAAATGTTTTAAATTAGACCAGGCACGAAAACGATATTATCCCATATTATGGGATAATATACAACTCCCAATTTATATTATATCATAAATTTACTAAAAGGAGGTATTTTTAAATGAAAAGGTTTATTGCTATTGTAACTTTAATTATCTTCTGTGCAGGTTTATTTTTAGGCATTTGGTCTTACTAATTCTAATGCTGCTTCTAAGAAGC
>Ga0074394_1034_pt1 | contig 17576 bp, 18 predicted proteins | sample YelNatPoosite2B6_FD_65461 | JGI IMG/M metagenome (GOLD analysis project Ga0074394, IMG submission 65461) | Hot spring thermophilic microbial communities from Obsidian Pool, Yellowstone National Park, USA - site 2 B6 (version 4) (version 4) | ecosystem: Environmental > Aquatic > Thermal springs >...
GGAGTAATCTTGGTGATAGAGGTGAGAATATAAAAAAAGCAATTGAGCACCTGAAAGATAAGATAAGAATTGAAAAAGTTTCGAGTATAATTGAGACAGAACCATATGGATTTGTAGATCAGCCAAAGTTTTTAAACTGTGTTTTAAAAGGCACAACGGTACTTTCACCGCTTGAACTTCTTGAGTTTGTGCTTGATATAGAAAATAAAATGGGGAGAAAAAGGCTTTTTAAATGGGGACCGAGAAACATCGATATTGATATTCTTTTTTATGATGACTGTGTCATAGACACAGAAAATCTCAAAATCCCCATCCAGAACTTCACAAAAGACTATTTGTACTTGAGCCTCTTTGCGAAATTGAAAAGGATTTTGTCCATCCGGTGCTGAAAAAGAGCGTGTATGAGCTTTACACTCAGCTAATTTCTTCAAGAAAGGAATGATAAAAAGTGGGGAATTCACCTTTTCTTTCGATAACTGAGTTTGAAGGCAAAAATGTGGTGGTAACAGGCGCTGCCCAGGGAATTGGTCTTGTCACAGCACTTTCTTTTCTGGAAAATGGGGCGAAAGTGTTTGCTATTGACAAAGACAGAGAAGCGATTGAAGATGCTTCTCAGGACTTTTTTGATAAGTTCAAAGACAGGATAACCTTTTTTGAGTGTGACTTGGCAGACGCAAAAGAGATTGAGCTTGTCTGCCAGAAGATTGGTGATGTTGCTGGCAAAATAGATGTTCTTGTCAACAATGCAGGCATAGGCTCAACAAAGTGGATTGAAGAAAGAAGCGTTGATGAGTGGGATGAAGTTATAAATGTTAACTTGAGAGCGCCATATTTAATGGTAAAATTTCTTCTGCCGTACTTAAAAGAAGGTGCTTCTATTGTAAACATAGCATCGACAAGAGCTTTGATGTCTGAGCCAAACACAGAGCCATATTCAGCGTCAAAAGGCGGTATACTTGCACTTACACACTCTTTAGCAATTTCACTATCTTCCAGAAAAATTAGGGTAAATGCCATAAGTCCGGGGTGGATAGAGACATCAAGGTACAAGAAAAGAAAATACCGCCGAGAACCAGAACTGCGCGAAGTTGACCATCTTCAGCATCCGGCAGGAAGGGTGGGTGTCCCCGAAGACATTGCAAACGCCATCTTGTTTTTGTCATCTGAGAAAAGCTCATTTATAACAGGCACAAATCTAATTGTTGACGGTGGTATGACAGTTAAAATGATTTATGAGGAGTAAAAAATATCAAAAAGAAGGTGTGCCAAAACTGATTGTTGAGGTGCTCTTGCCTTCGAGTGTTTCTGTTGACTATATAAAAAAGATGCAGCTTTACAGCTACTTTGGTGTTTGCGAGTACTGGATTGTAAGTCCGCGTAACAAATCTCTCCGGGTTTTCGTTTTAGATAATGGAGTATATATACAATATGCTACCCTGTCTCAAAAAGGGATTATAAAGTCAGCTGTATTTGAAAACCTGGAATTTGACATAGAGAATGTGTTCAATTTCTAAAAATAAAAAAGAGAGGCTTTAAAATATGTGGGGTGGGTTTTATAAAGTTGAAATAGACTTTTCAAAATTGTTGTGGGCACAGCTTTTGTGGTTTTTGCTCGGGCTTTTCTTTATAGTTGCTGTGATTGTTGTAGCTGTTGCTATCAAGAGAAAAAAAGCTGAGAAGATGAGAAGACTTGAAAACTTGCAGAAGGTGGAAGAATATTTTGAAGCAATTTCAAACAGGATCTTGAACTTAGAGGACAAGGCAAAGTTTTTTAAGTTACTTGATGATGGTCAAAAACTTGAGAGCAAGTTCGAAGAGGTTACCATAAATTTTAAAAATCTTAAAGAGTACTATGAAGGGATAAAAAAAAGCTATTCAGACAGTGAGTTTAAAACCTTTTTGACAATCTACAACATACTCAAAAGTGATTTAGATTTTCTGGAAAAGGTTTTAAAAGATTCTGAAAAGGCACTACAAGAACAGATAGAGTACATTAAAAAGGTAGAAATAGCTGTAGATGGGGTTAAAAATAAGGAGGTTCTAAAGCAAAAGATAAATGATCTGCTTACAAGAAGACTTTCTGATGATGATTTGAAAAGTGCTGTTGAGGGTATAAAAAGAATTGATGAGAAAATAGAATATTTCAAGAGCCTTGGTGATGACAAGAAAAACGAATATATAAATACAATGATCCAGCTTTTAACAAAGAGGTTTGAAGAAAAGTATCCGCTAATTCTCTCAAAATCTTCTTCTAAGGCTTTAGAACTTCAAAAAGAGTTTGATGATTTGCTCTTAAAACTTCAGGTGTCAAGCGACTTAAAAAAATTGTCCTGGCAGAAGACTTTTTAGGAAAACTTATGCAGATTGAAAATGAAATATCACAGGATTTTCAGAAAAAGATGAGACCTCAAAAAGAACTTGTCGACAGGTTTGAAAAAATTGTATCAATTTACGACAATGTGGGTTTTAGATTTTACAAAATAGACCTTGAGATTGAACGTGTGAAAAGTTTGCTTGAAAGTTGTGATAGCAATGAAGAGTTAGAAAAAGAGATATCTGAGCTTGAAAACACCATTTTTACCTTTTCACGAGAGTTTTCAGAGTGCAGAGGACTTCTTGAAAATTTTAAAAGATTTTTGGAAAGGCAAAAAATAGGCTAAAGATTAGCCTGTCCGTCTAATCTTTTTGATTCATATTATAAAAACTTAAAAGAGCTTTTATATGAATGTAACTTTAACGAGTTCAAAAAAACGCTATATAGAATACCAGAATGCGTCTCAGATGCGCTTTTTAAGTCATCTTCACTTTCAAGTTCAAGCGATACAATTAAAAAGGTCATAAAAGACCTTTTTGATGAGTTTTTTGGATAAAAAATAAAATATTACATTTTTAGGAGTTTTGCTGCCATGGGATATTTCAAAAGATGCCCAGCTTCTCAAGGCAAACATAAATGGATCTTATTGAAAAGGCGGCTGACCCTGAAAAGATGCTCAATCAGCTGATTGAAGACATGGAAGACCAGCTGCAAAAAGCAAGGGCTGAGGTTGCAAACGCTCTTGCAGATGAAAAGATTTTACAAAAGAAGGTTGAAGAAAACAAAAAGGCTGCTGAAGAGTGGCAGAAAAAGGCTGAGCTTGCAGTTTCAAAAGGCGAGGATGAGCTTGCAGTAGAGGCGCTCAGGAGAAAGAGAGAGTATGAGAGACTTGCAAATGAGTACCAGAAACAGTATGAAGCGCAGCACGAGGCTGTGGAAAAATTAAAGAGCGGCTTAAGATGCTGGAAGACAAGATTGAAGAGGCAAAGAGAAGAAGGGATTTGCTCATTGCCAAGTCAAAAAGGGCTGACGCTCAGGTTACAATCACACAGACCATGAGCAAACTAACAGACACTTCTGCTTTTGAGTCGTTTGAAAAGTACGCGCAGAAGATTGAAACAGAAAGAGGCAAGGGCACAGGCGCATGAAGAGCTTTTAAATGCTTCAAAACATTGGAAGATAGGTTCAAGGAGCTTGAAAATGGCGATGAGGACATTTTAAATGAGCTAAAAGTGCTGAAAGAGAAGATGGCAAGTAAAAGAAAGATTTTTTACAGGTCAGCAGACTCTTTGAAGTGGGTGCAAAGGTTTTTAAAAACCTTTGCACCCTTTTTTTATTTTTTGTCGTAAAAAATTTTCTGGTCATCTTACTATTTACAACAAAAAATACTCAAGAGGGCAAGTAGAATAAATTGTGCAGGTGATTAGTTTACAAAAGACTTTTGAGAATTTGTACAAAAGGAGATGATGTTGCCTTGGAAAGACTTGAGGTTTTACAGTTTAAAAGAGACCAAGTCAAAACTTCAAGGAACAGCATATCAGACCGATTTTTGGTGTTTGGAACAGAACAGTTTTTTGTTCTAATTTTAGCCTTTTTGCTTGGAAGATGCAGCCTATTTTCAAGAAGCTTCTTTTCATGTGCGTATGTTGCAAGTTCAAAAAAAGGGATTACATGTACTATTTAGCCTCAATTTTTTCCATTTTCGGGATAATTTCATGCTCAGATAAAAGCTCAATATTAAAATATGTGCTCTCCATTCTTTTGATAACTACAATAAAACCATTTTTTTGACCTGAACCTTTATTCAAAGGCACTGTTCTGCGCTTTGAGTGTGGGAAGCAGCGGTAGCATTTCTATTTTTCTGTTTTCTAAAGCACCGATAGAATTTTTGTATCTTGTGCTTGAGATGATTGGGTGTTTTTGGGCTGTAATTATGTTTGAGAGGTTTTTTGCCGCAATTTATTCCAAAAAAGCATATACAGCTGATCAGACGGTGGTTATGGTTGTAGTTCTGGCTTTGAGCTTTTTGGGACTTTCAAGTGGACTCGATTCGCTGTTGAGTATTCAAAATATATTGTTTTTTATTCTTCTTTTTTCGGTATCACTTTTTCACGGAATGATAATGTCTACTGCAATGGGTTTTGTAATTGGGCTTTTAGAAAGCATAAAAGAGTGCAGAAGCATTGAAATGGCATGCGTTTTTGCATTCTCAAGCCTTCTGGCAGGTCTAATGAAAGGGTTTGGCAAGTTTGGAATTGCTTTGGGCGGGTTTTGCGGATATATCATATCAATGTTTTACATATCGTCAAACCCGACACTTAGATTTCGTGAGATTTTGATATCTGCCGTGTTGTTTTGCCTGTTTCCGTTAGAAAAGATTGTAAAATTACAAAGTACTGACGAGAGGGAGGTACAAAGAATGATAAAGGAAAAGATCTTTGGGGTTGCGTCTGTGCTTGAAAATATAGAGCAAAATGCTTGTGGCAAACCAGCAGTTTTAATTTGCAAAGAGGAAGCAAAAAACATTGTTCAAAGTACGTGCCAAAAACTTTGTTTAGATTGCAGCAATTCCAATGTGTGCTGGAACATAGATTATTACAGGATAAATCATAGCTTGAATGAGATAAAGAATATGATATTGAAAAAAGGCAGGGTTGAAGAAGAGGATTTAAAAGAATTCAAGTTTTTGTGTGTAAGATGGAAAGAGTTTATAATAGTTATAAATGGATTTTTGGAATCTTTGAAATATTCAAAGCTTGTTCAAAAGGCATCAAGCCCCAAGGAAAATGTATTCAAGACACATATAGAAATTTTAAAGGACATTGTGATGGATGCGGCAAAGATGGCTGAAAATGAGATGAAGAAAGATAGGGGCACATCAAAAGAGATTGAGCTTGAACTTGTGCGGTTTGGCTATGAGGTTGAGAAGGTAGACTATGTTGTATACGATCACTATTTCCAAATAGATATAGATCTCAAAGATGGGTTTAAAGCTCCGCGAAAAATGGAGATAGAAGAGATTGTGAAAGGAGTTGTAGGCTGTGACATAGAAATTATATCAGAGGTGCCAAAAATATCAGGGGGATATACAATTTCCATTATCAAAAAGCCAAACGTGCAGATAGATTATTCTATATATTCAAAGAGTAAAGAAAACATAAACGGTGACAGGGTGTGCTTTTTGCAGCTCAAAAACGGAAAATTTTTAGCCTGCATATCAGACGGTATGGGCACCGGAAAGACAGCTTCGGAAAACAGCTTTATTGTGATAGATGCTCTTAAAAAATTCTCGTCACTTGGATTTGACAGAAAAGTTGCCATAAAGTTTATAAACTCGCTTCTTAGCATAAGAAACGGTGAACAATTTGCATCTGTTGACGTTGTGTGCATAGATAGGTTTACTATTGCGTCCGAGTTTTTAAAAGCCGGGCAATGCCAACGTTCATAAAAAGGGGGGATGAAGTTTTAACTGTAGAGTCACACTCTCTTCCGGTTGGGATAGAAGCGGAAACCCAGTTTGATTTTTCAACTTGTAAGCTTCAGAAAGGTGACATGATATTTATGTTCTCTGACGGACTTTTTGAGTTGTTGGGCGAGGATGGCGACAGGATTTTGAAAGAATTTATTGCCAAAAACCAGTTTGTTTCAACTCAGAGCGCTTCAAAACAGATTTTTGAATGGGCTACTTCTAATTCGTTTTTAATTAAAGACGATGTAACCATAATTGTACTTAAAATTGGAGGTGCACTTGAAAAAAGAAGTGAAGAAAAGAAATTTTGAGACATTTTGGCTTGACACAACCTTGATGCTGCTTGCCACCTTGGTGTTTTTGATTGCAAATGTTGTTGCCAGACCTTCAAAAGATGATTTCAAGAACGTGCCATCTGCATTCACTTTGCCACAGAACAAAAATCAAAAAGATGATATTTATATAAATCTTCTAAGAAAAAATAAGAACAGGATTGAAAGGATTTCGCTTGAAGAATATGTTATAGGCGTTGTAGCAGCAGAGATGCCTGCCGAGTTTAACTTGGAGGCTTTAAAAGCCCAGGCAGTTGCTTCAAGAACATATGCTGCGCGAAAGATTGTAGGTAAAGCTTTGCACAAAGGATATAAAGAAAAAAAGGTCTATCTTTGCGACGATTTTTCCCACTGCCAGGCATACATTGACAGGGATGAGATGAAGAGAAGGTGGGGTAAAAACTTTGAAAGGTACTATAAGAAGATACGCATGGCTGTGGAAGAAACAAAAGGACAAGTGCTGGTTTACGAAGGTCAGATTATAGATAGTCTGTTTCATGCCGCATCTGGCGGTAAAACTGAGGATGCTAAAGAAGTGTTTGGAGAGGCCATCCCATACTTAAAAAGTGTTGTGAGCCGTGGCGAGGAAAGCTGTCCTAAGTTCTCAGGTGAGTTTTATTTTACCTATGATGAGTTTGTAAAAAGATTAAAATCCTATTTTCCCGGGCTGAGAATAGACAGCTCAAATATATCTTCCCAGATTAAGGTAGTTGAAAGAACAAAAGTTGGACGGGTGAAATCTGTAAAAGTAGGGAATACCGTTTTGAGCGGAAACCAATTCAGAAGCATCTTTGGGCTTTATTCAACAGAATTTTGGATTTACCCTGACAAAAGGGGAGTGAGAATCCACACAAGAGGGTATGGGCATGGGCTTGGGATGAGCCAGTGGGGAGCAAACTATCTTGCACGGCAGGGGAAAAATTACAAGCAGATTCTTCTTTATTACTATCAAAATGTCAAGATTTGTAGGTTAAAATATAGGTAGTGAAAAAAATATAGGGTAATTTGAGAAAGGAGAAATTTAAAATTGAACTGTTATTTGGTGGAAAATAATATTGAAAAGCTAAAAAAGTACATTGAAAAAGTAGGGCCTGACATGTACGCAAAGGAGTATCTTCTTAGAAAAATGGTGTATCTTCACATATATATAGAAGACCTGACACCCACACAGGCAAACATAATAAAACAGACAATGCTTTCCATTGGCTCAGACGCTGTTGTCAATAAGGGCTCTATAGACCACTCAGTCCAAAAGAGTGACTGTTTGGTATTTGGAAATGTTCTTCAGCTTAAAATGCTGTGTGAAAAACTAAAAAAACAGCCTTTTAAACTGAAAGAACTTGCAGAGAAAATACAAAAGATTGTGGAGGGGTTTGAACGTGATTATCTATGTTCCGGTAGACCTGAACAAGAAAAAGATGATACTTGAAAATGGGATGAATATTGAAAAAGACTATAACAAGAAAATCGGGCTTTGGGGCGTGTATGTCAAGTGCATATCGGGATTTTTAACACCTAAACATATAGCAGCAGACTGTATTGCGGTAAATGTGGATACCCAAAGAGCATACATTGCAAACCATGATCTTTGGATTGCTTACAAGCTTTCAAAAAATGAGGTTTTTAATAAGATGTACATTGCGTCTATTGTGAATATAAAAAAGTACAGGTTTGGGGAGTACAGAGTGCCAGAGGTTTTGATTGTATCACATGTCAAGAAAGAGGATATAGTGGATGTAAAAGAGACAACAAGCCTTTGCGATAAAATACTTTATCAAAATGACCATATATATATAGACTGCCTTGTGGAAAAGATCTCTCAAAACACAAATGTGGCAAAACACTTGATTGTGGACTATTTTACAAAACTTAGTCTCAAAGATGGCGATATAACCACAGAAGTTGTGGAAAAAGGCAACAGCAAACTATATGTTTTTATTCACAAAAATGAGTATGCGTGGACTGTTGAGATTTGACAATAGTACCCCTTGAGATTTTAGGGAAACTTTACAAAGTTGTTTGTCGGGTAGTATACAAAAAGGAACATTTATTATACAATTTCTATATAAAAAATTGTTTTGGCTTTTCTTTTTTGAGAACTCAAGGGGGATTTTTATGAAGTTCAAATTGATAACTATTTTACTGGCAATTCTTTTTATGCTTGTGTCATGCACGCCTCAGAAGCCAAAAACGAGAGAATATTCCCAGTCAGGAAGGTGGGTGGTTTTAGATTATAAAGGAAAGGCTTTTGTCCTTGACTGTGACAGTTCTTCTATTATCATCAGAGGGAAAGTCACATCTGATATTACTGTTAGGTACGTCAAAAAAGTAATATGGACATATAATGAAACCAGCAGCAATACTGGAGAGCCTAATGAGGAGGAAGTTCAGAAGATTTTCGATGACATGGATGCTAGTATTGAAAATGAGTTTGACAGGGTTTATGTAAAAGCAAGGGCGTACGGCAGCACCGAAGCAGTTTTAGCCAACAAGGTTTCAAATCCAAAGAGAGAATTTGAATTTGAGGTTTTCCTTCCGCAGGACTGCAAAGTAGTTGTTCAAAACAACAGCGGCAATGTAAGTGTCTCGGATATTAAAGGCGGTTCTGTTTACATAGTAAATGGAGTGGGAAACATTGCAGTGACAAACACAGATGCGCCGCTTGACATTAAAAATGGTGAAGGTGATATTAAGCTTGACTATATCAGCGGAGATTTTCACGTTACAAATGGAAAAGGGAACATAAACCTTAAAATTGAAAATACCGGTAGTTTTAAAGTTTTACAAACAAAAGGAAATGTTGTGCTAAAGATAAACAGAACAAGTGGGTATGGAAATTCATCTTTTATAAATGTAGGTGAAGGAGACATTACATTTGATGTAGGAAAAGATGTCAGGGCACAAGTTAAGGTGTTAACACAAGGAAAAATAAAATCTGACTTTGATTTTACAAAGACAGGAAATAGCTACTATATAGACCTTGATTCAGGGAGAAATACTATTGATATAACAAACCTAAAAGGTTTTGTGAGGATATATAAAAATTACTGAACAGATAAGTGTAGAAAATTTTAGAGGATTGGACAATTAAAGAAAGTCCAATCCTCTACACCCACCTCTGGACAATTGGCATGCGCCTGCCAAAACCAAACGCTTTTGATGTTACTTTCAAGCCCGGTGCTGCCTGTTTTCGTTTGTATTCTGCTCTTTCCACCATCTTTATTACTTTGAGTACAAGATCTTTTGGGTATCCCATTTCCACTATTTCGTCTATGCTCTTTTGTTCTTCTATATATGCAACAAGTATTGGGTCAAGCACCTCATACGGTGGGAGAGTATCCTGGTCTTTTTGATTTGGTCGAAGCTCTGCAGACGGTGGTTTTACTAAAACGTTATGTGGTATTATTTCTCTTTCCCTATTTATATACCTTGCAAGTTCATACACAAGCATTTTTGGCAGATCTGATATAACTGCAAGTCCGCCTGCCATATCACCGTAAAGAGTGCAATATCCGACTGCAAGCTCAGACTTGTTACCTGTGGTAAGAACTAACCGGTTTTCCCTGTTTGATATAAACATTAGGATATTTCCGCGAATTCGCGCCTGAATGTTTTCTTCTGCAAGGTCCTGCAGAGCAACTTCGCTTCCATTGAGCATTTTAAGATAGCTTTTAAACGGCTCTTCAATTGAGTAAACCCTAAATTCTATACCAAGGTTTTCTGCAAGCTGTTTTGCGTCTTTTAAACTATGTTCTGAAGAATATCGAGATGGCATGGCAACACCAAGCACATTTTCTCTCCCAAGCGCTTCTGTTGCCAAACAGCAAACAACTGACGAATCGATTCCTCCAGATAGCCCTACTACTGCCTTTTTGGTTATTCCTGTCTTTTCAAAGTAATCTCTTATTCCAAGCACGAGTGCTTTTTTAATCCATGAGATGTCTTCATGTATTTCAACTTCGGGCATCTTGTCAATCTTTTCAAGCTCAATTTCCAATATATCCTCTTCAAATTCTTTTGTTTTTGCCACAACTTTGCCACTTGAACTGAGCACAACACTGTTTCCGTCAAATATCAGCTCATCATTTCCGCCAACCTGATTCACATATATAACAGGAATACCATACTTTGTTGCAGCTTCTTTCAAAACTTTTAGCCTCTGAGTTTCAAGTTTTGTGTAGTGGTAGGGTGATGCTGAAAGGTTTATAAACACCTTTGCACCCTTTTGATAAAGTTCATCGAGCACATTTATGTCATACAATGCATTTTCATCATTGTTTATATTCCAGATATCCTCACATATACTTATACCAAAGTTTATCCCTTCAATAGTCACAACTTCTCTTGCAAGGCTTGGTATGAAATATCTGTTTTCATCAAATACGTCATAGGACGGCAAAAGAGTCTTGTGTATAACCTTTTCTATTTTACCCTGATGGAGAATAATAGCACTGTTGAAAAGTTTTGAAACATAGTGGCTTTTTGTTGGACTACCTACAATTACAAAGCTATCTTCAACTACCTTTGCAATTTTTTCAATTGCTTTTTCAACTGCATCTATAAAGTCTTTTTGGAACAAAAGGTCTTTTGGAGGATAGCCACAGATTGATAACTCCGGAAATATAAGAATTTTTGCATCTCTGTGCGATTTTATAATTTCAATTATTTTTTTTATGTTACCTTCAATATCTCCAACAATGGGATTTATCTGGCAAAGCAAAATCTTCACATTTTCCACCTTCTTTGTGCTAAATATATTCAGAGATTGTGTCAATAAACTCTTCAAAATCATTTAAATTGTTGCGTATGATTTCATAAACCATTTCTCTGTTTATTTTTGCATAATCATGCACAAGGATATTTCTAAAACCCGCCATTTTAGTAAATTTTTCTAACTGGGTTTTGCTAATAATGTTGTTTTCAAAAAGTACTTTAAAAATATCTTTATAGTTTTCTGGCTTTCTCAGGCGTAAATCAGAAATTATGTGATTACATATGTCAAAAGTAACTTCTATTGCGAGATGTAAAAATCTTTCAGCTGAACCATAAACAAATTTATTCATAATATATTCATCTTTCGGAATATTTCTAATTTCTTTTAAAAAGTCAATATACTCTTTGAGTTGAGATATTTTGGATAATATTACATCTCTCTTTACCATAAAAAATCACCTGCTAAAAAATTCTTTATTTTTTATACTTTCAAGAATCTTCTGATTGTATATTTCAGAATAGTAACTAAAATCAAGATATTCTCTGAGCACACTTGCTTCAAACAAGCTTCTTTCTTCATGGTCTTTTAGAATTATCCCATCCTTGATTATGCTATATTTTAAAAAAATATTAGCATTTTTCAGGTTCACAATATCTACATCTCTTTTAAACAGAGCTTTTCCCTCTTCCATCAAAAGTCCTCTTAAGATTGCTTCATCAAGCGCAAGTAAATCTTCTTCGAACATAACAGCAATGTCAACGTCACTCATATTGTTAAATGTTCCTTTTGCAAATGAGCCGAACAAATATGCAAATTTTATTGCATATTCTTTGCTTATCTTCTCAACAAACTCCCTTGCCAGGTTTATAACTTTTTCTTGTTCCATAACACATCCACACATACTTTTTTCAAACTCTTTCATAAAATTATATCACAAAAAAGAAAAAAGCGCTTTTATTTTTGCTCTTCTTCTTTGAACTTCCTTGGAGAAAATCCTGTGTATTTTTTGAATATCATTGAAAAATATTTATAGCTATTTAAAAGGTAACAAGAAGATTTTCTCCTTATTATATTTCTTAAAAAATGAGATAAAGATTAAAAATAAAGAAAGAAAAACTTGCTGTGAGAAGTATTATAATAAATTCTAAGAGACTTTACAAACACAGGAGGGCAGAAACTGTGAGAATAAATCTTGACGGGAAATGGAAGTTCAGAGAAGTTGGTCAAAATGAGTATTACGAGGCAAGTGTGCCAGGGTGTGTCCAGCTTGATTTGATTAACCTTGGAAAACTTCCGGATCCTTTTTATGCCACAAACGAGGTTTTATTTTACCAGCTGGAAGAGAAAGATTTTGAGTATGTAAAAGAGTTTGTTGTTGATAATATCGATTTTCAGGTCAAAAAGCTTGTGTTTGAAGGGATTGATACAGTCGCTGATGTTTATTTGAACGACTTTTACTTGGGCAGGACAGATAACATGTTTTTGAAATATGAATTTGATGTGTCAACTACTTTGAGAGAGGGAAAGAACATTTTAAAAGTAATTCTTTACTCACCAATCAAAGAAGCAGAAAGACTTAAAAAAATTTACCAATCAAAGTACGAGTATCCCCACAGAAGCTGGATAAGAAAGGCGCAGTATTCGTACGGCTGGGACTGGGGTCCAAGAATCTTGCAGATAGGAATCTGGAAGAGCGTATATTTAGAACTTCACAATGGTCTTGAAATTCAAGATGAGTTTGTAAAAGTGGAAAGTATTTCAGATGAGGTTGCCATTGTAAGAGTATTTGCAAAGATAAACTGTTTTGAAAAACCATCAGAGGTAGAAATAGAGGTATTTGATGGTAGCTTTTCTATGAAAGTCTTTCCAAAGGTTTATAAATCAAAAGATGGGTATTTTATTGATGAGAAGATTGAGATAGAAAATCCCAAACTTTGGTGGCCAAACGGGTATGGGGAGCCTTCTTTGTATGAGTTTAAAATAACTGCAAAGAGCTCGAATGAAGCTCAAGAAAAGAAGGTCACAACAGGCCTCAGGACTGTAAGAGTAATAAAAGAAAAAGATGAATATGGCGAAAGTTTTATCTTTGAGATAAATGGTAAGAAGGTTTTTGCAAAAGGGGCAAACTGGATACCAGCTGATTCCATCCTGCCAAGGCTGAAGGAAGAGGATTACAAAGAGTTAATTAAAATGGCAAAAGATGCAAACATGAATATGCTCAGAGTCTGGGGCGGCGGAATCTATGAGTATGACTGGTTCTATAGCGAGTGTGACAAAAACGGTATAATGGTGTGGCAGGATTTCATGTTTGCATGTGCCATCTATCCTGATGAGTTTGACTTTTTTGTTGAGAATTTCAAAAAAGAGGCAGAATATCAGATAAAACGCCTGAGGAACCACCCATGTATAGTGCTTTGGTGTGGAAATAACGAAAACAACTGGGGCTTTGTGGACTGGTGGCACATCGGCGACCCAGAATTTTTGGGAAATAGGATATACAAAAAGGTGCTTCCTGAAATTTTAGCAAAACTTGATCCAACAAGACCATATCACATCTCAAGCCCGTATGGTGGGGAGCACCCAAATAGCAGCACTGCTGGCGACAAGCATACATGGGATGTCTGGTCTGGCTGGAAAGACTACATTTACTACAAACACGACAATGCAAGGTTTGTGAGCGAGTTTGGTTTTCAGGCAGCTGCACACCTTGACACAATGAAAAGATATATTCCTCTTAAAGACCAGACAATCTTTTCAAAGACTTTGAGAATGCACGAAAAACAAGAAGAAGGCTTGGAACGGTTAATAAGGTATATGGCAGGTTCAGTTGGTCTTCCAAAAGACTTTGACTCTTTTGTGTATTTGTCACAGTTTGTTCAAAAAGAGGCTATAAAGCTTGCAGTTGAGCACTATAGGAAAAATAAATTTAAAACAGCAGGAGCTCTTTACTGGCAACTAAATGACTGCTGGCCAGTCATCTCATGGTCGTCAATTGACTATCTAAAAAGAAGAAAAGCGCTTTACTATGAGTCAAAAAGAATATTTGCAAAGTTCTTGCCAGTGGTTGAATATGAGAATGGAAAACTACAGGTTTATGTTGTTAGTGATGAACTTGTGCCAAAACAGGGTCAGCTCAATATTGCTATCTGGAACTTTGATGGACAAAAGTTATATGAGAAAAACCTTGCTATAGAAATTCCTGAAAATGGTGTGGTTGAAGCATTTTCTGAAGAAGTAGAAAACTTAAATATTTTAAAAGGAAGGTTTACTTATATTCCAAAGCAGTTTGAAGCAACTGTTGTAGGGAAAAAAGTTGATGAAAGCCTTTTGGAGAGTATAGTTTTTGTAAGCCTTTTTGTTGATGGAGTTGAATATGAAAACTACTTTGTATTTGAAAAACCAGTAAACCTTGAACTAAAACCGTGTCAGTTTGAGTACGAGATAAAAGATGACTATATTATAATAAAACCCAAAACTCCTACAATTTGCCTTATAGTTGAAGCTGATAAGGATATTGAAGAGAATTTTATCTTTGCAAGACCTGATAAGGAGTACAAAATTCGCTTAAATGGTGCTCAGGTAGGCAGGGTTTATGATTTGATTGAAATGGTGATAAGGTAGACTTAATTACTCCTACACAGAATACTCTTGTAACCCTCTCTGGCATATGACATGTTTTAAATTTGTGCAATGAGAATAATTCAATGCCAGAGAGGGTTTTGTTTTTAATGAAGAAAGAAGGGAAAAATAAAAATTGGTAAAATTGTTGAATGCAAAGCCGAGTAATATTTTGATATAATAAAACTGTTGCAAATGTTTGCACAACAATTTGAATAAGAAGAAAGAGGGATTATATTGAAGAAAGCACATGTTATAGAAGCCATAATTGGGAATACAAAGGTTTTAGGGCAGCTTGATTCAAATGGTATATTGCAAAGGTTTTATTGGCCTGCAGTAGATTATTATCAGCAGCTAAAACTCTTTTTGGCAGCCATTTTTCTTGATGGGCTTGTGTTTTTCGAAAATGAAAGTTTCAAAATAAAAAGTGGATTTGTGGATGACTTTGCGTATTTTTTTGAGTATAAAATTGCAGACAAAACAATTTTTCAGCTTGACTTTGTTGACTTTGAAACAGACAGCTTGGTTCGTCTTTGGGAGACTGACTTTGAAGATTTTTATGTTTTTTTAGAACCTATGATAAATTCCTCAAGTCTTTTTAATGCTGCAAAGGTTGATAAGGAAAATGAAATAATCTATGCGTATTTTAAAGGAACATATATAGGACTTGCATTTGAAGACAAAGTAAAAAGCTTTACAGTAAAACACGGAATTGATGATGCAAACGATAATCAATTAGAAGGATGGCTTGAAGCAACAAACCCGCAAATTGCTGTAAAACTTAAAAACACAGGGAGGATTGTATGTTTTCTTACTTTTGGAAACTCAAAAGATGAAGTCTATCAAAAACTTTCTTATTTAAAGCAAAAGGGGTATGACCAAATTTTTAGGCAAAACAAAACCTTCTGGGAAAAGAAATTCTCAAAAGTAAAGCTCATTTGCACACAAGACCCAAAAGATATGCAGCTTCAGAAAAGAAGTGCATATTTATTTTATGTACTGCAGAACTCCAAAACAGGTGGAATTTTAGCTGCATCTGAGGTTGACGAGAAGTTTTTCCACTGTGGCGGTTATGGTTTTGTGTGGGGAAGAGATGCTGCGTTTATAACAAATGCAATGGATGCAATGGGACTTTCAGCTGAGGTTGAAAAGTTTTTGAATTTAAATTTTCTTGTCAGGAAAAGGAAGGATTCTGGGACCAGAGGTATTATACAGATGGCAGTTTGGCACCAAGCTGGGGAATTCAAATTGATGAAACAGCATCTGTTGTGTGGGGGTTTTTGAACCACTGCGAAAAACAAAATTCCTTGCATTTGATTGAAGAGTATAGGGGACAGCTCAAAAAAGCACTGCTGTTTTTGACAGCTGCAGTAGACAGCGAAAAAGGGTTATCTTTAGAAGTTTTGATCTGTGGGAAGAAAGAGAAGGAATACATTTGTACTCAAACGCAAGTATCTATGCAGCGCTGAAAAGAGCCAAAAAATATTTTCCTGAGCTTGAAAGTGAAATTGAAAAGAAGCTAAAGGCAATAAAAAATCAGATGGCAACAAGATTTTACAGTCCTAAACTTTCCCGGTATGTAAGGTCAACAGATGTTAGAATTTCACATGAGGAATTTTTAAAACTTCCTGAAGAGAACAGGTATGCAGAAAAGGACGAAAAATATGAGATAACCTATTATTTCAAAAAACAAGACGAAGTTATTGATATTTCAATGATGGCATTTACTATCCTTTTGAAATGATAGATAGCGAGCGATGAAGGCTTTCGAAGCTACCATTTTGGCTATTGAAAGGGAGTGTCAAAACAAGATTGTGGGTGGCTACAAAAGATATTCCGATGATAAATACATTGGTGGGAATCCATGGATACTGACAACACTCTGGCTTGCGATATACTATAAAAAAAACAGGACAGGTAAATGAGGCAGAAAAAACTTTTTGAGTGGGCAAAAGAACATAGCCTTTCAAATGGACTTTTTTCCAGAACAGGTTGACAGACTTACTGGCAAGCCCGCATGGGTTGTACCTCTTGCATGGTCTCATGCAATGTATGTGTTGTATCTTTATGAATAAATTAGTGATAAAAATAAAGACCAGCTTGTTTGTTTTAAACACAGCTGGTCTTTTAGTTTTATCAAAAATTTAGCAAGAAGACTCCCACCTCTTTAAGGTGGGAGATGAATTGCTAAAAGTATGATACAATATTTTTGGGTGATTTCAGATGTACAAAACACAGAAAAATCATATAAGATGTGACAAACAAACATACAAACTTCTGCGTATGTTATGTCACTTTTCTAAAAACTTGTACAACTATGCTTTGTATCATATAAGGCAACACTATTTTAAAACTCAGGAATATCTGCCATATGAAAGCGTATATCATCTTGTGAAGGAAAACGAAAATTACAGACTTTTGCCTTCTCAGGTTGCCCAGCAAACTCTTATTTCTGTGGACGAAGCTTTTAAATCTTTTTTAAGTCTTTTGAAAGCTAAAAAAGAAGGGAGAATAGATAAAAAAATTTCAATACCGACATACCTGCCAAAGGAAGGGATGTACCAGATTGTTTTTCCTAAAGACCAGTTCAAGGTAGAAGGGAATAAACTGAGACTCAGTCTTGGCAGAAATTTCTACAAGGAATTTGGAGTAAGGTACTTGTATTTTGACCTGCCACAAAACATTAGAGGCAAAAAGATAAAAGAAGTCAGGATAGTGCCAAGGTTTCATGGCAAATGGTTTGAGATTGAGTATGTGTATGAAGAAGAAGAAGAAGAAGAACAGAATTATAATCTTGATAAAAGCAGGTACTTATCAATAGATTTAGGTCTTGACAATTTTGCAGCAGTAGTTGATACCATCGGGACTGCCTTTTTAATAGAAGGCAGGTATATAAAATCAGTCAACCGATGGTATAACAAACAAAAGGCAAGACTCCAGTCGATATATAGCAAGCAAAATATTAAATACGGTAAAAAACTTGCTCGGATTTGTCTTAGAAGACAGCATATAATTGACAACTTTTTGAATCAAGCTGTCAATTATATAATCAAGCATTGTCTGAACAATCAAATAGGTACAGTAGTTATTGGGGAAATGAAAGATATAAAGCAGAAAATAAATCTTGGG
>Ga0074394_1035_pt1 | contig 17066 bp, 19 predicted proteins | sample YelNatPoosite2B6_FD_65461 | JGI IMG/M metagenome (GOLD analysis project Ga0074394, IMG submission 65461) | Hot spring thermophilic microbial communities from Obsidian Pool, Yellowstone National Park, USA - site 2 B6 (version 4) (version 4) | ecosystem: Environmental > Aquatic > Thermal springs >...
TTTTCCAGACAAGTGGTCTATAGAATATTTCAAAAGTTCATTAAAGTGATGTAAGCAAAATCCTTTTGAAGAAAGAACTTTTTGCTGAAATTCTTTCTGGTTTTTCCACATGAAAAAGAATACTTCAAAATAATTTTTCATCCTTGATTGAATCCTTTCACAGATAACGCACTTGGAAGAGAGGTTTTCTAAGTATTGGATTATATCTGTCAATTTGTTTTTGTTCAAATTTTGATTGCCAAAAAGTTTTTTGATGAACCCTTCTTTTTGTTGCAAGTTTGATTCTGAAAAATTGGAATATATAAGATTTTCAAGATGTTTTTTTATCTCATTGAGGTGAGTTTCCAATATAAGTCCGTAAGGAAGTTTATTTTTTTGTTCAAGCAGCATGTGAAAATGCCTTCTGCAAAACCCTTTTTTGTTTGTCTCTATTCTTGCATCAACCTCCATAACACTTTCACCAAGCACAATTTCAATACATTGTTTTTCGAAATTGTTTTCAAGGTAACAAAAAGCACATTCGCAATTTATTGAAAAAGCGTCGTTGACAGGAATCATATATATCTTTTCGTTTCCCATGTGCATTCAACTCCTTGTTTTTTTGTTTTATTAATTGTTACCAGTTTTAAAATGGTTCATAACATTTATTTTACAGCCATTTTCTCATTCTAACAACAACAAAGTTGTTTTTATAAAAAAGAATAAATATCTAAAAAAAGGGTATAAAATTTTTAAAGAAAAACTGCAAAGATGGAGTGAAATGTTTATGAAACTTACACCAGATAAATTAAAAAAGAATGTAGATTTGTCTAGTTTTGATTTTGAAACAACAAGCGAAATAGAACCTTTGACCACAATAATTGGTCAAGAAAGAGCTAAAAGAGCTTTTGAATTTGGGCTGAGTGTTACCACAAAAGGATACAACATTTACATGTGTGGTCCCACAGGTACAGGTAAGACAAGCTTTGCTGAAAATTATTTAAAGGAGATAGCAAAAAACAGACCTGTTCCGAACGACTGGGTTTATGTTTATAATTTTGTCAATCCTGACTCACCTATTGCAATATCTCTGCAAAAGGAATGGGTAAAGTTTTCAAAAAAGGATATGGCAGATTTTCTTGAGTTTGTAATTAATGATTTGAAGAAGGTTTTAACAGCGAGGAATATGAAAATGATAAAATAATATCTACAATGAGTATCAAGAAAAGAGGACACAGCTTTTAGATAGTTTAGCTGAAGAAGCAAGGAAATATGATTTTGAGATAAAGTATACTCCAAGTGGGGTATATTTTATTCCTATTGTAAATGGTAGGGCTATTTCAGAAGAGGAATATCCTGAGCTGGAAAAGACTATTAGAGATGAGATAGAAAGAAAGGTTAAAAAAACTTCAACTTGAGACTCAAGAAGTTTTAAAGAAGATAAAGATTCTTGAAAAAGAGTTGAAAGAAAGAATAAAAGAATTACAAAAGAGAATAGCCGTTTTCACGATAAGTCATTATGTATATGAAATCAGAAGCAAGTATAAAGATAACACAAAAATTTTGGACTATATTGATAATGTAACAGATGACATAATTGGACAATCTTGAAGAATTTTTAGATAAAGAAGAAGAGGATACACCTCTTCCTCTGCAATTTGCTTCTTACAAAAAGATGTCAAGACTTGATAGATATAAGGTCAATGTTATTGTTGATAATTCAGAATTAGAAGGGGCACCCGTTGTTTATGAAATAAACCCGACCTATTACAATCTTATAGGTAAAATTGAATACGATAATGAGATGGGCAATATCCTTGTTACAGACTACACAAAAATCAAGGCGGGAGCGATTCACAGGGCAAACGGAGGATATCTTATCCTTCAGGCAAAAGATTTACTGAGCTATCCACAGGCATGGGAAGCTTTGAAAAGAGTACTAAAAACAGGTCAGATATACATTGAAAATCTAAAGGATATCTATGGAACTATTTATAACTCCTTCCTTAAAACCAGAACCTATACCAGTTGATTTAAAGGTTATTTTAATTGGCAGTGAGTATATTTATAACATCTTATACACATACGATGAAGATTTTAAAAAGCTTTTCAAGATTAAAGCTGATTTTGACATAGAAATGGATTACAATCAAGATAATCTTTACAAGATGATCCAGTTTTATTAGTTCATTTTGTAAAAAAGAAAATGCATTGCCATTTTCCAAGGATGCTGTTGAGAAAGTGATTGAATATTCCTGCAGACTTGTTGAGAACCAGGAAAAGCTTTCAACGCGATTTAATGAAATTGTTGAGATATTGGCAGAAGCTAACACCTGGGCTGAACTGGAAAAGAGCAAAGTGGTGAAGAAAGAACATGTGAGCAAAGCAATTTGCGAAAAAGAATTTAGAAGTGCAAAATATGAAGAAAAGATAAACCAGATGATTGAGGAAGGTACTATTTTAGTTGATGTGGATGGCTACAAGCCTGGGCAAATCAATGCACTTGCAATTCTGGATGTTGGAGACTATATTTTTGGCAAACCTTCTTTAATAACAGTTACCACAAGTAGCGGAAGAAGTGGTATAATAAATATTGAACGTGAAGTACAAATGTCTGGAAAAACTCATAGCAAAGGCATTTTGATTATCTCAGGGTATATTTCCCAGCTGTTTGCCCAAGATATGCCACTTGCATTAAACGCCACTATATGCTTTGAACAGTTATATTCTGGCATTGAAGGGATTCTGCATCCGCAGCTGAACTTTGTGCACTGCTTTCAGCTTTGAGTGATGTGCCCATCTATCAGGGAATAGCAATAACAGGTTCTGTAAACCAAAAGGGAGTGATTCAGCCTGTTGGTGGCGTGACAAAAAAGATAGAAGGTTTTTATTATGTTTGCAAGAAAAAGGGTTTAAATGGCAAGCAGGGTGTTATAATCCCACATCAAAATATAAAAAATTTGGTATTGTGTGACGAGATAGTAGAAAAGTTGAGAATGGAGATTTTCACATCTGGGCAGTAAAAACAATCGATGAAGCTGTTGAGATTTTGACAGGCAAAAAGTTTGAAGAAGTGATACTTTTGGCAAGACAAAAGCTAAAAAGATACTTAGATAATTTGGTAAGTCTTAGTGATAAAAAAGATGAGTAAGAAAGGAGAGATATTTTGAGGTGTCTATGGATATGTTAGAAGTTTTAAAGTCTCGAAGAAGTATCAGGAAATACAAAAAGAATATGGCTATTAGCAAAGAAGTTATTGAAAAGATAATTGATGCTGCAAGATTTGCACCTACTGGCAAGAGGAAATGAAGGTTGGGAATTTGTGGTGGTGACAGATGAGGAGATTAAAAAACAAATTGCTCAAAAGGCTCGATATGGCAGATTCATAGAAGATGCTTCATGCTGTGTTGCTGTGCTTTATGAGAAAGATTTCGAATATATTTTAGAAGATATGTCAGCAGCAACAACATATATTTTAGTGGCTGCAAAAGCTTTAGGGCTTGGGAGTTGTTGGGTTGCAAGCTATAAAAAGGAGCATTCAGAAGATGTCAAGAAGCTGCTAAACGTTCCAGACAATTTAGAACTTTGTGCCCTCATTGCAATAGGTTATGCTGATGAAGAACCTGTAAGAAACAAAAAGCCCCTATCTTCAATACTTCACTGGAATAAGTACCAAAGAAAATAATTCGGGAGGGAATTTCTAATTTGTTTAGGGAAATTGAGATAAGAACAAAAGATAGAGTAGATTTTGTTGATATTACAAGTAAATTAAAAGAAATTGTTAGACAGTCTAATATCGAAGAAGGACTCATGACAGTATTTGTTCCACATACAACTGCAGGTATTACAATCAATGAGCATGCTGACCCGTCGGTTGTAAATGATATAAAAAAACAACTTGAAAAGTTAGTGCCAGCAAATAATGGCTATAGTCACAGTGAGGGGAATTCTGATGCGCATATAAAGGCAAGCTTGATAGGTTCATCTGTTAACATTATAATTCGAAACGGTGAGATGATGCTTGGTACATGGCAAGGTGTGTTCTTTTGTGAGTTTGATGGTCCAAGGAGAAGAAAAATATATGTGTATATAAAATAAAAATTTATATGCTCCGAACACCTTATGAGTTAATTGCAAGAATTAAGACAAGTGTTCGGAGCAAAAACCTTTATATTTGACAAAGAAGAAAGCTTGTGCTAAAATATAATACGCAAAAACAAGCGGGTATGGCGGAATTGGCAGACGCGCTAGACTTAGGATCTAGTGGCAACAGCCGTGGGGGTTCAAGTCCCTCTACCCGCACCAAGAGAAAAATATCTTGACAAAAGTAAGTGAAATCATTAAAATATATAATTGCGATGCCGGAGTGGCGGAACTGGCAGACGCACAGGACTTAAAATCCTGGGACCTGAATAAGGTCGTACCGGTTCAAGTCCGGTTTCCGGCACCAGATATCGCGGGGTGGAGCAGCTGGTAGCTCGTCGGGCTCATAACCCGAAGGTCGGAGGTTCAAATCCTCCCCCCGCAACCAAAAAATTAGTTAAATAAAAAAGATGGCGGCGTAGCTCAGTTGGCTAGAGCATGCGGTTCATACCCGCAGTGTCAGCGGTTCGAATCCGTTCGCCGCCACCATTTTATGTAAAAAGAGGTATGGCCCCGTGGTCAAGTGGTTAAGACACAGGCCTTTCACGCCTGTAACAGGGGTTCGAATCCCCTCGGGGTCACCAAAACAGAAAATATGAGCAGAAAGGGCTTTTAAAAAGCCTTTTTTGTTTTAGTTGAAAAAATACAAAAAATTTTTATAATAAAAGTAAGTAAGTACTTACTAAAAAACTTAGGGGAGGGAGAGATATTAAAATTGAGGAAAAGTGAAGATACTAAGAACAGAATAATTCAATCAGCCATAAAGTTGATTTCACAAAATGGTTATGCTGCCACAACAACAGCACAAATAGCAAAAGATGCAGGGATTTCTGAAGCTACACTATTTAAGTATTTTAAAGATAAGGAGAATTTACTTCACAAAGTTGTAAGTGTTGCCCTGACACAAATCTTAGGTTCTGTTGTTCTTTCTCCTCTTAAAGAAAATATCGAAAAGAACAAGGATTTAAAAGTTTCTGAATTTTTGAGGTCTATAATAAATGAAAGACTTGAAATGCTGGACAAAAACATTGACCTTTTTAAGATTGTTCTAATAGAGATTCAGTATAATGACTCCCTCAAAAATGAGGTTATAAAAAATATGGTACCTAAAACCTGTGAGGCAAAGGGTTTGATTGAGAGGATACTAATACGAAAAGGAAATATTTCAAAAGAGATGGCGAAAGGCATTTCAAGAATGATGATAGGCACTCTTCTTACTTTTTTATTCCAAAAATATATTCTGGGCATTGAGACAACAAGTGATGAGATTAAAGAGGAGATAGAAAATGTATTAAATGTGATAAAAAAGTCTATTGGGGAGGAGTAAAAGGATGATAAAGGCGATATTGCAATCTAAAAACTTTAAGGTATTTTTTACTGTCCTTTTTTTAATTTCAATTTTTACTCTCTTTTTGACAGGGTGCAGAGAAGAAAATACTGAAGATGTATACTCATCAACTGTAGAGGTATCGACTATTGATATAAACACTGAGATTGCTGGGAGAATAGTGAAAGTCTTTGTTGAAGAAGGTTCTAAAGTTAAAAAAGGTGACATAATAGCAAAGATTGATTCAAGCCTTTATGAAGTTCAAAAGAATATTGCACAGGCAAACCTTGAAGTTGCTAAATTGTCTGCGGATATCGCTGAGCAAAACTGGGAATTAGCAAAGCTAAAATATCAGCTTCTTTCTAAAAAACCATCGAAATACAAGATTAATCAGATAAAAGAAAATATTCTACAGCTAAAAGACATAAAATTAGGAAATGAAAATAACATTGAATTTTTGGAAGAAAACATAAAAAATTTAGAAAAGATGAAAATGGCTGATTTGGACACAATAAAGCTATTATCAGAACTAAAAATGCAATTAAATTCCCTAAAGGCTCAAAATAGTAGTCTAACACATCAGATTAATTCATTAGAAAACCAACTTGAAATGGTGAAAAACGAATCTGTTACAGATGAGGATAAAATGATTGCTGAGATTTCTGTTGACATTGCAAAGAGAAACTATTTGCAAGCTCTCTCTTATGTAAAAGTGGCAGAGCAGAACTTAAAAATTTCTGATTTAAATTTGGAAAAAACCACAATTACCTCACCTGTTGATGGTATTGTTTTAACAAAAGGGGTTGACCAAGGACAGTTTGTTGGTATTGGTACATTTATAGCTCAAATAGGCTTAAGCGACTACTATCTTAAGATATATGTTCCTTCAGCACAGCTACAAAAACTTTCGCTTGGTAAGAAGGTTGAGCTTATCTTAGATAACAACAAAAAAGCGTATGGTGAGATTGTGTTTATTTCTGATAAAGGAGAGTTTACACCAAGGAACGTAGAGACAAAAGAGGAAAAACAAAAAGTGGTTTTTATGGTCAAGCTAAAGATAATAAAGCTAAAGATAATAAAGGATAAAGAGATTTTAAGACCTGGGATGCTTGTTGATGTAAAGATTTAATTTTACAAAATTTGGGGTGATGATAGGTGGCATATGCAATCAAGGTAGAGGGGCTTACAAAAAGGTTTGGAGAGTTTGTTGCGGTAAATGACATATCATTTAGTATTCCCAAAGGTAGCATTTTCGCCTTGCTTGGGCCAAATGGGTCTGGGAAGACAACTACAATTAAAATAATATGTGGTGTTTTAAGAGCAACAAAAGGATACGTAGAAGTGCTTGGAAATGACGTTTCAAAATATCCAGAACAAGTAAAGCAAAATATAGGTTATGTTTCTCAAAAGTTTAGTCTGTATGAGGATTTAACGGTTGAAGAGAACATTGAATTTTATGGTGCGATATATGACCTTTCTAAGGACGAGATTGAAGAGAAAAAGGCAAAGCTACTTAAATTTTTTGGGTTTGAAGGCAGAGAAAAATCACTTGTTGGCACACTTTCTGGCGGAATGAAGCAGAAACTTGCTTTTGCTTGTGCCACACTTCACAATCCACAAATCTTAATCTTAGATGAGCCAACAGCTGGAGTTGACCCTATTTCAAGAAAAGAGTATTGGGAGATGATAAGAGTTTTTTCTCAAAGTGGTGTTACAGTATTAGTAACCAGCCATTATATGGATGAGGCTGAGAGGTGTGACTATGTTGCTTTTATGTTTAATGGGATTTTGAAAGAGGTAGACACACCTGCAAATGTCAAGACAAAGTATTCGTCACATAGTATTGAAGATGTGTTTATGAAAGTATTCTCACAGTAAAAAGATTGCTTAAGATAGAGGTGAGATTTAAAATGAATGGTTTCTCAATAAGAAGATTTGTTGCCATTGCGAAAAAGGAGTTTATACAAATTAAAAGAGATAAGGCAAGTTTTGTTTTAGCATTTGTGGCACCATTTATTATGCTTATGCTCTTTGGCTATGCTGTCAAAATGGATGTCGAAAATGTAAGCATAGGAATACTTGACATGGCAAAGACACAAGAGAGTAGAGAACTTGTAAGAAAACTTCAGAACACAAGGTATTTTAAGCCAACCTTTTTTGCACAAAATCAGGTAGAGATAGAAAGTAGTCTTGACAGTGGAAAAATCAAAGCAGCTTTAATTATCCCTTCTCACTTTGCAAAACTTCTTAAACAAAACAAAAGTCCTGAAGTACTTTTTATAGTAGATGGGACAGATCCCACAATTGCAAAGACAGTATTTTCAAGCGGTATTTTGACAATGCAAAACTTTGCACAGAAAAACTATTTTGCACAGAAAAACTATGTTGTAAAACCTATTGTTGATGTCAGAACACGTGTAAAATACAATCCTTCTATGAAAAGCGAACTTTTTACAATCCCTGGTCTTATGGGACTTATTATGCAAAATATAACTATAATACTTACAGCCTTTGCAATTGTAAGAGAAAGAGAAAAAGGTACAATGGAACAGTTAATAGTAACTTCAATAAAATCAATCGAGCTAATTTTAGGGAAACTTGTTCCTTATACATTTCTTGGACTGGGTGACTTTTTAGTTGCGCTCCTGTTTGGAATACTATGGTTTAAGGTACCTGTGAGAGGCAATATTCTTTTGCTGTTTGTCTTGGGGATGGAATTTGTCATTTGTGCGCTCATGATAGGAATGCTCATATCTTCTGTCTCGAAAACACAGCTTCAGGCAATGCAGCTTGCACTTTTGTTTTTGTTGCCAAGTGTGCTACTTTCAGGTTTTATGTTCCCCCGTGAAGCAATGCCAGCTGTGATAAGGTTTGTAGGTAATTTTGTTCCTCTTACTTACTTTTTGATAATATTAAGGGGTATTGTTCTCAAAGGTGTCGGGATAGAATATCTGTGGGATGAGGTTTTAGTGTTAATATTTTTAGGGCTTGTACTTCTTTTTATTTCAATAAAGAGATTTTCAAAGAGGTTTGACTGATTTAATCTTGGGAAAATTGAAAATCTTTTTGGTTGACATCTGGTGGGAGTTTGGCTTAAAATATTATAATGTAAAGAAGAATTTATAAGCTTTTGCGGATGTGGCGGAATTGGCAGACGCGCAAGACTCAGGATCTTGTGGGGCTCTCCCCATGGGGGTTCAAATCCCCCCATCCGCACCAAAGAGCATACTTTGAAAATAATAGTTTTAAATGGGTTAGAAAAAAACATAAGCTCCTGACAGGATGGGCCTATATTTTTTATTTGGTGCAAATTGTAAAATTTACTTTATACAACTATTATTCCCATCCATTGTTTCCCTTCACAGGTTTGTAGTTTCTCTTTAGTCACAACATTTAAGATGTAAAATAACCTGACTTTTGCAGATGATTGGAATAAAAATAGCCTGCAATCCATTGGGAATAAAGGATTGTAGGCTATTTAAGTTTTATCAAAAAGTCATAGTGAAAAATCACTTTTTTGTCTCACCTAAAACTTTTTTTATTTCCTTCAATCTCATAAATTTTTTACTGAAATCTATGTTTAAATCTTTTCCAATTTCCTCAAGTACTTCATCAAAAAAATCAAATACATAATAGTTTTCTTTAATATGGCTACATGATGCTTTCCTCAAACTCTCCAAAATCTCTGTAACACAGTATTTCCATTGTAACCTGTACTCTAATATTTTTGCAATTACTAAGGATATAAAACAGGTCAAAAAATGAGCATTTATGTGTTCTTCTAATGATAAATAAACAGGTCTACTTTCTATCTCGCTCTTTGTTATCTTGAATGCTTCTTCTATCTTCCATAGTCCTTTATATATGTTTATTATCTTCTCCGGTGATTCTTTGTACTCGCTTGTAACAATAGCATAGTATCCATCAAATTTTTCTTCTTCTTTTAATTTCTCTTCATCCAAAGATAGCTTCCTCTGAGCACTTGCCAATATCTCACCTGTATTAGGGTCAAATGCAAGATTCTTTACATACTTGGCTGCGCCATAAGCTGTGGCTTTGTTGTATTTCCCTGGATTTTTAATCAAATCCATTGCTTTTATCAATGCGGCTTCTCTCTCTTGTTTTTCTTTTGCTGCATATTCTGGACTGTAAAAGACTATTTGAAGTTCATCTACTACTTTTTTCATCTTCTTCCCACTTGCCGTTGTTATTTGAATCTCTCTTGGATAAAGTCTTGACTTTATTTTAAATCCATCAGCTTTTTCAACATATCCTTTTTCATCAAGCACATACTTCTGAAAATCTTTGTCAGCACCTCTGATAGAATAACTTAGTATATATCCATTTTTTGCAGATAAAATATACCAAATATTATCTCCGGTTGTTAGTCCTCTATCTGCTACTACAATTATTCTGCCTAAAGAATATTCTTTTTGAATTGTTCGTAGGGCAGGAATTAAAGTTGTTTTATCAGGCGCATTTCCAGGAAAAAGTTTGTATGTAATAGGTATGCCATTTGTATCCATAAATAATCCCATCTGTACAATAGGATCTGGACGATGTTCTTTTGATACGCCTTTTCTCCTTAGTTCATCTTGTTTGTCAATCTCAAAATAATAGTTTGTGACATCATAGTAAACAAGCTCTGTATTACGGTTATAAAGTTTCTTTATATGTTCATGAATCCAAAGTAAAAGTTGCTCGCAATGTCTATTGAAAAAAGATAAACTTCGATATACGTCGTCTAATGAAAAATCAAATTTTTCAAAGAAAATATCTTTATTTTCAAAAGTTTTCTTTTTTGATGCGGGGAAAAGCAAGCGAGAGTATACCAAAAGTTTTAAAATACTATTAGCATCGTATTCTTCTTGTGAGTAGCGCTGTTTATTTTTTATGAACTTGTCTATTTCAAGCTCATGATAGATTTTACTTAAAGCCGCATAGCCAAAATTTTTTCGAGCACTATAATTTAAAGGCATAGTTTCATTTAATGAAATTTTGAGATTAAGCTCAGAATTTTCTTTATTCAACTCTTCGTTCATTTTACGAACTTCTTCGGTGAAAAATGCGATAGGGTCATCATATTGTTTTTGAAGTTCGTCAAGATAACCTAAGGAGCGGACGGTAGCTGTTCGAGATTGTTTAGTTTCTTTATCATAGTAGCTGTTTACGATTGACAGATAAGTTCTACCAGTTTTACGGTTTGTACTTTTTTTAAGATACAATTTAGCAACCTCGTAATTAATATTTTAAGAGTATTATACCACATTTCGCCAGAAAACGCCATAAAAATTTGCTAAAAAATTAAAAATTTTTTGACCTTCTATCTCAGTAAAATCAAGTTGTTTAAAATTTGATAATAATTTTTTGCTGCAAAACTCGGGAGGTTTTACAAGGAAACAAAACAAAAAGACACAAAGGGTTTTGAGGAAAATTTGCTATTGTAATGGGCAATATTCAATGCTATAATATTAAATGTTGTTTTATGAGCGCTCGCAAAGGGCAAATGCTCCCGTAGCGGCGTGCAGGCAGAATTTAAGAAATTTCTTAAAAGCAGGAGGTATGGAAAAGAGGATGTATGCAATAATTGAAACAGGTGGAAAGCAATATAAAGTACAAGAAGGCGATGTTTTAAAGGTTGAAAAATTAAAAGCTGATGTTGATTCTGTGGTAAAGATTGACAAGGTATTGGCAATTTCGTCCGACGATGGTTTTGTTGTTGGAAAGCCATATTTAGATGGCGCATATGTTGAAGCGAAGGTTTTGGAACATGCAAAGGATAAGAAAATCATAGTATTTACTTACAAATCAAAAACAGGTTATCACAGAAAGCTTGGACATCGCCAGTGGTATACAAAGATTCAGATAACAAAAATAGCAAAGTAAGTTAAATTCTCAACCATGATTGAAGCTACTTTTTTAAAATCACGAAAAAAAGGGTATTATAAAATAATTGTAAAAGGACACAGCCATTTTGCCCCAAAAGGTAAAGACATAGTTTGCAGTGCCGTCTCTTCAATAGTACTTGCAAATGTGAATGGCTGTATTGAGATATTGAAAGCTGAGCATTTGTTAGAACAAAAAGAAGGCTATTTAGAGTTTGAAGTGCTAGATAGCAGTGAAGAAGTAACAAAGAGCTGTTCGCTTCTTCTTCAAACAGCATATTTAGCTTTGAAAGAGATAGAATCTCAGTATCCTAAATATATTAAAGTGGAGGTGAAAGAAGATGAAACTAATATTTGATATTCAGCTTTTTGCACATAAGAAAGCTGGTGGTTCAACAAGAAACGGAAGAGACAGCGAGTCAAAAAGACTTGGTGTTAAAAGGTCAGACGGTCAGTTTGTTTTGGCAGGAAATATTTTGGTAAGACAGAGAGGAACCAAATTCCACCCAGGTAAGAATGTCGGTCGTGGTGGAGATGACACCCTCTTTGCTTTAGTTACAGGGTATGTAAAGTTTGAAAACAAGAGAGGAAGAAAAGTTGTGTCTGTTATTCCAGCTGAAGAGATGGTTGCTGTTCAATAAAAATTTATGAATGGTTTAACGCTTTTCACAAAGAGGCAAACTGACAAAAGAGGTTTGTCTCTTTTTTTGTATCTTTTAGTTGTTCTTAAAAGAGGTGAGATTTTCATGTTTGTGGACATAGCAAAGATTTATGTCAAAGCAGGAGACGGTGGAGATGGCATAGTTGCGTTCAGACGTGAAAAGTATGTCCCAGCAGGAGGTCCTGCAGGTGGCGATGGCGGGAAAGGCGGAGATGTTATTTTTGTTGCAGACAGGGAGCTGAATACTCTGCTTGATTTTAAATACAAAAGACATTACAAGGCACAAAACGGTGAGCGTGGCGGACCTAACAATATGCACGGCAAAGACGGTGAAGATTTGATAATAAAGGTTCCTGTTGGAACTGTAATAAAAGATGCTGAAACTGGTGAGATAATTGCTGACCTGTCACGAGAAGGTGACAGAGCAATTGTTGCACACGGTGGAAGGGGCGGCAGGGGCAATGCCCACTTTGCAACATCAACCCGTCAGGTGCCAAGATTTGCTGAGGTTGGGGAAAAAGGCGATGAGCTTTGGGTGATATTGGAGCTCAAAGTTTTAGCAGATGTTGGGCTTATCGGCTATCCCAATGTTGGGAAGTCAACCTTCTTGTCTGTTGCAACAAACGCAAGACCTGAGATAGCAAACTATCCGTTTACAACAAAGTATCCAAACCTTGGAATTGTATATATCAGCGAGGGTGAGAGCTTTGTATTGGCAGACATACCGGGGCTTATTGAAGGTGCAAGCGAAGGTGCAGGTCTTGGACATCAGTTTTTGCGACATGTTGAAAGGACAAAGGTTTTGATTCATATTGTTGATGTGTCGGGAAGCGAAGGAAGAGAGCCTGTTGAGGATTTTATAACAATCAATGAAGAGCTTAAAAAATACAGTCTAGAGCTTGCACAAAAACCACAGATTGTCGCAGCAAACAAGATGGACCTTCCTGATGCCCAGGCATATTTTGAGCTTTTCAAGGAAGAGATTGAAAAGATGGGATATGAGGTTTATCCTGTGTCTGCTGCAACTGGTATGGGTGTGAGAGAGGTTTTGAAGAGGGCTTATGAAATTTTAAAGGAGCAAAAAGCAGCTGAAAATGTCGAAGAGGATGCAAAGCCACGAACATTTGTGTACTATAAGAAAAAAGATGTAAAGCCACTGACTATCAGAAAAGAAAATGGTGTATATGTTGTAGAAGGAACAGTTGTAGAGAAGGTTGCAAGAAACATAGTTTTAAATGACCATGACTCATTCAGATATTTTCAAAATTTCTTAAACAAACTTGGAGTATTTGACAAACTGAGGGAAATGGGAATCAAGGATGGCGACATTGTGAGGATACTTGATGTTGAGTTTGAGTATTATGAATAAGTTTTAGATTTATCATAAAATTGGATATAGACAAAACAGCAAAAATGGGTTAAAATAATTGACAAGCAAAAAGAAACTATAAAAAGGTTTGGAGGTTATCTTTTCTAAATGGAGTGCATCAATTGTGGGAACTGCAAGATGGGTAATACCACATACTTTTGTTTTAAGGAAAACGGGTTTGTGGTAGATGTGTCAAAACAGAAGGTTGTTGAAAAAGTAAGAAGCGGTTGGAAAAAGGGGGATCCAGAATACGAGAAACAGCGGCGTAGGTCTCGAAAAGAAGTAGAGGTAATAAAAAATGCCGGCAGAAAGGGTTTTGCCTTTCTGCCGTTTTAGTTTATAAATAGCGAAAAAGAAATATTTTATCAAAAATTAAATTTAAAAAGAGGTGAAAAATATCTTGCTAACATCCAAACAAAGAGCAAAACTTAGGGGTATGGCAAATACAATGGATGCAATTATTCGAATTGGCAAGGAAGGGATTACAGAAAGAGTACTCAGGCAAAATAGATGAAGCACTCACTGCAAGAGAGCTTATAAAAATTGCGCTTGAGAAAAACTGCGAGATAGAACCAAGAGAAGCGATAACTTATATATGCGAAAAACTAAATGCAGAGCCTGTGCAGGTAATAGGAAGAAAGATTGTGATTTATAGAATGTCTGAAGAAAATCCAAGAATTCAGATTTAAAAAGTAGAGTATTGACCGATATATTTTTAAATGGTATAATCTAAACAACAAAATTGAATATCAGAAAATTACTTCTTATCAAGAGTGGCGGAGGGACTGGCCCAATGAAGCCCGGCAACCGGAAAAAGGAAAGCTTCAATCCTTTTTCTTGGTGCCAATTCCAGCAGGTATTTTTTTTTTAAAATACCTGGCAGATAAGAAGTAAGAAGATTTTGAAAAAAGTCTTCTTGTAGCTTATCTGCAGGAAGACTATTTTTTTATCTTTTTTGAAAACCAAGATATTATAAAATTAACGAAAGGGGAAAAGAGAAGATGGAAGAAAGAAAATATGGTTTTGATACTCTTCAACTTCATGCAGGGCAGTTTGTTGACAAAGAGACAAAATCAAGAGCTGTTCCAATTTACCAGACAACCTCTTACATCTTCGAGACACCTGAAGAAGCAGCAGACCTGTTTGCGCTCAAAAAAGCGGGAAATATCTATACAAGAATAGGAAACCCCACAACAGATGTATTAGAAAAAAGGATTGCAGCACTGGACGGTGGTGTTGGAGCTGTTGCCACCTCTTCAGGGCAGGCTGCTATCACTTATGCAATTTTGAACATCGCAAAAAGTGGGGATGAGGTTGTTGCAGCATCAACTTTGTACGGCGGGACATACACCCTTTTTGCTCACACTCTTAGAAAACTTGGAATTAGAGTTAAGTTTGTCAATCCTGATTATCCAGAAGAGTTCGAAAAGGCAATCACAGACAAGACAAAGGCTATATTTGTAGAAACTCTTGGAAATCCCAATATAAACATACCTGATTTTGAAGCAATAGCTGAGATTGCTCACAGGCATGGGATTCCATTTATTGTTGACAACACGTTTGCAACACCGTATCTATTTCGTCCTATTGAACATGGAGCAGACATTGTTGTATACTCAATGACAAAATTTTTAGGCGGGCATGGAACATCAATTGCAGGGATTGTTGTTGACTCTGGCAAATTTGAGTGGAACGAAAAATTTCCAGATTTGATTCAGCCAGACCCAAGCTACCATGGACTTGTTTACACAAAAGAGTTTGGGAATGCTGCATACATTGCAAAACTAAGACTTACGCTCTTGCGGGACATTGGTGCTTGCCTATCACCGTTTAATTCGTTCTTGATACTTCTTGGTGTTGAGACGCTCTCTTTGAGAATGCAAAAACATGTTGACAATGCAATGAAACTTGCCAAGTTTCTAAATGACCATCCAAAGGTGGAGTGGGTAAACTATCCAGCTTTAGAAGGTAACGAGTATTATGAGCTTTACAAGAAGTATCTTCCGAAAGGGCCGGGTGCAATCTTTACATTTGGACCAAAAGGTGGATATGAAGCTGCGAAGAAGATTATAAACAATGTAAAGCTCTTTTCACACCTTGCAAATGTTGGTGATGCAAAGTCGCTTATAATTCATCCTGCATCAACAACCCATCAACAGCTAACAGAAGAAGAGCAAAGAGCAGCTGGAGTTTTGCCAGAAATGATTAGACTCTCTGTTGGTATTGAAGATATTGAAGATTTAATATATGATATTGAGAGTGCACTCAATAAAGTGTAAAATAGTTTTTAAGCTGACATTTCAAGTTGCAATGAAAGATTGCTCCAAAAGTCAAGGTTTATTGATACAAAATGGGGCAATCTTTCATTTTAATTAATATTTTTTGGTGGGGGTAAAAAAGTTGGAAAAATTTGAGTTCTGGGAAGAGGGTTACAAAAAATTTGTACGATTTGCTCACAACAAGGATTTTGTATTGGAAAGTGGAAAAACATTTGGACCAATCACAGTCGCATATGAAGTCTATGGAGAAATAAATAAAGAAAAGAATAATATCATCCTTATAACCCATGCATTGACAGGTGACTCTCATGTTGCAAAGCATTCAGAAGACGACCCTAAACCCGGATGGTGGGACAAGTTTGTCGGTCCTGGCAAGATGATTGACACAAATAAATATTTTGTAATATGTTCAAATGTTTTCGGAGGCTGTCAGGGGACAACAGGTCCTTCTTCCATTGATCCTGAGACAGGAAAACCTTATGGTGCTAGGTTTCCTATAATAACCATAAAAGACATGGTAAACGTTCAGAAAAAGCTTTTAGATGCTCTAAATATAGACCATATATTGTGTGTTGTTGGCGGTTCTATGGGTGGTATGCAGGCATTGGAGTGGGCTGTGAGCTACCCAGATTTTATGGACGGGGTTATAAACATTGCATCACCGCTAAACTTAATGCGCAGTCCATTGCTTTCAATGAAGTTATGAGAAGAGCTATAATGGCAGATCCAAACTGGCACGGAGGAGACTACTATGACAAGACAGGACCTTCTCAGGGACTTTCAATTGCCAGAATGCTTGGTATGATAACATACCAGTCTGACAAGCTCATGGACAGAAAGTTTAATCGTCGAATGAAAGACCCTGTTGAGAGCTTTTTTGAGTCGTTTAACACCGAGTTTGAAGTTGAAAGTTATTTACATTATCAGGGAATGAAACTTGTTCAGAGGTTTGATGCGAACACGTATCTTTACCACGCGTGCAATGGACCTTTATGATTTGGGCAGGACATATGGCAGCGAAGAGGAAGCTTTAAGACGAATAAAGGCAAAATTCTTATTAATTGCTATAACATCGGATATACTTTTCCCACTGTCTCAGATGAGATATATGAGAGACAAGCTTTTAGAAGCAGGAGTTGACCTTGTCTACAAAGAAATTGAGTCTGATTATGGTCATGATTCTTTTTTAGTAGAAGAAGAAAAGTACAGAGATATTATATCTGAATTTTTAGAATTACTATACAACAAGGAGATGATAAGATGATATTAAATATCTTGGGGGCAAGGGACCTTATCCGGCAAAAGGTGAGCCTACATCAGGATATCTTTTGATGACAAAAGAGGCTAATATATTGATAGAGTGTGGAAGTGGAGTTTTGACAAGGCTTTTGAATTTTATTTCTTTTGATGATATTTCTTTTAT
>Ga0074394_1036_pt1 | contig 17052 bp, 18 predicted proteins | sample YelNatPoosite2B6_FD_65461 | JGI IMG/M metagenome (GOLD analysis project Ga0074394, IMG submission 65461) | Hot spring thermophilic microbial communities from Obsidian Pool, Yellowstone National Park, USA - site 2 B6 (version 4) (version 4) | ecosystem: Environmental > Aquatic > Thermal springs >...
GCCATTTTAGTAAATTTTTCTAACTGGGTTTTGCTAATAATGTTGTTTTCAAAAAAGTACTTTAAAAATATCTTTATAGTTTTCTGGCTTTCTCAGGCGTAAATCAGAAATTAATGTGATTACATATGTCAAAAGTAACTTCTATTGCGAGATGTAAAAATCTTTCCAGCTGAACCATAAACAAATTTATTCATAATATATTCATCTTTCGGAATATTTCTAATTTCTTTTAAAAAGTCAATATACTCTTTGAGTTGGAGATATTTTGGATAATATTACCATCTCTCTTTACCATAAAAAAATCACCTGCTAAAAAAATTCTTTATTTTTTATACTTTCAAGAATCTTCTGATTGTATATTTCAGAATAGTAACTAAAATCAAGATATTCTCTGAGCACACTTGCTTCAAACAAGCTTCTTTCTTCATGGTCTTTTAGAATTATCCCATCCTTGATTATGCTATATTTTAAAAAAATATTAGCATTTTTCAGGTTCACAATATCTACATCTCTTTTAAACAGAGCTTTTCCCTCTTCCATCAAAAGGTCCTCTTAAGATTGCTTCATCAAGCGCAAGTAAATCTTCTTCGAACATAACAGCAATGTCAACGTCACTCATATTGTTAAATGTTCCTTTTGCAAATGAGCCGAACAAATATGCAAATTTATTGCATATTCTTTGGCTTATCTTCTCAACAAAACTCCCTTGCCAGGTTTATAACTTTTTCTTGTTCCATAAACACATCCACACATACTTTTTTCAAACTCTTTCATAAAATTATATCACAAAAAAGAAAAAAGCGCTTTTATTTTTGCTCTTCTTCTTTGAACTTCCTTGGAGAAAATCCTGTGTATTTTTTGAATATCATTGAAAAATATTTATAGCTATTTAAAAGGTAACAAGAAGATTTTCTCCTTATTATATTTCTTAAAAAATGAGATAAAGATTAAAAATAAAGAAAGAAAAACTTGCTGTGAGAAGTATTATAATAAATTCTAAGAGACTTTACAAACACAGGAGGGCAGAAACTGTGAGAATAAATCTTGACGGGAAATGGAAGTTCAGAGAAGTTGGTCAAAATGAGTATTACGAGGCAAGTGTGCCAGGGTGTGTCCAGCTTGATTTGATTAACCTTGGAAAACTTCCGGATCCTTTTTATGCCACAAACGAGGTTTTATTTTACCAGCTGGAAGAGAAAGATTTTGAGTATGTAAAAGAGTTTGTTGTTGATAATATCGATTTTCAGGTCAAAAAGCTTGTGTTTGAAGGATTGATACAGTCGCTGATGTTTATTTGAACGACATTTTACTTGGGCAGACAGATAACATGTTTTTGAAATATGAATTTGATGTGTCAACTACTTTGAGAGAAGGGAAAGAACATTTTAAAAGTAATTCTTTACTCACCAATCAAAAGAAGCAGAAAGACTTAAAAAAATTTACCAATCAAAGTACGAGTATCCGCACAGAAGCTGGATAAGAAAGGCGCAGTATTCGTACGGCTGGGACTGGGGTCCCAAGGAATCTTGCAGATAGGAATCTGGAAGAGCGTTATATTTAGAATCTCACAATGGTCTTGAAATTCAAGATGAGTTTGTAAAAGTGGAAAGTATTTCAGATGAGGTTGGCCATTGTAAGAGTATTTGCAAAGATAAACTGTTTTGAAAAACCATCAGAGGTAGAAATAGAGGTATTTGATGGTAGCTTTTCTATGAAAGTCTTTACCAAAGGTTTATAAATCAAAAGATGGGTATTTTATTGATGAGAAGATTGAGATAGAAAATCCCAAACTTTGGTGGCCAAACGGTATGGGGAGCCTTCTTTGTATGAGTTTAAAATAACTGGCCAAAGAGCTCGAATGAAGCTCAAGAAAAGAAGGTCACAACAGGCCTCAGGACTGTAAGAGTAATAAAAGAAAAAGATGAATATGGCGAAAGTTTTATCTTTGAGATAAATGGTAAGAAGGTTTTTGCAAAAGGGGCAAACTGGATACCAGCTGATTCCATCCTGCCAAGGCTGAAGGAAGAGGATTACAAAGAGTTAATAAAATGGCAAAAGATGCAAACATGAATATGCTCAGAGTCTGGGGCGGCGGAATCTATGAGTATGACTGGTTCTATAGCGAGTGTGACAAAAACGGTATAATGGTGTGGCAGGATTTCATGTTTGCATGTGCCATCTATCCTGATGAGTTTGACTTTTTTGTTGAGAATTTCAAAAAAGAGGCAGAATATCAGATAAAACGCCTGAGGAACCACCCATGTATAGTGCTTTGGTGTGGAAATAACGAAAACAACTGGGGCTTTGTGGACTGGTGGCACATCGGCGACCCAGAATTTTTGGGAAATAGGATATACAAAAAGGTGCTTCCTGAAATTTTAGCAAAACTTGATCCAACAAGACCATATCACATCTCAAGCCCGTATGGTGGGGAGCACCCAAATAGCAGCACTGCTGGCGACAAGCATACATGGGATGTCTGGTCTGGCTGGAAAGACTACATTTACTACAAACACGACAATGCAAGGTTTGTGAGCGAGTTTGGTTTTCAGGCAGCTGCACACCTTGACACAATGAAAAGATATATTCCTCTTAAAGACCAGACAATCTTTTCAAAGACTTTGAGAATGCACGAAAAACAAGAAGAAGGCTTGGAACGGTTAATAAGGTATATGGCAGGTTCAGTTGGTCTTCCAAAAGACTTTGACTTCTTTTGTGTATTTGTCACAGTTTGTTCAAAAAGAGGCTATAAAGCTTGCAGTTGAGCACTATAGGAAAAATAAATTTAAAACAGCAGGAGCTCTTTACTGGCAACTAAATGACTGCTGGCCAGTCATCTCATGGTCGTCAATTGACTATCTAAAAAGAAGAAAAGCGCTTTACTATGAGTCAAAAAGAATATTTGCAAAGTTCTTGCCAGTGGTTGAATATGAGAATGGAAAACTACAGGTTTATGTTGTTAGTGATGAACTTGTGCCAAAACAGGGTCAGCTCAATATTGCTATCTGGAACTTTGATGGACAAAAGTTATATGAGAAAAACCTTGCTATAGAAATTCCTGAAAATGGTGTGGTTGAAGCATTTTCTGAAGAAGTAGAAAACTTAAATATTTTAAAAGGAAGGTTTACTTATATTCCAAAGCAGTTTGAAGCAACTGTTGTAGGGAAAAAAGTTGATGAAAGCCTTTTGGAGAGTATAGTTTTTGTAAGCCTTTTTGTTGATGGAGTTGAATATGAAAACTACTTTGTATTTGAAAAACCAGTAAACCTTGAACTAAAACCGTGTCAGTTTGAGTACGAGATAAAAGATGACTATATTATAATAAAACCCAAAACTCCTACAATTTGCCTTATAGTTGAAGCTGATAAGGATATTGAAGAGAATTTTATCTTTGCAAGACCTGATAAGGAGTACAAAATTCGCTTAAATGGTGCTCAGGTAGGCAGGGTTTATGATTTGATTGAAATGGTGATAAGGTAGACTTAATTACTCCTACACAGAATACTCTTGTAACCCTCTCTGGCATATGACATGTTTTAAATTTGTGCAATGAGAATAATTCAATGCCAGAGAGGGTTTTGTTTTTAATGAAGAAAGAAGGGAAAAATAAAAATTGGTAAAATTGTTGAATGCAAAGCCGAGTAATATTTTGATATAATAAAACTGTTGCAAATGTTTGCACAACAATTTGAATAAGAAGAAAGAGGGATTATATTGAAGAAAGCACATGTTATAGAAGCCATAATTGGGAATACAAAGGTTTTAGGGCAGCTTGATTCAAATGGTATATTGCAAAGGTTTTATTGGCCTGCAGTAGATTATTATCAGCAGCTAAAACTCTTTTTGGCAGCCATTTTTCTTGATGGGCTTGTGTTTTTCGAAAATGAAAGTTTCAAAATAAAAAGTGGATTTGTGGATGACTTTGCGTATTTTTTTGAGTATAAAATTGCAGACAAAACAATTTTTCAGCTTGACTTTGTTGACTTTGAAACAGACAGCTTGGTTCGTCTTTGGGAGACTGACTTTGAAGATTTTTATGTTTTTTTAGAACCTATGATAAATTCCTCAAGTCTTTTTAATGCTGCAAAGGTTGATAAGGAAAATGAAATAATCTATGCGTATTTTAAAGGAACATATATAGGACTTGCATTTGAAGACAAAGTAAAAAGCTTTACAGTAAAACACGGAATTGATGATGCAAACGATAATCAATTAGAAGGATGGCTTGAAGCAACAAACCCGCAAATTGCTGTAAAACTTAAAAACACAGGGAGGATTGTATGTTTTCTTACTTTTGGAAACTCAAAAGATGAAGTCTATCAAAAACTTTCTTATTTAAAGCAAAAGGGGTATGACCAAATTTTTAGGCAAAACAAAACCTTCTGGGAAAAGAAATTCTCAAAAGTAAAGCTCATTTGCACACAAGACCCAAAAGATATGCAGCTTCAGAAAAGAAGTGCATATTTATTTTATGTACTGCAGAACTCCAAAACAGGTGGAATTTTAGCTGCATCTGAGGTTGACGAGAAGTTTTTCCACTGTGGCGGTTATGGTTTTGTGTGGGGAAGAGATGCTGCGTTTATAACAAATGCAATGGATGCAATGGGACTTTCAGCTGAGGTTGAAAAGTTTTTTGGGTTTAAATTTTCTTGTCAGGAAAAAGAAGGATTCTGGGACCAGAGGTATTATACAGATGGAACTTTGGCACCAAGCTGGGGAATTCAAATTGATGAAACAGCATCTGTTGTGTGGGGGTTTTTGAACCACTGCGAAAAACAAAATTCCTTGCATTTGATTGAAGAGTATAGGGGACAGCTCAAAAAAGCACTGCTGTTTTTGACAGCTGCAGTAGACAGCGAAAAAGGGGTTATCTTTAGAAGTTTTGATCTGTGGGAAGAAAGAGAAGGAATTCATCTTTACTCAAATGCAAGCATATATGCAGCGCTGAAAAGAGCCAAAAAATATTTTCCTGAGCTTGAAAGTGAAATTGAAAAGAAGCTAAAGGCAATAAAAAATCAGATGGCAACAAGATTTTACAGTCCTAAACTTTCACGGTATGTAAGGTCAACAGATGTTAGAATTTCACATGAGGAATTTTTAAAACTTCCTGAAGAGAACAGGTACGCAGAAAAGGACGAAAAATATGAGATAACCTATTATTTCAAAAAACAAGATGAGATTGTTGACATTTCAATGCTGGGGGTTTACTATCCGTTTGAAATGATAGATGCGGAGGATAAAGCCTTTAAAGCTACCATTTTGGCTATTGAAAGGGAGTGTCAAAACAAGATTGTGGGTGGCTACAAAAGATATTCCGATGATAAATACATTGGTGGGAATCCATGGATACTGACAACACTCTGGCTTGCGATATACTATAAAAAAACAGGACAGGTAAATGAGGCAGAAAAACTTTTTGAGTGGGCAAAAGAACATAGCCTTTCAAATGGACTTTTTCCAGAACAGGTTGACAGACTTACTGGCAAGCCCGCATGGGTTGTACCTCTTGCATGGTCTCATGCAATGTATGTGTTGTATCTTTATGAATAAATTAGTGATAAAAATAAAGACCAGCTTGTTTGTTTTAAACACAGCTGGTCTTTTAGTTTTATCAAAAATTTAGCAAGAAGACTCCCACCTCTTTAAGGTGGGAGATGAATTGCTAAAAGTATGATACAATATTTTTGGGTGATTTCAGATGTACAAAACACAGAAAAATCATATAAGATGTGACAAACAAACATACAAACTTCTGCGTATGTTATGTCACTTTTCTAAAAACTTGTACAACTATGCTTTGTATCATATAAGGCAACACTATTTTAAAACTCAGGAATATCTGCCATATGAAAGCGTATATCATCTTGTGAAGGAAAACGAAAATTACAGACTTTTGCCTTCTCAGGTTGCCCAGCAAACTCTTATTTCTGTGGACGAAGCTTTTAAATCTTTTTTAAGTCTTTTGAAAGCTAAAAAAGAAGGGAGAATAGATAAAAAAATTTCAATACCGACATACCTGCCAAAGGAAGGGATGTACCAGATTGTTTTTCCTAAAGACCAGTTCAAGGTAGAAGGGAATAAACTGAGACTCAGTCTTGGCAGAAATTTCTACAAGGAATTTGGAGTAAGGTACTTGTATTTTGACCTGCCACAAAACATTAGAGGCAAAAAGATAAAAGAAGTCAGGATAGTGCCAAGGTTTCATGGCAAATGGTTTGAGATTGAGTATGTGTATGAAGAAGAAGAAGAAGAAGAACAGAATTATAATCTTGATAAAAGCAGGTACTTATCAATAGATTTAGGTCTTGACAATTTTGCAGCAGTAGTTGATACCATCGGGACTGCCTTTTTAATAGAAGGCAGGTATATAAAATCAGTCAACCGATGGTATAACAAACAAAAGGCAAGACTCCAGTCGATATATAGCAAGCAAAATATTAAATACGGTAAAAAACTTGCTCGGATTTGTCTTAGAAGACAGCATATAATTGACAACTTTTTGAATCAAGCTGTCAATTATATAATCAAGCATTGTCTGAACAATCAAATAGGTACAGTAGTTATTGGGGAAATGAAAGATATAAAGCAGAAAATAAATCTTGGGGCTGTAAACAATCAAAACTTTGTGAACATACCATATGAAAGGTTCAAGAGAAAGTTAGAAGCAAAGTGTGAATATTATGGTTTAGAGTATGTAGAAGTGGAAGAGAGTTACACTTCGCAGAGATGTAACAGGTGTGGGACAGTCAAGAAAAGTAACAGGAAGCAGAGAGGGCTATACGTGTGCAAAGATTGTGGGTATGTAGTAAATGCAGATATAAATGGAGCGCTAAATATACTTGCGAAGGTAGCTGGCGAGTCTGCAAAGAAGCAGATAGTCAGTAGTGGGTGTGTGAACCACCCTGTGAGAATAAGGGTAGCTTAGCTGCTACCAAACTTCTCACGAAGCCTCCACCTCTTTAGGTGGATGGTAGTTCACTATTACACAGGATTATAAGGTAAATATTTCTCCAATCTCATTTTTGAAGGTTGATATCTAAAGGTTGTTTTTCCAATCATTTCGCCATCAATAAATTTTATTTCAACGTCGTATGTTGCTTCCTCTAGTTGAGAAAAGTCAAGAATGATATGTTCTGCATATTTTATTAAGTAATTATTGTTTTCTTCTCCTGGTGGAATATTAGCTAAGGAGAAATAACATTTTTCAGAATCCTTTTTTATCTCGATAATAATAGGGCATGTATCAACAGGGTTAATTAGTTCAATATATACTACAAACTTTTTATCATTGCCAAAAAGAACATAAGTTTCATGCAATAATTTTAAAAATCCATCTTCAGTTTTGAAGGTTTCCAAACCAATTTTTACTTTTTCTATTTTCAACTCTTCTTTTAATCTTTTTAGTTTTTTAGTAGTTGTAGAAAATATTAATTGTTCATTACACACAATAATAAAAGGTTCATTTTCTTTTAAGAAAGTTGAAATATTGATGAAATCGCTGTTTCTCTTGCATTCAATGACATTGTTTCCTGTTATGATTTTTATTTCTTGAAATGTGTCTAAAGGAAGATAAAGATTCATTAGCATTTACCTCGCACTTTATAATTATTTCAAAAGTCAATATAGTCACCAAGCGTTTTTTGTACTGATTTATTTCAATACCATATTTAGTATTTCAAAAAAAACGATACCAGCGACACATATTGCAATATACAAACCAATACCTTCTAAAGATGGAATGAATATTACAAAGAATATTATTGCCGCAAGTATAAAGAAAACCACTATTTTGCCAAAATTCTTATATTTACAAAATTTAACTTTTTCTAAATGAAAAAAGCGAATAGTAAAAAATGAAAACAAAAATTCAAATATTATTAGCATTACAAGAAGTTTTAGTGAAGATATTATTCTAAGCAGAAGTAGACCAATATTAAACACACAAGAAAAAGTGATAAAAAATACCACAGGTTTTATTAAAATTTTCTTTGAGTAACCATTTGGATTCTGTTCTGCTGACAAATCTAATATACTATCGACTACTATTCCAACCACAATAAAAAGTTGTGCAATTCTATTTTCAATATTACCTTTCGAAATTGATGAGTTTCTATTCAGATAGAATAAAATCAATACTAAAAGTGAAAAAATAATTCCGCTGAGTGCCCAATTCAAAAAATGATATTTAGTTTTATTTGCCATATTCATTCCAACCTCGGACAAATCCTTTTACAAAAGATATACCAGTTGTAAAATATTCTCCATATTCAAATGTTTTAATTATCTCTTTTACAAAAGCACTTGCAGCACTGGACAAACTATCTTGTTCTACTCCTCTTAAACATATATCTATTTTTCATTACATTAAAATAAAAAAATTTATCTCAATGTAAAATTTAATACCTCAAAAAGTATTGTAACAAAAACAAAAATTAATAAATATCTATACATACCTTCTATTTCAGGGAATATTATTCCCAAGAAAATTCCTAACAAAAGAGCAGATAATATAATAATTTTTGCATAATTTTTGTAATTCTTAAATTTAAGAATATATAAGTAATTAGAACGCAGAACAGAATATGTGAAAAAAATTTCAAGCAAGATAAAAGCTCCCAAGTCTTTTATGCTTGGTATTATTTTTAAAACTAAAAGACCAATGTTTAGAGGTAGAAAAAAGAAAACTAAAAATAACAGAAAGTTATTTAATAAAATTCTAAGATGGACTTTGTTAGAATTTTCAATACATTTAGCATCAATTATTGCACCAACTACTATTCCAACTACAATCAACAATTGAATAATTCTGTTTAAAGGATTTTCTTTAAAGTAAGAAGAGTCTTTTAAGTAGTAAACAGCATAAACGAGCAGTATAGAAGTAATGCATCCAGCTACGATCCAACTAAAATAACTTTTTTTATTTTCCATACTCTCTCCAACCTCTAACAAAACCTTCTCCAAATGACCAACCTATTGATATCCATCCGGCAATTCCAGGTGATTTAATTACTCCTTTTGCAAAACCACTTACAGCTCCAGACATGCCAGCTTGTCCTATTCCTCTTAATGTATATCCATTTTTCATTACAGCATTAAATTCTCTGATTTGTTTGTAGCCACTAATACCGCCTTTAATGCCATTTTCCAAACCTGAAGCTATCGCTGTTCTTTCTATATCATTTATGATTTCTTTGACGCCTTCTTTCACACCATTTAAAACTCTTCCGCCAAACTCTTTTAATTCCTGTATAGGACTTTTTCTTACAACATACACCTGCATTCTACATAACCCCTCCTCTAAAGTTGTATTTTAAAAATTAAACCGATATTTTCAATATAGCAAAAGAAAAAAAAAAACAACATCAATAATTACAAAGTTCAAATAAAATGTTTGTGCAAATTGCTTATTTTTTGAAAACTAGTCCCGAGTAAAAATTTATAAACTTAAAGTATTAGCATTTGGAGAAAATAATATTAGACAAAGGAATTAAAATTACAGAAGCATTTTTGTTATAACTTTGCACAAAGTGGTATAAATTATATAAAACCAAAGAAATAAACTGTCAGAAAGGGGATGAATGATTGCGAATACTGCAGCTTACATGGGAATACCCGCCAAGAATAGTTGGTGGCATCTCAAGAGTTGTTAGAAGCATTTCACAAAAGCTATCAGAAAAAGACACTGTTTATGTTGTTACCATTTCAGAAGACTATGAAAGAACAGAAGATTATGGAAACCTCAAAGTATTTAGAGTTCCGGTGTATCCTCTAAATTCCCTTAATTTTATTGACTGGGTTATGATGATGAACATGGCACTTGCTGAAAAGGCTATATATATTGCTCAAAAGGAGGGTAAGTTTGATATAATTCACGCACATGATTGGCTTTGCGCGTTTGCTGCGCGTATAGTAAAGTATGCACTTAGAATACCTTTGATTACCACAATTCATGCAACAGAGCATGGACGAAACGGTGGGATATACACAGATATGCAGAGGTTTATTCACAATGTTGAGTGGTGGCTTACATTTGAGGCGTGGAAGGTAATTGTCAACTCTGAGTATATGAAAAATGAGTGTGAAAGGATATTTAGCTTAACACCTGACAAGTGCATTGTCATTCCCAATGGAATAGACTTTGAAGAGTTTGCGCAAGTGCCATTTGATTGGGATTTTAGAAGAAAGTATGCTTTGGACAGTGAAAAGATAATATTTTTCATTGGAAGACATGTTTATGAAAAAGGGATTCATATCTTGATAGATGCTTTTAGAAAAGTACTTGACAATTTTTATGATGTAAAGCTTGTAATTGCAGGCAACGGTCCAATGACAGGTGAGCTTTACTCCAAGGCACATTTCTTGGGACTTTCACACAAGGTATTATTCACCGGATTTGTTACAGATGACGAAAGAAAAAAGCTTTTCAAAATTGCTGACATTGCAGTGTTTCCCAGTCTTTACGAGCCTTTTGGGATAGTTGCTTTAGAGGCAATGGCATCAGGTTGTGTCCCGGTTGTTTCTGACATTGGCGGGTTTTCTGAGATTGTAAAGCACCTTCACAATGGACTTACTTTTTACTGCGCAAATCCGAACTCACTTGCCGACATGATTTTGCTTCTCTTAAAAGATGACCTTCTTCGTCAAAAACTTTCAAGGCAGGCACAAAGTGATGCAAGAGAAATTTATTCATGGGACAAAATTGTAAAAAGGCTAAAAAGCGTATACGAAATGATTGTCACAGAGGCAAAAAAGATGGAGTGGTTTTCAGCACTTTAGAGGAGAATTTTAAAGTAAAAGGAGGAGGTCTCAAAAAGTTATGAAAGGTGTTATAATGGCAGGCGGGTCTGGAACAAGATTAAGACCCTTGACTGTTTCACTTCCAAAGCCGATGATACCTTTTTTTGGAAGACCTGTGATGGAGTATGCGGTAAAGCTTCTTAAAGCACATGGCATTTTTGAGATTGCAACAACTCTTCAGTACCATCCTGACAAGATAATCAACTATTTTGAGGATGGGCAAAAGTGGGGTGTTCGTATCCAGCACTTTGTCGAGGACAGACCACTTGGCACAGCAGGTTCTGTCAGGAACGCAAAAAAGTTCTTGGATGAGACTTTTGTTGTTTTGAGCGGGGACGGAATTACAAATGCAGACCTTACAAGAGCTATAGAGTTTCACAAACAAAAAAGAAGCAAAGTTACCATTGTTTTAAAAGAGGTTGAAATACCTATAGAGTATGGTATTGTTCTTACAGACGAAGAGGGAAGAATCCAGAGGTTTTTTGAAAAACCTTCCTGGAGTGAAGTATTTTCAAACCTTGCAAACACAGGGATATATATAATTGAGCCAGAAATACTTGACTATATTGAAGATGGAAGACCGTTTGATTTTAGCAAGGATTTATTTCCAAAGCTCTTAAAAGAAAACGTGCCAATGTTTGGTTTTAGAATGGATGGGTACTGGTGCGATATTGGAGATGTAGGAAGCTACATCAAGGCTCACAGGGATGTGTTCAGGCTGGGTGGAATACTTGACCTTGATCTGAAAAGTCCCAGAATTTCAAAGGAATCCAACATTTCACCAAACGCAAAGATAAGCCAAAGTGTGTTTATTGGAAGTGAGTGTGAGATAGAAGACGATGTTGAAATAGGCGAGTTTTGTGTAATTGGTGATGGGGTAAAGATTGCAAAAGGAAGCAAGCTTGAAAGAGCTATTCTGTGGAACGGTAGTTTTATAGGTAAAAACTGTGAATTGAAAGGCTGTGTGATTTGCAGCAGGTCAATCTTAAAAGATTATGTGAGAGTTTCTGAAAAAGCGGTCGTCGGTGAGAAAAACCTTTTAAAAGATTTTGTTGAAGTCAAAGCAGAGGCAAAAATCTGGCCTGAGAAGACAATTGAGTCTGGCACAGTGATAGATGAAAACATCTACTGGGGGACAGAGGTAATAAAGAGCGTATTTTGGGTTCGGGGAATTACAGGTGATTTTAATCAGGAGATAACACCCCAGTTTGCTATAAAACTTGGGAATTCCATCGGTTCTGTCTTTGACAAAAACGCAAGGATTTTAATTGGCGACGACTATACAGAAAAGAGCAGCGTTATTCGAAAAGCTATTGAAACAGGTTGCCAGGTAACAGGTACAAGGCTTTACAGGACAAGAGGAATAATACTTCCAATCTTCAGATATATTGTCAAGGACTATTACGATGCAGGCATCTATGTGCGCTCAAGAGGAAATAGCATAAGGATTGAAATATTTGACCAAAATGGTATGAACATTGACAAGTCATTGGAAAGAAAGATTGAAAATTTGTTTGTCACATGCGATTTTAGAACCTCTTCAAACATCAATTTTGTCAATGAACTTATCTCATCACCGCTTGAGATGTACTTTGCAAGGCTTGAAGAGACGTTCGAAAGTTCCAAGTTCAAAGGGTTAAAAGTTTGCATAGTTTCAGAAGACAAATCTATAATTTCGCTTTTTGATAAGATTTCTGAGCGATATGGCTTAAAGACTACCTTGATAAGTGGCGGTTCAAAGCAGTGTATAGAGAATCTGAAAAATATGTGTGTGCAGAATGAGTATGACGCAGGGTTTTTGATTGACCGCCAGGGAGAACACTTTATCATGATGCTGGGAGACTGCACAGTGTACGGTGAAAAGCTCAAGATGCTGCTTGCGTGGCTTGAGATGAAAAAGTTCAAAAATGACCATATGATTTTGCCAGAGTTCTTCAAAGCATTTATAAACGATGTGGACAGGCTTTTGGATGTGCCAGTAAAATACACTGGGAATGAGATAAGAGACTATATGAAAGCAGTCTTAGAACAAGGGATTAATTATTTCTTCTACTACGATGCTGTGTCTTCGATAGTGCTCATCTTAGAGAGACTTTCTGAGGTAAAAGATTTGATAGATAAAGTGAAGAAATTAGAGGAAGTTCATGTATGAAAAAATTTAAAATTGAAAGGAAAGGGACTTTAAACCCCCCTTTCCTTTTATTTTATTTTGCAGAGCAAGGAGGTTGGAAAGATTGAACAAGCTACCAAGGTACAAAGGTTTTAACCTTCTGGGACTTTTTGTCCCTGGCAGAATCTTAGGATTTTTTGAGGATGACTTTAAATGGATGAGCGAATGGGGGTTTAACTTTGCGCGAATCCCCATGAACTACAGAAACTGATATATTGAGGGCAGCGCAGATATAAAAGAAGAGATTTTGCAGATGATTGACAAGGTAATTGAGTGGGGAGAAAAGTACAAAATCCATACATGTCTTAACATTCACGGTGCACCGGGCTACTGTGTTAACGAAAAAACAAAACAGGGATACAATCTCTGGAAAGATAAAGAACCTCTTGAACTTTTTGTATCTTACTGGCAGACATTTGCAAAACGGTACAAGGGTATATCATCGAAAATTTTAAGCTTTAATCTTTTAAATGAACCGAGAGCTTTTTCAGACTATGAAATGACAAAAGAGGATTTTATACGTGTTATGACATATACAACACAGAAAATAAGAGAGATTGACAAGGAACGACTTATTATAGTAGATGGTGTTGATTATGGTAATGAACCGGTTATGGAACTTACAAATCTTGGTGTTGCGCAAAGCTGCAGAGTATATATCCCATTTGAAATAAGCCACTGGGGGGCAGAGTGGGTTGAGGGTAGCCAAAATTTTAAAAAACCTTCATGGCCACTTGTGCGCGAAAATGGTGAGGTTGTAGACAAGGCATATTTAAAAAGACATTACGAGAAGTGGGCAAGGCTTATGTCGTTTGGAGTTGGAGTTATCTGCGGCGAGGGAGGGGCATATAAGTACACCCCTCATGAAGTTGTTATAAGTTGGCTTTCAGATGTTCTTGAAATTTTAAAAGAGTTTGACATTGGCATTGCACTTTGGAATTTGAGAGGTCCATTCGGAATAATCGATTCAGGAAGAGAAGATGTGGAATATGAAGATTTTTATGGCCACAAGCTTGACAGAAAACTTTTAGAGCTTTTGCAAAGATTTTGATTCTAAATAACCATGGTTTTTAGTTTCGCTTCAAAAAAGGGACGCTTTTTTGTATTCTGGTAAAAGCACCTAAAATCTATATAGAAATTTTCGCACCTTGGTGTATGGAAGGTTTTTCACTGCAGCGTTATAATAAAAATTATAATATAACTTTACCAAGGCATATAAGCTGCAAATAAAAGAGGAGAAGAGCTAATTTGAACTCAAACATAAAACTTTACATAAGATGGGTGCTTGTATTTTTGTGGATGGCAGTAATTTTTTATTTTTCTTCCCAGGAAGGGGTAATCTCTCATCAAAAAAGTTTTTCGGTGGCAGCTTTGTGTGAGAGGATAGTTGAATTTTTTGCAGGAAAAGATATAATCACAGATGCAAACAGAAAAAGTTTTGAATTTTGTGTAAGAAAACTTGCACACGTCACAGAGTACTTTGTGCTTTGCATGCTATTTTACAGAGCTTTTCTTGCAGGAGGAAATGGCCATAAAAAATCTGCTGCAAAGAGCTTTATATTTTCTTTTCTTTATGCTGCAACAGATGAAATTCACCAGATATTTGTTGCAGGAAGAGGTCCAAGCCCGGTTGATGTTGGGGTTGATACAATTGGAATGTTCTTATATCTGTTCCAGAGGATGCTCAAAGAAAAGATTAAAAAAGGGCTGAGTGATATATAATATCCCAAAAAACTTCCCAGCCCTTTTTACCACTTGTTTTTGAAGACAACCCACATAAGAAAACTTCCTAAGGAAAATATCAGTATTGCAAAAGCTGCCTTTGTCTTATTAATCTGTTCTTGCATTTTATATCCTCTTTTTACTATTTGCACTTGCAGAGCATGTATATCAGTATCACCACCGTGAACTTTACAACTTCTATTAAATATTCCTTTTACCAGAACAATGTCGCCCTTTACGAGATACTTACCCAAATACTTTATTTTTTTCGCATCTTCGTATTTCATAAACACACCAATTGCGTTCTGACCGTCATGGATGTTTACCCATGCATATTTTCCTCTTTTCATTACCTCACCAATTGCTTCGCCTTGAAACTCCACAATTTTACCGTCATATTTGAAACTGTTATTGAGCAAGGTTATGCTGTCTACAGGTTTTGCAAATGCATAGTAGAACAAACATATCAGATTTACAAAAATCAATATTGTCAGTAACAATATTTTCCTTAGTATCATCTTTTTTATCCTTCCTTTGCTTCTTTGAATAGGAATGCAAAAAGTGCGATTACAGACATGAACTCAAGCCTTCCCACCCACATCATAAAGATGTAGATTATTTTAAGGGCATCTGGCATGGAAGGCTGGGTAATTCCAGTTGAAAGTCCAACGTTGCCAAGTGCTGAGGCAGATTCAAACATTGCAGCCTTCAAAGGATAACCAAAAAACGTGCCTACCAGTGTCCCGAAAGCAAATGTTGCAATATACAAAAGTGTTATAATAGAAACATTTCGAACGTGCCTGTCCTGCAATGTGACCTCTTTTAGGTGATGAAACTTTTCCACGACAACCGCTGAGTCAGGCTTTATCATCTTTTTTATGTCATTTACAAGAGCATTTGCAAGGATTGCAATTCTGAGCGCTTTTATACCACCTGCTGTTGAGCACACAGACCCACCAGCTAACATTGCAATAACCAAAAGGATTATCGCTGCATCTGACCATTCATAGAAAAATTGCTGTGGGTAAATGGTTGCAAACCCTGTGCCTGTGTGAGCAGAAATAAAATGGTAAAAAGTTTTTCTAAATGAAATTTCGCTACTTGAATAAACACCTCTCAAAGCAAATGCACCAAGAAGGCTAAGGATGGTGATTGTTGTAAAAAGGCTTTTTATTTCAGCATTTTTAATACCTTCTCTGTAATTTCCAGTGAGGATAAAATAGTGAAGAGCAAAGTTTATTGTTCCTAAAATCATAATGGTCATAGATATAATCTCATATGAAAGACTATGGAAATACATTGCATTTTGAGACTGTGGAGCAAACCCTGCTGTGTCCCAGCCACCAAGAAACATCCACAGCCCTCTGAAAAATGCCATGTCCAAAGGAAGACCTATTAAAACTCCATTTATTGTCAAAGCCAAAGTCCCCAAAACAAGGTATAAAAGGCTCACAGACCAGATTATCCTTGCTGTGTGCATAACGTTTGGGAATATCTGCTCATCTCTTGCCTCGCCCATGTACACCTTTAAAAGTCCACGCATACCCGAGGCAAGAAAGCTCAAGGTCATAAGTACCATGCCCTGTCCGCCGATATAACATATTAAATGCCTCCACATATTAAGTCCCATTGGTGCATGGTCCAAGTCCTGAATGAGAACGAGACCTGTTGTTGTGTATCCGCTCATGACTTCAAAGAACGCATCTAAGTATGAAGCAAAATGGCCCGAAAGATAAGGTGGCACAGCTGAAATTAGTGCGCTAAGTGCCCAGGTTAAAGCCACCATGCTCATTCCAGCGCCCCACGAAAACCTTTCTTCTTTTGTGTCCCTTCCGATAAAGATAAATATAAAACTTACAATAAAAAATAGTCCAATACCTATCATAAGATTAAATAACATGTTCCACTCACGGTATAAAAGCGATGTTATAGCGGCAACTATTTCTACCATACCAATTGCACTTAAAGTTTTTCCTGTCATGTAAAGAACATGTCTGAGCTCTATATGACCTTCTTTGAATTTGGTTTTATACATCTTGTTCAGCCCTCTCTGTAGTCTTTTTTATTATTTACCACTCAAGATGTAGGGCAGTAAAGTAACAATAGCGCCTGCTACAATAAAGCTCAAGGCAAGTCCAACTTCTACTACTACACCAATGAAAATGGTTCTAAAACTTTTTTCTTTTTTCTTCAGCATCTGAAACATCACCTTCTATTTATTTTGAGGTTATAAGCCTCTTGAATTCTCTTTTGTCTTTTTCGCTCACAATGACAAGCAAGGTGTCACCCGGCAAAATTATGCTGTCTCCAGACGGCACAAATGTCTCGTTTTCTCTCATGATAGCACCTATTATACTCTCTTT
>Ga0074394_1037_pt1 | contig 16933 bp, 19 predicted proteins | sample YelNatPoosite2B6_FD_65461 | JGI IMG/M metagenome (GOLD analysis project Ga0074394, IMG submission 65461) | Hot spring thermophilic microbial communities from Obsidian Pool, Yellowstone National Park, USA - site 2 B6 (version 4) (version 4) | ecosystem: Environmental > Aquatic > Thermal springs >...
TATATTCATTGCTTTTTAGATGGACGAGATGTTCCACCTTCGAGCGCAAAATTTACATTGAAGAACTTGAACAGAAGATAAAAGAAGTTGGTTGTGGTAAGATTGCAACAGTGATGGGCAGATACTATGCAATGGACAGAGACAAAAGGTGGGAAAGAGTAGAAAAGGCTTACAATGCGATGGTTTTTGGTGAAGGAGAGTATGCAAACTCTGCATTGGAAGCTGTTGAGAAGTCATATGAAAAAGGTAATACCGATGAGTTTGTAATTCCAACTGTCGTGCTTGAGAATGGCAAACCAACTGCAACCATAAATGAACACGACAGCATAATATTCTTCAACTTTAGACCTGATAGAGCACGACAAATCACAAGAGCATTTTGTGATGTTGAGTTTTGACGGGTTTGAAAGGAAAAAGGGATATTTTGAAGTGTTCTTTGTATGCATGACCCAGTATGATGTGACAATAAAGAACTGTTATGTTGCATTCAAACCAGAGAACTTAACAAACACTTTGGGAGAATACCTCAGCAAGTTAGGGTTAAAACAACTTCGAATTGCTGAGACAGAAAAGTACGCTCATGTTACCTTCTTCTTCAACGGCGGTGTAGAAGTACCAAATGTCGGAGAAGACAGGGTTTTGGTACCATCACCGAAGGTTGCAACATATGACCTAAAACCTGAGATGAGCGCATATGAGGTAACAGAAGCTTTGCTTGAGAGGATAGAAAAGGATGAATATGATGTAATAATTTGCAACTATGCAAATGGTGACATGGTAGGGCACACAGGCATTTTAGAGGCTGCTATAAAGGCTGTTGAAGCTGTTGACAAGTGCATAGGAAAAGTTGTGGAGAAAGTGTTGCAAAAGGGCGGCGTTGCAATAATAACTGCTGACCACGGCAACTGCGAACAGATGATTGATTATGAGACAGGTGAGCCTCATACAGCTCATACAACAAATAAGGTGCCTTTGTATCTTGTTGGGTGTGGCAATGTTAAATTAAGAGATGACGGAATTTTAGCAGACATTGCTCCGACAATCTTAGACATCTTAGGATTAGAAAAGCCTTCAGAGATGAAAGGAAGTTCGCTTATTATTAAATAAAATTATTATAGATACTGTTAAAAATCGTTTAAAGGGAGGAATAAATAATGAAGGTTGATCTTTCGATTACAGCTGTAAAGGCAAGAGAAATTCTTGATTCAAGAGGGAATCCAACTGTTGAGGTAGAGGTTGTTGTAAATGACGAGTTTATTGGTAGAGCTGCTGTTCCATCAGGAGCGTCAACAGGTATATTTGAGGCTGTTGAGCTAAGAGATGGTGATAAGAAAAGATATATGGGCAAAGGTGTTCTCAAGGCAGTTGAAAATGTGAATGAGGTTATTGCACCAGAGATTATTGGAATGAACGCTCTTAACCAGGTTGAGATTGATAAACTTATGATTGAGCTTGACGGAACAGAGAACAAGAGCAAGCTTGGTGCAAACGCAATTTTGGGTGTATCATTAGCAGTTGCAAAGGCAGCAGCAAATGCACTTGGCCTTCCACTGTATCAATACATTGGTGGTGTCAATGCAAAATGCTTGCCTGTTCCAATGATGAATATCTTAAACGGTGGTAAACATGCTGACAACTCGGTTGATTTGCAGGAGTTTATGATCATGCCTGTTGGTGCAAAATCTTTTAGCGAAGCTCTCAGGATGTGTTCTGAGACATTTCATCATTTGAGAAATGTCCTCAAAGCAAGAGGATATAACACAACAGTTGGTGATGAGGGTGGATTTGCACCAAACTTGAAGTCTAACGAAGAACCATTGGAAGTGATTGTTGAAGCAATCGAAAAAGCTGGTTATGTACCTGGTAAGGACATTGCAATTGTGCTTGACCCTGCAACATCAGAACTCTACAACGAGGAGGACGGAAAGTATCATTTTGAAAGAGAAGGTAAAGTTAGAACAAAAGAAGAAATGGTAGAGTTCTGGGTAAAGCTTGTTGAAAAATATCCTATTGTTTCTATTGAAGACGGTGTTGCAGAAGAGGACTGGGAAGGCTGGAAGATGCTCACTGAAGCACTTGGTAACAAAATTCAGCTTGTGGGTGATGATTTGTTTGTTACAAATACAAAGAGGCTTGCAAAGGGAATTGAACTTGGTGTTGCAAATTCTATTTTGATTAAGCTAAATCAAATTGGAACACTCACTGAAACATTAGAAGCTATTGAAATGGCAAACAGGGCAGGTTACACTGCGGTTGTATCCCACAGATCAGGTGAGACAGAAGATACAACAATTGCTGACCTTGTTGTTGCAGTAAATGCTGGTCAGATAAAGACAGGTGCACCGTCAAGAACAGACAGAGTAGCAAAATACAATCAGCTCTTGAGAATTGAAGAAGAGCTTGGCAGCATTGCCATTTATCCTGGAATGAACGCATTCTTTAACTTGAAGAAAAAATAACTCCACAAAAGTCCAAAGATAAGTTTTTGGATTCACAATGGAATAAAGAGAGAGGGAAAGTGTTGAACTTTCCCTCTTTTCATTTTATAATATATTCAAATAGATTTTACTGTGAATTTTGTTTGAATCTTTTAGAAATCTTGTTGAAGTAAATTTTAAGGAGGTTTGGAAAGATGAAAAGATTTATGGATGAGGATTTTCTCTTGAGTAATCAGACTGCTAAAGTACTGTACGAAAAATATGCAAAGGATATGCCAATCATTGACTTTCACTGTCATTTAAATCCAAAAGAAATTTATGAAAACAAGAAGTTTAAAAATATCACGGAGGTTTGGCTTGGAGGAGACCAATAGAGAAAGAAAATTCTTTGCCAAAGACAATTCTGTATTCTTTAAATCCAAAAGATAGCTATGTTCTCGCAACAATCATGGGGTCTTTCCAGGGCGGTGGGATTCCTGGGAAGATGCAACTTGGTGCAGCTTGGTGGTTCAATGATAGTAAAGACGGAAACCTTCAACAGATGAAAGACCTTGCAAATCTTGGGCTTTTAAGTAGATTTGTTGGAATGGTAACAGATTCTCGAAGCTTTTTGTCATATGCAAGGCATGAGTATTTTAGAAGACTTCTTTGCAATTTGATTGGCGAGTGGGTAGAAAACGGTGAATATCCTTATGATTTGGAGACGCTTGGCAGAATAGTTCAGGGTGTGTGTTACTATAATGCAAAAGAGTATTTTGGGTTTTAAAATAAGAAAAGATTATGGCAAAATGGGTGGGCTAAACAACCACCCTTATTTTTTTAATTCTGGTTCATATAAAATTAAGTTTGGACTAAAATCCTACGATAGTAACAACTCTGCCTTATTCTAAACCTGAGAAAATTAGAGCAATTTTAAGCTATTTTAAGAAAAACATAATTTTAGCTCAAAAATTGGCGAAATATCGTCTAAAAAAAAAAAAACGAGATTGACAGTATGAAAATATATAAGATAAAATTTGCATAGAAATTCCAAGAAGAAGTTTACAGAAAAAATAGTTCAAGTACTAAATAGCCTAAATAAGAGAATAGAGAAGCAAACATACCAAAAATCAAGTGGGATGAAAAGATGAAAAGGAGATACTATTGTGTAAAGCAGCATGATATAACAGATTGTGCGGCAGCGAGCATAGCCACAATTTGTTTGCAATATGGAAAAGAAGTGTCAATAGCCAAAATAAGAGAGATAGCAGGGACAGACAGATTTGGCACAACAGCATATGGAGTTGTAAAGGCTGCAAAGGAGCTTGGATTTGAAGCAAAAGCAGTCAGAGCAGAAACAAAAGAGGCAATATTTGAAAAAATACCACTTCCGTGTATAGCGCATGTGCTGGTAGATGGCAAGCTATTTCATTATGTTGTGATACATGAGATAAGAAAAGAAAGTATAGTGATAGCAGACCCAGCAAAAGGGATTGTGAAGCTAAAGCCTGAAGAATTTTTTAAAATATGGACAGGCATTTTGATACTGCTTGTGCCAAATGAGAGGTTTAAAAAAGGTAAGCAGGAGGGAGTTTTAAAGAAGTTTTTCAAGTTATTGGCTCCACAGAAGAGTTTGCTATTGAATATTTTTGCAGTGTCTATTGTATATACCTTGCTAGGGATAGCGGCAGCATTTTATTACAAGTTTTTGATGGATGATGTAATACCAAATCTTTTGAAGAATACACTTCATGTTATAGCAGCAGGTACAATACTGATTACGGTATTTAAGGTGATATTAGGAGCCTTCAGGGTAAGACTTTTAATACATTTGAGTCAGAGATTGGATATTAAACTGATGCTGGGGTATTATGAACATGTGATTAAGCTTCCGATGAGTTTTTTTGGTAGCAGGAAGATAGGAGAGATAATTTCGAGGTTTATGGACGCGTCAAAGATAAGGGATGCGGTATCAGGTGCAACGCTGACGCTAATGATAGACAGCATAATGGCATTGGCAGGCGCAAGTATTTTATACTTGCAAAATTCAACGCTGTTTTTTATAGCGTTTGTGATGGTTTTGCTGTATGCGGCAGTAGTGTTTGGATTTAACAGGGTATTGAGGGAAGCGAACAGGCAGGAGATGGAAGACAATGCAATTTTGACGTCATATTTGGTAGAGTCACTGAATGGGATAGAGGTAGTAAAGGCATTTAATATAGAAGAGGATGTGAGTTTTAAGACAGAGAGCAAGTTTGTAAAGCTATTAAAAGATGTGTTTAAGGTAGCGAATTTAAACAATTTGCAAAGTAATATAAGTGCCGCAATAGCAGGGATAGGTGTTATAGTGATACTGTGGGCAGGAGCAAACAATGTAATAAATGGGCAGATGAGCATAGGAGAGCTGTTTACGTTCAATGCACTGCTTGCATACTTTGTAGACCCGATAAAGAACTTGATAGGATTGCAGCCGATGTTGCAGACGGCGATAGTTGCAGCCGAAAGGCTTAGAGAGATTTTGGAACTTGAGAGTGAGTTTAAAGAGGACGAAGATAAGAAGTTAGCTCCAAGTTTGAAAGGTGATATAGAGATAGAAGGTTTGAACTTTAGATACGGTACAAGACAACTTGTGCTGAGGGATATAAATCTTAAGATAAGAAGTGGAGAGAAGATAGCGATAGTAGGAGAGAGTGGTTCAGGGAAGACCACATTGGCAAAGCTGCTTTTAGGATTTTATGATTATGAGAGTGGAGAGATAAGGATAAATGGTTATAACATAAAAGATATAAACAAAAGGCATTTGAGGGAGAAGATAGCATATATATCTCAAGACATCTTTTTGTTCAGTGGTACGATATTCGAGAATTTGGTATTGGGTAATAGGAATATAAAAATGGAAGATGTGATTGAAATAAGCAGATTAACCACACTGGATGAGTTTGTATCAAAACTTCCTTTGAGATATAATACCATGATAGAAGAGAATGGAGCGAATTTGTCAGGCGGGCAGAAGCAGCTAATAGCAATAACCAGGGCACTTTTAAAAAGGCCTGAGATAGTGATAATGGATGAAGCGACCAGTAACCTTGATTCTGTAACCGAGCAGGCGATAGGGAAGGTTATAGAGAAGGTATGTGAGGGGATAACAACCATAATAATAGCGCACAGGCTATCGACAATATTAAAGTGTGACAGGGTTGTGGTAATGCATGAAGGCAGGATAGTAGAGGTGGGAACGCATGAGGAGCTGATGAGAAAGAAAGGATATTATTATAACCTGTGGAGAGAACAGCTTATAGGGCTTGAGCAAAAAGGGCTATGGGATTTGGTTGGGAGTGCAGCTGGAAAATGAGAGAGGTAATATATGATTTTGGTGAACTGAAAGAAAGTAAACTCTTGTATGAATCAGAGATTTCAAAGTATGGACTTTATATTACATACATTTTGCTTGCCTTAGTGATAGGGCTTGTTTTGTGGAGTATTGTAGGAAAAATTGATATAAATGTAAAGGTTCAAGGGATAATAAGACCCTGGGAAGATGAAGCAAAGGTGATAAGTTATGTTGGAGGGAAGGTAAAAGAGGTTTTTGTAAAAGAAGGTGAATATGTAAAGAAAGGTGATGTTTTATTTAAGATAGATGATGAAGAGTATATAAAGAAGAGGGATTTGTTAAGGCAGCAACTTAGCGAATATGAGAAAAAGATTGACGATTTAAAAGAATTGAGAAATAGCATAGAAAAAGGAGAAAGTCTCAAGAATAAAAATACGTACTATTTAAGGTACTTGAGTTATAGTTATGAGATAAAAAAATTGAAAAAAGCTGCAGAAGAAGCAAGAGTGCAAAGAGAATACAGTATAATGGATTTTAAAAAGCAGATAGAGAGTTTAGATGAGAAAATTAAAAATATTGATAAATTTGAAAGCATGTTAAAAGAAATAAAGGAAGTTGTAAACAAAGGCGAGCAAGTTAAGCTAACGAAATACGACATAGGGTATTTAGGATTTATATTGAGTGAAATAGAGGATTACAATCAGCAGGTGAAGACAAAATCGGATGGTAGTGATATGAAGAAGATTTTAATATTGAAAATAGATTCAAAACTTGATGAACTGAGGCAGTCAAAAAGTGAGTTGATTTTGCAAAGACAGAAAATAGAAGGGCAGCTGAGACTACTGGTCATTTCAGGTGATGATATAAAAGGAGATATTGAGAAGTATAAGCTGGAGGTGCTGCAGCAGATTGATAGTGAGATTAGTAGTTTAACTCACGAAATAAAGAACTTGAAAATCAACTTGGAAGAAACTAAGAGGTTGATAGAGAGTTGTAGTATAAGAGCGGAAAAAAATGGTTATGTTGAATACAGTGCTGAATTGTTCAGTGGAGCGGCAATAAGTAGCGGAGCTGAGATTGGCAGGATAGTTGACGGTCAATCAAAAAGATTTAAGGTTATTGGATACATACCAAACACAAAAAGCAGTGGTATAGAAAGAGGGCAAAGGGTAAAGGTGAAATTGGCGGGAACAGATGGGTTGAAAGTAGTAGAAGGGAAGGTTACCAGGGTATCGCGGGATATAAAGGTAGCAAATGAAAATGGGCAAGGATTTTATGAGGTTGAAGTAGAAGTGAGGAATGTAGGAAATGGTATTAATTTGAGTGCAGGGCAAGTATGTGAAATGAGCATAGTCGTTAAGCAAGAGCGATTGATTAAATGGGTATTAGAGAAGTTGGAATTGAGGTTATGAGGTGAGGCAACAACCTCTGTTTGCGGCCGCGGGAGGTTGGGATATAGTAAAAATAAAATCATACAAAGAGGAGGTTCGAGGTGTGATGATGGAGACTGCATTGAAAGGATATTTAGTTTTAAATGAAGATGATGAATTGACCGAAGTAAATGGTGGCGCTTTACCAGCAATAGTTATTTGGGGTTTAGGATTTTTAGCTGGATGTGTAGTTGAGGGAGTAGTTGAAGGGCTTACTGGGAAAAGTATATCTGATTGGATTGCAGAAGGTGTTAGACGGGTAAAAGAACAGTTTGCACACTAAGCATTTGAAAACTTCTAAGGTTATCTATGGAAGGAGGCGTCTCCTTTTTTCTTTTTTTTATTTTGGAGAGGAGGTAAAGGTTGTGGACTTTAAAAAATTTTTCAGGTTGCAATTGTTTAGATATATAAAGAGTAAGTTCCTCTTTCTTATTTTTGTGATATTGTTCTTTTTACAATTTGGTGGCTGGTTCATTACGTATCTTGATACTGATTACAATAGACAGCTTGTTTTTAAAGAAAATAAACTTGTTGAATTGAGAAGCAAATTTGAAAATGCAAAGAAAAGGAATTTAAAAGAAGTTGACATTACATATTATGAAAAAGAAATAAAGAATCTGGAGTCAGAAATTAAAGAATTAGAACTTATCAAAAAATACTTAGGGAAGAAAGAATTTATTCAAACAAAGATTCAAGAACTGAAAAACAATATAAATTTATACAAAAATAACAATGATCTTAAACAAACTAATCAGTTAGCTGTTGAGCTGTTGTATTATGAAAGGTTATTAAAAGAAAAGATTTACAAACCCAAAAATTTTATTGCTATTGAAAATGTTTGGATATCAAATACTATGGGTTTTAGGTGGATGGATGTATTTTTTGGTTTTATTATAATAGCATTATGTATTGCGACATTATTTGGTGATGATTTGAAGAAAGGATATATCAAAATGTTGTTTCCGAATTATAGAATTAAAAGAGAAAAGCTATATATTTACAATATTATATGCGAAGTAATCATATTTTTACTGATATTTACTATAAGTGTAATAGTTTTTTCTGCTTTAATTTATGTATTGTTTAAAAGAAAATTTGATATTAAAATGCCGTATTTTACTATTTACGGGTTACAAACATGGGGAAATAGTGTAATTGTAAGCCCAGAAAAAACAACGTTTGATTCATGTTTGATAGGTTTTTTGAAATTGTTTGTGGTATATAGCTTAATAACAGTTATGTTAATAACTTTGTATAAAATGCTGTATACCATATTAGCAAATGACTATTTTGTATTAGGCGTAGTGATTTTTTTAAAAATGGTAAATTCTATATTACCTAAATTAGGCATAGAAAGAAAGTATCTATTAATAAACCCACTAACATATACAGATGGTTGGGGAATTGTTACAAAGTCTCTTTCTTTGGATTATAATGTTTTAATTGGGAATAGCTTAATTTATATAATGATTATCGTATGTTATACGTTAGTTTTTATAATAATTGGGTTGATAATATTTAGAAAAAAGAACTTTTATTAAGTTGTGGAACAAATAAAAGTTTTTGAAGGGAGAAGTATATAGAATATGAAGGTGTACTTTCTGTATTATTTGATAATACTAATTGCATTACTACTTGCCAAACCTGCATACGAATTAGGGAAAATTATTGGTAAAATGATTAGGGAAAAAGTTGATCAAAAAGGAGAGGGTAGAATTAATGAAAATAATAGAAGTAGATAATGTCACTGTTAAAACAAGAGAAAAGATAATTTTAGACAGAATTTCTTTTACAATTGAAGAAGGTGAAGTAGTAGGACTGATAGGTCCAAACGGTGCAGGAAAATCAACAACATTAAAGGTTTTATTTGGTCTTGTTATTCCGTCAAATGGGTGGGTAAAAATAAATGGATTTGATGTTTTAAAAAATCCTGAAAAGGCATTAAAAGATGTAGAAGGTATTATAGAAAATCCAACATTTTTCCCAAATCAAACAGGATTCGATAACTTAGATTTATTTGGTATATCGAATGGCACAACAAGAAACGAAATTCAAAAAACAGCACAGTTTTGGGATTTTAATGAAAAAATATTGAAGAGGAAAGTAAAGAAATATTCTTCTGGTATGTTGCAAAAATTAGCATTAACAAAAGTTTTTAGTTCTAATCCTAAATTGGTGATACTTGACGAGCCGACTAATGCACTTGACCCAACCTCCAAAATTAAATTTGCGCAAAAAGTGAAGGAAATTAATGAAGTTCAGAAAACCACATTTTTAATATCATCACATTTATTAGATGAAGTTGAGGAAATATGCAACAAATTCATTTTTATAAAAGAAGGTAGGATAATATTAGGAATAGGTGAAAATGAGCTTATTGATAATAATGTTTATATTCTAACGTTAGACAGAGCATTTGAAAAAGATAAAATAAGTGCATCTACAATTTTCAAATTTTTAATTGAAAGCAAAGAAAATCAATTAAAATTTAAAATTGATTCTCAGGAAGATTTGAATTTTATTATTAAGGAATTAATTGAAAAAGGATATATAATTAAAGAAGTAAAACAAAGCAAAAAAAATCTAAGAGAAATTTATAGAGAACTTTATTGAGATTTCAATGTGAAAATGATATCAATAAGCTTTTTAATAATGAGCTTAGGTTGTTGAATAAAAGAGATAACCATATTAGCAAGAATACAGTAATGGGTAAAAAAATCCCCCTTGTGATATAATTTTAATTTGTAAAGACCAAACCAACACACAAGGGGGAATAAAGAAATGTCTAAAATTATTAAAGCACAAAATGAAAAATTTTTAAAGCTCCTTTGCATAATAAAAAAGATTGCAGAAACTACAGTCCAAAGAAGGAAAAACAGTAAAAGAGGCAGACCAAGGAAATTTAGTTTGTTTCAAATAATAGCTTGTTTAGTTTACAAGGTCAAAAGAGGAATAGCAAGTTTTAGGGAATTAGAATACAGAATAAATCAAGATACAGAGTTCAAAAAGAGCATAGGATTAGAAAAAAGTCCAGATTATTCATACATAGCAAAATTAGCAGCAAAAATAGAAGAGGATTTATTGCAAGCTATCCGAGACGTGTTAATAGCAGAAATTAATCCAGATGTATCCATAACAATAGTAGATTCAACACCTTTGAGAAGTTCAAAGCAAGACAAAGAAGCAAAGATAGGAATACATGTTACTATAGGTTTTTACAAAGGATATAAATTACATCTTTTGTGTACAGGGAAAGAAGAAGTGCTTCCACTTTTCTGGATTTTAACTACAGCAAATAAACATGACTCTACTCAAGAAGAACTTTTGGTAAGAAGCATGGAATTACAATTCGAAGATGAGACTTGTCAAGAATTTTGTGTTTCCAATTTATAACGTAAGTTGTAAAGTTGGATTATGTTGTTAATGCATTTTCTAATGCTGGGAACTCCATTTTTCCATTTTGTACGGCGTAAGTTCTCTCGCTGTAAGTAAATATTAATTTCTAAAACACAGGCAACAGGCAGCTGAAAGTATCCACCTGAATTTACTTCTTGCCTTTTCAATCATGCTATTTACACACAAAGCGGCGTTTGTAGAAAGAGCTTTCTTAATTCCTCAGGGTATTTCATATGGACAGAATAAAACTCTGCTTTTTCTGATATTGCAGCAATAAAATCGAGGATATTTTGAAAGGTATCCATCGCAAAGTTCTTTAAATTTCAGTACAGCTCAATCAAAAAAATCGGAAGAAGAAATTCTAAGTCTGTCTAAACTCTTGTTAAAAGCTGAAAGCTTTATCTTTTGTCATATGTTTTCTGCTATTTCGTTGGAGGTGGACAAAAGCAAGCTAAAGGTCAGCAAGAGGATAAGCAAGTTTGACAGCATCTATAATACCAGGAAAGTCATCGCTTATGACAATTAAAACTTCTTTAAGACCTCTTGTAATTAAATCGTCAAAAACTTTCATCCAATCAGCCTTATTTTCTTTGCCGAAGAAAGTGTAGACATCGAAAATGGAGACTTGTCAAGAATTTTGTGTTTCCAATTTATAACGTAAGTTGTAAAGTTGGATTATGTTATTGATGCATTTTCTAATGCTGGGAACTCCATTTTTCCATTTTGTACGGCGTAAGTTCTCTCGCTGTAAGTAAATATTAATTTCTAAAACACAGGCAACAGGCAGCTGAAAGTATCCACCTGAATTTACTTCTTGCCTTCTCAATCATGCTACTTACACACAAAGCGGCGTTTGTAGAAAGAGCTTTCTTAATTCCTCAGGGTATTTCATATGGACAGAATAAAAGTCTGCTTTTTCTGATATTGCAGCAATAAAATCGAGGATATTTTGAAAGGTATCCATCGCAAAGTTCTTTAAATTTCAGTACAGCTCAATCAAAATCGGAGGAAGAAATTTTAAGTCTGTCTAAACTGTTAATGATAAAATAAAATCATCAGAAATGATATCAAAAATTCCCTACCTGCCACTTAAAAAGAAGCCTTCTGTAGTGTAGAATGGGAAGTATGGAAGAACTACAGAAGGAGAAGATATTAAGAAAATGTTGGGGGTTGCAATGCACACAACAATCTACACTCTTTTCAAACAGGGATACAACAAGAGTCAAATAGCAAGGTTGTTAAACGTGGATAGAAAAACTGTTAGAAAAGTAATCCAAGACATGGAACAGAAAGGAGAAGTTGAGAGAAAATCGAAGAATTCAGTATTGGATGATTACAGAGAATTTATTGAAGCAAAAGTTCACAAAGGACTTTCAGCAAAAAGAATACATCAAGACTTGAAAGTGGAATTTGGTTTTGAAGGAAGCTATTCAAATGTAAGAAGATATGTTCATAATGTTAAACAAAAGATAGCAAATTCAAAGGTGTACATGGTTTTAACAACACTGCCTGCCGAAGAAGCTCAAGTGGATTTTGGATATATAGGCAAGATAAAAATTGATGGTAAATTCAAAAAAGCATGGGTATTTACAATGGTTTTAAGCTATTCAAGATATATGTATGCAGAGATAGTATTCGACCAGACAGTTGAAACATTTATGCAGTGTCATAAGAATGCATTTAAATATTTTGGTGGAGTAGTAGAAGTTGTGAAGATAGACAATTTAAAAGCAGGTGTATTGGATGTTGATTTTTATGAGGCGCAGATACAAAAGGACTATGCAAGTTTTGCAAGCCACTATGGATTTTTACCTCAGCCTTGCAGGGTATATACACCGACTGATAAAGGCAAGGTAGAATCGGCAGTCAAGTATGTTAAGCGAAACTGTTTTGCTGGGGAAGAATTTAAGGATATTGATGAGGGGAGGGAGCATTTAAAAGACTGGCTTGACAACGTTTCGAATGTGAGAGTACATGGCACAACCAAGAAAGTTCCCAAAGAAGTTTTCCTCTCAGAAGAGAAAGAAAAGTTAATAGCTCTTCCTATTGAGGAATACCACATATCAAGAATTTCAATTCACAAAGTAGCTACTAATTGTCATCTCATATACAAAGGGAACTATTATTCAGTGCCATATGAGTATGCAGGGCGTGAAGTAGAGGTAGTTGAGATGGGCAGTTTTTTGAGGGTGTTCTTTGAAGGTAAAGAAATAGCCCTTCATCCACTTGTCAAAAACAATGAGAAGGGCAAATACGTAACCAACAAAGAACACTATCCCTCGTCTAAGAGTATAACAATTGAGGATATATTGTCAAGACAGAGGGGCAAAATGTCAGATATTGGTGATTGGGCACTGGAGTTTTTTGAAGAATTTATTAGGCAGGAAGGATTTAAAAAGTATGATTACAGGAGCATAAGTGGGATAATAGCACTAAAAGAAAGATTTGGAGCTGAGGCAGTGGACAATGCGTGTAAGAGGGCTTTAAAATTTGGAGGGTTGAGCTACAAGGTTGTCAAGAATATATGCGAAAAAGGGATAAGTAATTTGCCTGTATATGAAGATGAGAGTTACATTAATGAGGAAAAAACAGAACTTTACAGGGATATGAGGGAATATGACAAATTGCTTGAGATGGGAGAATTGCAAAGATGAATGATCTTTTGTTGGGGAAGCTAAGGGATTTGAAATTATCTGGGATAATAAAGAGTTTTGATTTGAGGGTAGAGGAAGCTATCAAGAATAATTTTTCGTATCAAGAGTTTTTTGAGATATTGATAAATGATGAAGTGAGTAACAGGAGAATAAACAGTAATCAAAAAAGGACAAGTAAAGCGAGGTTTCCATGGCACAAGACATTAGAGGAATACAATTTTAGTTATCAGCCTTCGATAAATAAGAGGTTTATATACAATTTGGCGACCTGTGAATTTGTCCGCAAGAAAGAGAATGTGGCCTTCATAGGACCGCCAGGGACAGGGAAAACACATCTTGCAATAGCAATAGGACTTAAAGCTGTAGCACTTGGATATAGAGTTTTGTTTACCACAGCAAACGAGATGTTAGAAGAGATGTATATTTCAAGGGCTGATAATTCGTATCAACAAAAGTTAAAAAACTATGTTAATGTGGACCTTTTGATAATAGACGAACTGGGTTTGCGGAAATTTAATCAAAGCAGTGTAGATGATTTTTATGAGATAATATCGAAGAGGTACGAGAGAGGAGCGATAATAATAACTACAAACAAGGTATTTGAAGAGTGGCCGAGGATATTTTATGATCCAGTTTTAGCGACAGCGATTTTAGATAGATTTGTACATCACTGTCATTTTGTAGTTATCAAAGGTGAAAGTTATAGAATGAAGCAAAGAGAGGGTGCTATAAAAGCTTTAACAGATGATTCCAAGAATGAGTCAAATCAGTTAGATAATGATAATTAAATTTTTTTGAAAACAGGTGGGGAAAAAATATTATCAAAAGTGGGGAAAAGGTATTGACAATAACACGATGGGGCTTACCATGAGTGTAGGATTAATTGCCGGTGCATGTATACATGGACTAAATGTATTTGTTGCTGGAACATTATTATATGCAGGAACTTGGTCTTTTTCGTTAGATGTAACTTCAACAATTTTAGGAATTATAAAATAAGTATTCCAAAATAAAAATATAAGCTCCGGAACAGTTTGATTAACATATTTAATTTAGAGTTGGGGGATATTCTTATGCTGATAGTTTTTTTTATATTATATTCTATTTTAGCCCTTTTATTTGCATTAGGAATTGTTAAAAGTAAAAATAGATGGAGTAAAATTGCAATTATAATACCAATATATTTAGAATGTGTGTCTTTACTTGCACTTTATAAACAAAATGTTGGCTTATATGGATTAGGCGGTTTAGTGGTAATTATTGTATTTTTACTAAGAAGATTTAAAATAGTTTGAACTGGTAAGTTTATAATTTTTAAAATCAAGTGTGAAGCTGGGGGTTCTATCTGCCCACCTTCTTTTGGATAGGATTTAGTCTGCCAAACATGTTACTTCAACACCACTTAATCACGAAAAAAACTTATCAAACTTCGCTTTTCTCGAATAATATCATCTTTTGTTATTGTTAAAGTTAATATTGAATTTCACGTAAATATGTGGTACACTGTTTTACGTGGAGGTGAAATAATATGCGTAAATATCAGAATATTACTTTGTCTCTTCCTAAGGAACTTATTCAAAAGGTAAAACATATTGCTGTTGAAAGAAATACATCTATTTCTGCGCTGCTTACAAGCTTGTTAGAAGAACTTGTGAATAGAGAAGAGTCATATCAAAAAGTCTATTTACAACATCTTAAGCTTTTAGAAGAAGGATTTGACCTTGGAACAGGTGGAGCAATCACATGGAGGAGAGAAGATCTATATGAAAGAAAGTAACTATCAGTTTGTTGACACAAATATTTTGGTGTATGCTTATGATAAATCTGCAGGGGAAAAACATGTAGTAGCAAAGCAGATTGTGGAGAAACTTTGGAAAGAAAGAAATGGTGCGCTGAGCACTCAAGTTCTCCAAGAATTTTTTGTTGTTGTTACAAAAAAGGTTAAAAATCCTATAAGTTTTGATACTGCTTTTCAAATCATATCAGACTTAAGTTATGGAAGGTAGCCACAATTGAAGTAGAAGATATTTTAGAAGCTATCAAGTTTTCACAAAGATATAAAATATCTTTTTGGGATGCTTTAATACTTTGTAGCGCTATAAATTTGGGATGTTCGATAGTATGGAGTGAGGATTTAAATTCTGGTCAGTATTTTGGGAAAATAAAAGTAGTAAATCCTTTTTTGTCTTCATCTCTTGACATATAAACATTTGTTTGATATCCTTTATATAGAACATTTTATCGGAGAGAATGAATATTTTATGAGAACGAAAGTTGTTATAAAAATAAGTTTCGTTTTGGCATTGCATTGCTTCTTTTAATGATATTTATTGTAATGGCTTTGATGATTTCGATTGGAGAAGGGAAGGGTATTGATAAAGGAAAGGATATAAACTGGATATTTGTAAAGGTGAAAGAAGGAGATTCGTTGTGGACAATTTCAAAAAATTTTGTTGATGAAAGCGTAGACATTCGCGATTATATCTCTTTTGTACGAAAAGTAAATAAGTTAGAAAATGCAATTCTGTATCCTGGACAAGTGTTAAAATTTGTAGATGTGAAAACATACAAACTTTTGTGCACAGAATAAAAACCCCTTGTCAGGAGTTTAAAGTATCTTGTTTTTCTCCTGAGAGGGGGTTTTTTTCAAATGCTTTTTTGATGTCATCGTCATTTACATGAGTATAAATCTCTGTTGTGGAGATACTTTGATGACCCAAAATAGTCTGAAGAGACCTTATATCAACTTTGCCGTGTCTGTACATAAGTGTTGCTGCTGTATGACGAAGTTTGTGGGCAGAGATCTTTTTCTGATTTATACCTGCCATCTTCACATACTTTTCAACAATGTATTGAACAGTTCTTCTGCTGATTCTTTTCTTCCTTTCACTCAGAAAAAGAGCATCCTTGTCTTTTACACCTTCTGTAGGGCGGACTTTCAAATAATTTTCAATAGCTTCTTTACAGGCTTTGTTTAAGTATATTATTCTTTCTTTATTCCCTTTACCAACAATCCTCAGCATATCATCTTTTATATCTGAAAGGTTTATATTCACAAGCTCTGAAAGACGCAATCCGCAATTTAGAAAAAGAGTAATTATTGCAAAGTCCCTTTCTTTATTTTCACCATCAATTGCAGAAAGTAGCTTTTTGCTCTCATCAAGTGTAAGATACCTTGGATTTCTTTTTCCAAGTTTTGGCGATTCTAAATCTTTTGCAGGGTTATCAGGAATGAGTTTGGCTTTGCTGTAAAGGTATTTAAAAAAGCTTCTAATTGATGCAACTTTTCGGGCTCTTGAATATGGGCTGTTGTTAAAACGTGTAGCAAGGAAAGAAAAATATTCATATAGATTACTAAGAGTTATTGTTTTGAGTTTTTCAATTTCAAAGCTGCTCACATCGATGTTTTCGAGGTCTTCAATCTTTTCGATCTGATGAGAACATTCAAATCTTTTGCTTTTAGATATCTTAAAAAGGTTCTCAAGTCATAATAATATTCTTTAATTGTATTTGGAGATTATTTTTTGATTGTAAGCATATAATTCAGAAAATCCGCAACATAAGGCGGAATATCAGAAAAGTTCATTTTCTCATTCCCTTCATTGCACAAAATTTTTATTTTGTGCAATTATATTTTTTTGAATCTATTATACCTCTCTTCTTTTCACAATGTCAACCTTTTTGCTTTTTCTTTTTCACAACTCT
>Ga0074394_1038_pt1 | contig 16391 bp, 18 predicted proteins | sample YelNatPoosite2B6_FD_65461 | JGI IMG/M metagenome (GOLD analysis project Ga0074394, IMG submission 65461) | Hot spring thermophilic microbial communities from Obsidian Pool, Yellowstone National Park, USA - site 2 B6 (version 4) (version 4) | ecosystem: Environmental > Aquatic > Thermal springs >...
TATGAAAGAGTAAAGGTTATATCAAAGGATAATTTGGAAGAAAATCTTGATAAAATCGAAATGATAGTGTATTTATATCAGTCAATAGAAGAATTTTGAACCCTGCAACCTTTGAACAGATAAAACAGGATGTTTCGCTTGGGCGAAGTAGAATATATTATATAGAAGAAGATGGAAATAATAGTATCTTTCTGCTCGAAACAGGTGCAGAGCTTCCTGATATGGCAATGGTTTTTGAGTGTATGTACAATGCATTGAATATCCGCTCAAGAGGGTATGCAACTATGTGCATGAAAAGACTTTGCACTGATTTGATAAAAGAGGGTAAGTCACTTTGTTTATTCTGCGACAATCCAAAAGCTGCCAGTATATATAGAAAAATTGGTTTTCAGCAGATTGGAACATGGATGACTTTAGGATTGTAAAATACCTTTTCAAAACGAAATTGGACCACCTGTGGATTTACAGGTGGTTTTTATTTTTTTTTGAATTTTTGGTTGTAATTATATAGATTTAGTGATACAATATAGTAAAGTAAAAAAAGAGGGGTGATGTTTAAATGCCAAAAATATTCCGCGCGTTCTTGCAGTTTTAGTTATAAGGTTCTGCTTTACAATTTCTTAATATTTTGGCACAGATGAGAAATAAATTTATTTTTTAATCTTTTTTAAAATTAAGGGTTAAATCTTTGATTATTTACTTTGAAAGTTCAAAATTAAGAAAGAAAAAAGGGAGTGAAATTCGTATGAAAAAATTATTATTTATATCAAAATCAATTAGATTATTTTTATGTTTTTGTTTATCTATATCGTTACTTATAAATGTTATATACGTAAGAGCTCAGGAACAGGACAAATTTTTAGAGGATGAAATTTTACGAGCTTCAGGAATGCCACAAGACGAAATCGATACATTAGATAATGATATAAAGAAATTTGTAGTTGATGTTCAAATGTTCAAAAAAATGTCAAACGAAGAACTGAATAATTTTATAAGTAATATTGCTAAACTTTATTTCAAATCAAAAACGAGTAAAACTTCAAACATTCAAACTGCGTCTGTAGAACAATTTAATTCCATTCAATTAGCATGGCTTGCTGCAGCCCAAATTGCTAGAAATTACGGCTATTCATGTGCAGCTACTCTGGTTGAACATTCTGTAAAAAATATTCCATACTATGAATATGGGTGAGGGTTTATTTATTAATAAAATTAGATTGACATCAGTATATAAAGATTATATTTCTAAATTAAAGTCTGGTAAAATAAAATTAAATGAAAAAAATTCAATAGTATTTGAAAAGGAAGATAACGCCGATTTATTTTATGCATTACACAAAGTATATATTAAATCAGAGAAGGGATTGCTGTCTATTTATACTATAACAATTTCAGATATATTTGACTTTGGATACGATAACTACTATGACGATCTTTTTACTAATATAGTTAATAATTGGGCATGGTTATGTCAGCAAAAACAAGTTTTGCATCCTATTGATGTAACAATTACTTTATCAGAACAGTAGGTGAGCAAACCATGAAAAAATTTGTTATCTTTTCAGTAGTTTTTTTAAGCTTAATCTTAGCTCCCATATTATTTACAATTTTGTCACCTGTGATTTTGTTTTCAAAAGACAATGTAATCAGAGAATTTGAAAAAATTTTAATACAAGACTTCCAAAGAGCACAGTTTCAGAAAAAATATATGACGATTATGGTGGTTTTCACAATGATGGTATGAAACTTTACAAATTTGTTTTTACTGCTGAAGGTAAGAAAAGTTTTGTTTCATACATCCAAAAACAAAAAAGCTGGAAAAACCTCCCTTTAAGTCAAGCTTATCAAGCACTAATATATGGCGGAGAAGTTAAAGATTTTTCTGGCAATATTACAGAATTTGGAGGCTTTGCAAAAGAAGTTGGTCTTCCTAAAATTTCTAAGGGATTTTGGAAAGCAATTGGTGATAGATCTGTTGTCACAGCAAGGTTTATAGATTATGAAAACCTTGATACTAAAACGCTTATTAACCTTAAATCATTTGATTTTTATTTGGCAATTTACGATACAGAAAAAGGAGTGCTTTATATGTTAAAAGTGAATACTTGAAAAAGGAACTTATTTCTGTATTTGAATATATTATTATTAAGTTTTACAAAGTGGTTGTAGGTTTGAGGTCTTAGTGATATAATGTTACTGAAGTAAAAAATAGGAGGTTAAAATTTTGAATAATAAAAATATTGCCTATGTTTTTATTGCCTTAATTTTGGGAATTTCTTTTACAATTTCTTCTTACTTTTTAGCAAATGGACTTATAAATTTCAGGGCAGAAAGAAAGACTATTTCGGTGACAGGTTCTGCAAAAAAACAGCTTCGATCTGACCTTGTCAAGTGGACAGGGATGTACACTGCTGTGGCAAAAGATTTAAAAGAAGCTTACAGACTTCTTGAAGAAAGTCAAAAGAAAGTGAAAACCTATTTCCTTTCAAAAGGTTTATCAGAAAAGGATTTAATATTTTCTTCGATTTCAACTCAAACAATATACGAGATGCTTCCTAATGGAATATATTCAACAAAGGTAGATAGTTACAAACTTTCGCAAAGTATTCAGATTACATCAAAGGATGTAGACAAGATTACAGAGCTTTCTCGAAAGTCAACAGAGCTTATAAACTCTGGTGTTCAGTTTGAGTCTATGCCACCTCAGTATTATTATACAAAGCTTGCAGATTTAAAAATAGAAATGCTTTCCTTAGCTACAGAAGATGCTGTAAGAAGAGCAAAACAGATCGCAAAGAGCACAGGGAGCCAAGTCGAAAGGCTAAAATCTGCGTCAATGGGTGTTTTTCAGATAACTCCGCTTTATTCAACAGAAGTTAGTGACTATGGAATAAATGACACCACATCAATAGATAAAGAGATAACTGCTGTTGTAAACTGCGAATTTATAATAAAATAAAATGCATAAAAAAGTCCCTTCCAGGCTTTTAAAAAAGCTTGGAAGGGTTTTTTTAATATTCAAACTCAATTCCAAATGGTTTTAGAGCTCTTGGCAAAATCCCGTGGACATATGCAATTGTCACACCATAGTTTGTTATTGGCACGTTTTGTTGTTTTGCGAGTTCTATTCTAAATAACATTTCTCTTCGTGTTATCATACACCCGCCACAGTGGATTATAAGCTTGTACTTTGTAAGGTCTTTTGGGTAATTGTAGCCTGATACCCATTCAAAATTTATGTCAAATCCAGCAATTTGACGGAGCCATCTTGGAATTTTAACAGTGCCGATATCGTCAGCTTGCCTGTGATGAGTACATGCTTCTGCAATCAACACAGTGTCTCCCGGTTTTAACTCTTTAATCTTTTTTACACCTTCAACAAACTCCATCAAATCCCCTTTGTATCTTGCAAACAAAATGGAAAAGGATGTAAGTGGAATGTCAGGTGGTGTGTCCGCATCAACCTTTAAAAATGCCTGTGAATCGGTAATTACAATTGCAGGCTTTTTCCCGAGATTTTTAATAGTTTCTTTTAACTCATATTCTTTTGTTACAATTGCAATAGCATCAGAGTCTAAAATATCCCTTATTGTCTGCTGCTGTGGCAAAATCAACCTTCCTTTTGGAGCAGCTTTATCAATTGGAACAACCAAGATGGCAAAATCCCCTGGATTTATCAGGTCTCCTACTATTCGCAAATCTTCACCAACATCCGGAACAAGTTTTGCTAGAGAACTTTTAAGCTCATCTATTCCTTTCAATGTGGCGCAGGACACAGCTAAAAAAGGTATACCAAGACTTTGTTGCAAAAATGAAAGTTTTTCTTTGTAACTTGGGTCTTTGTCGATCTTATTCAAAACACCAATCTTTGGCACTTTTTTTTTCATTGAAAAGATTTATGAGCTGTCTTTCGTAGCTCAAATCTTCAATGTCAGATACTACTAAAATTGCAATGTCTGTCTTGTTCAAAACCTCTAATGTCTTTTCAACCCTGAGCTTGCCAAGCTCACCAACATCGTCAATTCCTGCTGTGTCGATTAAAACAACAGGACCAAGCGGCAAAATCTCCATTGATTTGTAAACAGGGTCGGTTGTAGTGCCTGGTGTCTCTGACACAATTGCAATTGGCTGGTTTGTAATGGCATTGATTAAGCTTGACTTTCCAGCATTTCTCTTGCCAAAGATGGCTATGTGAAGTCTTTCACTTCGCGGTGTTGTGTTCATTTTAAAATCAGTCCTCTCCAGATAAATTTATTCTCTAAACTTTATGAATTCAAAAGGATTTAAAAGCTCTTGTGCTTCTTTTTCCTCCATTATATTAAGCTCTTTGACAACATCAATTACTGGCTTGTTTTCTGAAATTGCCTTTTTTGCAATTTCTGCTGCCTTGTCGTATCCAATCTTGTCAATCAAAGTTGCTGCGATAGCAGGAGTCTTTTTTGCATATTCTAAACATTTTTCTTTGTTTGCCATTATACCATCTATACACTGCTCTCTGAAAATTTTAATACCATTTTTGAGAATTTTAAGACTTTCAAGAAGATTGTTTGCAATCAAAGGTAAAAAAGCATTCAGTTCAAGCTGACCAGCCTGTGCTGCCAAGGTTATTGCAAAGTCGTTTGCCATCACCTGAAAAGCTATTGTGTTTATGAGCTCCGGTATAACAGGATTTACCTTACCCGGCATTATACTTGATCCTGCTTGAACAGCTGGCAGGTTTATTTCGTTTAAGCCTGTGTTTGGACCAGAGGAAAGAAGACGCAGGTCATTTGCAATCTTGCTCAGATTCACCGCCAAAGCTTTCAAAAGGCCCGAGCATTCCACAAAAACATCTGCGTTCTGTGTTGCGTCCATGAGATAGTCTGACCTTGCCAAACCGATTTTTGTAAGATTTCTAAGTATTTCTATCACTTTAAATATGTATTTCAAAGGTGCGTTGACTCCGGTACCAACAGCAGTCGCACCAAGGTTTATAACTCTGAGCCGCTCTTCTACTTTGTAAAGTCTCCATCTGTCGCGTGAGATGGCTTGAGCGTATGCTCCAAACTCTTGACCAAGTGTTACAGGCAGGGCATCCTGTAGCTGTGTTCTTCCTGCCTTTATTATATCCTCAAATTCATGTTCTTTTCTCTGAAGGCTTTTTTGAAGCTCTGCACATTCTTCGGAAAGCTCTCTTACATTCCATATAGTGGCAATTCGCAGTGCTGTAGGGTATACATCATTTGTTGACTGTGACATATTAACATGGTTGATTGGATGAACTATGTCATACTCACCCGGTTTTTTTCCAATGTGAATTAAGGCTACGTTTGCTATAACCTCATTTACATTCATATTTGGAGATGTTCCAGCCCCGCCCTGAAATTTATCTATAATAAACTGGTCTTCATATTTTCCTGCTAAAATCTCATCACATGCAAAGACAATAGCATCTTTAATTTTTTCATCCAAAAGGCCAACTTCAAAGTTTGCAATTGCGCACGCTTTTTTGACCATGACAAGCGCTTTTATTAAATCTTTGTCAACTCTGTTTCCGGAGACGTTAAAATTAGCAAAAGCGCGTTTTGTGTGAATTCCGTAAAGCTCAAGGTCAGAAAGCTCAATACTGCCCAAGAAATCTTTTTCTATTCTTGACATTGCTGTATATCTCTCCTGATTAAATGTATTTTTAAATTGTCCTATATTAATCAACATCAAATATTATATCATATCGATGAAAATTCAGGTGAAAAAGACACGATTTTAAGAGCACTTTCTTTAATTGCGGAATTTTAAAGCTTTGCGAGAGGTTTTTATGTCCAATAAAGGTAACTTTGAATCAGTTCACAACAGTCATTTCAGGTGATTTTTCCCTTTGGATTTATGTTTGTTTTGTTAGTATGTAATTAGAGTGCAAAAAATGTAGTAATTGGTTTAATTTAAAAACAGAAAAAAGTCCAAGGTAAATTTTTATCTTTGACAAGACAAAATAATGCAAGATTGAGTGCAAAATATTGCAAAAAAAAAACAATATTGTAAATTGAAATTTAAAACAGCAGTTATAAATTATAATTAAAGGTTCTTAAATGCAATAGAATTAAAAAACGAGGGTGAAATAAAATGAAAAAGAATAAGGTATATATTGGTTTTGTAATGACCTTTTTGTTGCTTTTCTTTACGACATTTTCAGCTACTGGAGCAAGCTATTCAATCGAACATAATGATGAAATTAATATACTCAGAAGGCAGTATTTAGCCGAGTCATGGCTCAATCTTTATATCAGTTCTCTTATTAAAAATTGTACAAAAGACTCACCTGCGCTGCAATCGTTAAATGAAATAACAAATATAAATGGACCGTATAACATTGAAAAATTCAAGTTGAGCAAAGAGTATGAATATTACAGGGTATTTCATATCCCAACTGAAGTTAAAATAGCTAAAAATGGGCGTCCATATCATATTGTAAGAGATGAGGTAAAAAATAAAATAAAAAATTTGAAGTTTGACTCATGGAGAGATGTTCTTAATACTGAATTTGTAGACAAGGGATGGACAAGAATTGTGTATTATGATAATGTACCTGTTGGACATCTTCTTATCGAGTGGGATAGTAAAATGAACAATTATATAGTAAATACTGGAGTGTTAGGTGATGATTCATTGGGTAATGCAGTAAATAATTTGGAAAAATTTTTGGCACAGCGGGGCATAAAGAGCGATGTAAAAGTTGTCAATATTGAAGAAATGACATTATACGCAGTATCAGGTGATGGAAATTGGTGGTGTGCTGGTGCAAAAGGTTACGAAAATCATATATGGGATTTTGGCATAATAAAAGATGCATTAAATGAAATACCAGTTCAAATTTTAAACGCTATAGAAGAAAGAAGTAGATTGATGAGAGAAGCACCTGAAAAGATAATGATGGGTAGGGAAGACCCATCAAAGACATTATACTTTATTGCTACCAAAAAAGAAAGAACTCAGAATGTCATGATTGCTATATCCTTGCTAATCATGACTGCTATTGTTGTTATATGCTCAAAGTGGAAATTTTCTTACCAGCATCTATTCTACAAACATGTTAGAAATAGACAAAAGTAAAACTATGTTCAAAAAACCCAAACAAATATTTAAAGGGAGCTGTCTGAAAAATATAATAAAGACTGCTCCCTTACTGCTTTTTGTAGGTCTTTTTTAGAACAAATCAATTTCTTTCCACTCTTTTTTCATAAGGCTATGATACCTTTCTTTGAAATATTTTTCATGCTCCTCTTCCCACTTTGCAAGATGTAGAAGCAAACCTTTTACATTGCTATCTTCAACCTTTTCAGCAGCATGTTTGTAAAATGCGGCAAAGTCGCCCTCAATCAGGTATGCAAGCCTTAAAATTGTAAGGTCTGAAAAGTCAGTTTCCAAAATCACTGAGTTATCAACTAATATGTGCGGGTCTACCATTTTGTTCTGGTCATCTACAACCCATGAGATTGAAATTGGTGGTTCTTGACTGTCCAGACTTTTTAGAATATTCTCAAGATACTTATAATGTTCTTGCTCAATTTTTACAAACTCTTCGAAAAGTTTCTTTAGCCCTTCATCTTGAAGATTATTTGCATAAAAAGAATAAAAGTCTTGTGCATTTTTTTCCATCTTCATTCCAAATCTCAGTATGTTCTCAATCTTTTTGCTCATTACAAGGTCTCTCCTTTTATAAAATTTTACTTTCAAAAATATTTATACCCAAATTCGAAAGATTGAAAACTAAAAAAATCATAAAAACGAAAATTGTTTAAATGTAATATCTACAGTGTAGAAAAACAATTTAGAATAGACTGCTGAAAAAATAATAGTTGTTACTAAGTTCTTTCATCGGGATATATTATTAACTCTGCCTTTTTAGTATCCCATTTTTCAATGATTTTATTGAACAATTCAATACCTTTATAATTTTCTTTATTGGTAATATCTAATTTTGAAAAGAGGTCATGATACAAGAGTAATTCATTATAAATATTTTTTTTGGACTTTATTACTATTTTGTTGCTGTTAGGTAGATTAAAATGAGTTCCTCCATCTTTAATATAGTAATTGTAAACATTATTTAAAAATACAAATAAAATTTCAAATGTATTCTCTATTGAACGTATTCTTATAAAATAATCATTGTCTTTATCAATTTCTACAGCAGACAAGATGTGTCTAATAGATTCATAGATAACCTTAGATTTATATTCTAAAAGCAATATGTTTTCCTCAGAAAAACCATCTTTATCGAAATTAGATATTATATAATCTGTTAGTTTAACAGCACTTTGTATTTCTGAAAGTAACTTAACTTTTAAATTCTCCGAAGCCTTTTCAAAAGATATTCTTCTTATTGAATAATTTTTATATAGAAAAGACAAAATTAACACCATTATAATCAGAAAAATTATATGAATATAAATAATTTTTCTTTTCATTCATCTTCCTCCTGGTATTTAAATTTTTGCAAAAGTTTCACAAGCTAATTATTTATTTTTGAATTCTTTTAGAAGGGTATATTATTTTATCTGCCTTTTCAATGCTCCATTTTTCAATAATTTTATTAAATACCTCATTACCATAAATAGGTCCTATTACGTTTGTATCTAATTTTGAAAAAAAATCATGATACAACAGCAATTCATTATAAATGTCTTTTTTAGTTTTTATTATGAATTTAGTATCTTTGTCATTAGGTAAATTAAAAGGTTTTTCTCCATCTTTAATATAATCATAAACTTTACTCAAAAATGTTACAAAATTAGAAAATGTAGAATACATTGAATGTAATTTTGCCTTGTAGTAAGGAACATTATTTGAATCGGTATCTATATACTCCAAAGCAGATATAATAAACGACATGCATTCTGCTTCAGATTTCAAATACAAAATGCGTTCCAGAATAATACTGTTTCTATTAGATATTATATCATCCGGTGCAGAATTCCATGAAATATCTCGTATTTTTAAAAAGGCTTCTGCTTTCAGATTATTCAAAGCCTTATTGAGGTAATTTATTTCTTTTGAGTAATTTTTAAAGAGAATGAAAAAAATTGATGCTATTATAATCAAGAAAACTATATGGTTAAAAATGATTTTTCTCTTCATCCATTCTCCTCCTATTTCAAAATACCTCTATATGCAAGGTAGACATATTGAGCTTCATCTAAAATTTTAAGTTTTGTAGAACTATTTACAATTTACAATAATAGTATCTACATTATTTACCTTTACATTACTTGTGATAATCAATGGTGTTATTCCTGCATTTTTTTGCTCATCACAAAGTCTTTCCTTTTTATAAAATTTTTCTCAAAGATATTTATACCCAAAAGCTTGTATTAGAAACCTTAAAATAAATCATAAAAATAATGACTGCTTATTGTTTCCATAAACATAGCAGCCCTAAGAAGAGTTTAATGTTTAAGATAATTTTAGTTAATATTTTTTTACATAAACTGTTGCAAGCTAAAAGTTCTTTTTAATTTCTTTCAGAAGGGTATACTATTTTGTTTGCCTTTTCAATATCCCAGGTTTTAATAATCTTATTAAATAACTCAGTACCTGTAGAAGACTTTGTTACGTGTAAGTCTAATTTTGAAAAAAGGTCGTGATAAAATAAAAACTCGTTATATATATCTTTTTTAGTTTTTATTAAAAACTTGTTATCATTGTTGTCAAATAAATTAAAAGGCTTGCCTCCATCTTTGATATGTTCAATAACTTTTGTCAAAAATCTATCAAAAAGAGAAAATGTATTGTACATTGAGATTAATTTAGTACCATAATTATCTATCTCAAAAGAATCAATACGTGCAAACATAAGTGCATCTATAGCTAAAAAAACAAATTTTACTTTAAGCTCTAAATACGATATATTTTCCATAGAAAACCCGTCTTTATCAAAATTATCTATTATATACTTTGTACAATATGCGACTTCAGCTATTTCATTAAAAGCCGTAACTTTTATATCATTAAAAGCGTTAATATAACGCATCTTTATTACTGAGTAATTTTTATAGAAAATAGATAAAATCAAAGCGATTATAATCAAGAAAGCTATATGGATATAAATTAATTTTCTCTTCATGCATTTTCACCTCTCTCAATATATCGAAAAAAATAAAAAAATATATGGACGTACTGCATAATTCATGGCTTATGCAGTACGTTCGTATTATATGCTTTAACATTATTGAACATAATAATTGTTTGTAACTGTTTTATTTACAGTTGCTTCTAATACACTATATGTTAACCAAACTGGATGGCGTGAATATATTTCAAAATAAAATCCATTGTGAAATACACGATTTCCTGAAACTCTTGGTTTATCCAAAGGTACACAAACTTCATATTCTAAGAGTAATTGTTGCCCTTCTGTATATAAGTAATCGTTTGAGCCTATAGTAGCCTTATGCCCTCTAACAACTTTTCCATATTGTAGTAGTTGACCGTTTACTGTTATAGGATAGGTAGTAGTACCAGCTGAACTATTTTCTACTTTATACTCAATTGCACTAAAAAAACTAACTGCATTACTAAAAGTATCTCCAAACGGCAACAGTCCAATCAATGAACTCCAAGAAATATTTAATGTTCCAGAACTACAGCTTGCCTGTTTTGTAATTTTAGAAAATATATCGGTATTTCCAGACCCAATTCCTACTTGCATATATAAATTTCTTATTCTTAAATAGGAACTATTATCAAATAATTGAATTGAACCATTATATGCAAGATAAATATATTGAGCTTCGGTTAGGATATTAAACTGTGCAGAGCCTGTGCCTCTTGAAGCTGAAGCAGTAATTGTATTTGGCTTATTACATGTATATCCCCATTTCAATAAAGTTGTAAGTCTATTTCCGCTTCCTACTGGCCATTCCACAGTATTTTTGTAGTAACCGTAATTGTCATTATCATTATATACTTTCTTACCAAGAGTAATAAAGTCACTCACGGGAACACCAGGTACTGGAGATGTTGTTGTGAGACTAACAATTTGAGATTCCTTAAGGCTAACATCTTTGGTTTCTTCAAGCTGGGAAGTATTACTGTTTGCGATAAAAGGCATAAACCAATTTTCAGAAAAACCTACTTTGTCAGCATCGTCAATGTTTGTTTTGCCAATTTCTATACCTGATTTATCAATTTCATCTTTATTATAAGTTTCAGCTGGCTCTTTAGCAAGAGTATATAGCCTTGATAATTTATTTATGTTGGGGAAAACATCTTCAAAGTAGAAAATATCATTTGTTTTTGTGCACAATACTGCTATTTTAGCCACAGTTTTATTTTTAAGTTTTCTATTTACAGGAAGAAGAAGTCCTTCATTGGCGTTATTTTCAATTATAAATGATAATATTTTGTAATCTCCTTCATTGTTAAATAATACTGTTAGAGATCTTGTTTTCTTCAACATCATGTTTTGAGAATAATATATTTTTCCAGTTGCTTGAATTAAATTTTGCATATTTTTATTTTCTATTACAGCTTCTAAAATAAGCTCATCATTTTTTATTTGCATTTTTTTAATTATCAATTTAGAATCCAGTTGATTTTCGGAATCAACTTTAACAAAATTTCCACCTTTATATTGTATTCCTCTTAAAATACCATTATCAACAATCAATTCATTGTTTTCAGCATACGCTTTAATATTAAAGGCACTCGAAATAAGAGAAAAAGATATTATCATCAATACTGCTAGTATTTTAGTAATTATTTTATTTCTAACTATCATAATACTCCTCCTCCTACTCAAGTTAATTATTTATATAACTGCAATTCACAATTTTAACAACAATTCCTTTCTTACATTGTATTTTGATCAGAATCGGATATAAATGCTGTTTCACTTCTGCACCGCATGGCACATACAACAGAATGAACTTAAGAAAGCCGAAGATGCCAAAGAACTTTTCAGCATAGACAATAACCAATTTTTGTATTTTCTGCATAAACTTTTTCGCTGCTATAGAAAGAGTTTTAACTTTAAGTTTTTTCTTCTATATTTCTGTATAACTTAACCTATAAATGCCATAGCAATATAGAATGCTATAAAGTTTTACTTTGTGCTTTTATAGTTTTTAATCTGTTAGAAATCCTTAGTAAATCACCCCTCGACTCTTTGGTATATTTGAAAATAGAATAATAAGAATAAGATTGTTGAATTAGAATGCAAAAGTTTTATATGATGAAATCACCTCTCAAGTTAATTATTTACTTTAATATTAGCAAAAAAAAAACGCAATAGTCAAGTTACACAAAGTTATGAGTCTAATATTGTTAAATAAGAGTATAGAGAAAGCATTCCTGTAATGAACGAAAATGAGCGAAAATGACGAGAAATGAGATTTGAAAAGAAAAGGTACCTCCTGATAAAATATAGAATGTAAGTTGTACAACTTACGACAAAACACAACAAAGGAGGTACCCTCTTTGAAGTATACACAAAATGAGAAGATATTACAAGTGACAGAGAAAACTTTAGTTGTAGGAGTAGACATAGCAAAGGAGATACATGTTGGCAGAGCATTTGATTTTAAGGGGAGTGGAGCTTGGCAAGAGAATAGAGTTTGAGAATAGAAAAGAAGGTATGGGAAAATTTTTGGATTGGGCAAATAAGATAATGAAAGCCCATGGCAAAGAGAACGTGATAGTAGGGATAGAGCCTACAGGGCATTACTGGCTGTGCTTTGAGCAGTACTTAAGAGAGAATGGCATAAAAGTGGTTTTAGTGAATCCTTTTCACGTAAAAAGGAGCAAAGAACTCGATGATAATACACCAACAAAGAGCGATATAAAGGATCCGAAAACAATAGCGATGCTTGTGAAGGATGGAAGATATACAGAGCCAAATATACCCGAGGGTATATATGCTGAGATGAGAGTAGCGATGAACATATATGAAAGGCTACAAAAGCGCTTGAGTGTTTTAAAAAAATCAAATAATCAACTGGCTGGATATCTATTTTCCAGAGTTTTTAGAAGTATTTTCTGATTGGGAAGGCAAGGTAGCGCTACTGACTTTAAAAGAGATGCCATTGCCTTGTGATGTAGTAGAAAAGGGAGTGGAAGGGATTATAGAATGTTGGCGTGACAAAGTAGACAAGCGAGCGATAAGTCGCAAAAGGGCTATGGAATTAGTGGAAGCTGCTAAAAGGAGTATAGGTAAGAAAGAAGGTAGGAAGCTGGCAAGGCAAGAGATGAGATATTTGCTTGAAGAATATGAGCTTTTAAGAAAGCAGCTGGAAGGAATAGAAGATGAAATGGCAAAACTTTTGAAAGATGTTCCGAATGGAGAAAAGCTGCTTGAGATAAAAGGTGTTGGAGTAAAGACAGCAGTTGGTTTTATATCTGAGGTTGGGGATATAATGAGATATGAAGATGCTAAGCAGATACAGAAATTAGCGGGACTGAATATAGTTGAGAATAGTTCTGGCAAGCATAAGGGACAGACGTGTATAAGCAAAAGAGGGCGTGGGAGGCTTCGAAGTAGTTTATTAAGGCTATGATTACAATAGTAGCAAAGAATGAAGAATTTAAGAAGTTGCATATGTATTACACTATGCGGCAGAACAATCCATTGAAGAAGAAGCAATCACTGATAGCGCTTTGCTGTAAAGTTGATAAGGATATTTTACGCGATTTTAAAAAAAAGGGATAAAAATATGATGGGAACAAGATGTTGAGCGATATAAAGAGAGAGGCTTTAGCAACAACAGCGTAAAAGAAATAAAAAAATAAGTTAAGAAATTTTAGTTTAAAGTAGGAGCGAAAGATTAGCAGAATACACATCTTGAGGGGTAAAAGTTTCTTAGCTTTGCGAGAAGAGTTAAGACATGTCGAGTAGCAAAGCGCCCCTTTTATTAGGGATTCAAATCATAGAAAGTATGTTAAGGTTAAGAATAGAAGGGAAGAAGAATTAGATTAAATTAAATGAATTTTTATAGGACGATTGGAAAATGAGAGCGGGTTAGTCGGAGTACAATCACCATAAGGGCGAAGACCCTGCATACGAGCATAACCGACATCCACGCCATGGTAGATGGGACGAGGGAATTGAGGGCAAGGTAAGAAAGACCCTGAGAGACATGAAAGGGTAAACACCATGGTTATTGTGGACGGATACCCGCCGCAATATGGTATAATATCTAAATTAATACAAAAAGCAGGTTGAATCTAATCTTCATGTGGTAGAATAAAGCAATAATAGAAATAACAAGCACTAAATAAATTTTTATAACTACGAAATTTGAAGAAAACGAAAGATATTTTGAGAAAATCAAAGGTATATTGAGAGAGGTAACATTATAATCGTTAGAAGTATGCTGTGCAACTAATATATCATATATGCCATTTGCACTTGTTCTGTCATGAACAATCTGAGAATGATAAGAACATCACGGCCATAAGTAGAACTATAAGCATTTAAATGTTAAACTATATTTTTCCCTAAGTTTTTGCATCTTTTTTAACTCTTTGTTTTCAACAACTTTTAAAGACATAGTTCATTTATTTTCATTTTGTAACTCCTGTAAATTCTCTTTAATATAATCTACCCTTTCAGTATGGTAACCATCATCTAATACATATAAATGATTAGTTTTTGGAATATATACAAAATAAAGAGAAAAGTGCTTTTGTTCCAGTCCTTGTTGCTTTGTAATATCTATAAAACTTATATTCTTCTTTCATTTCTATGAGCATATTCTGAGCTAATTTTTCATTCAAGATTGTACCTCCAATTTCATATACACGTTTTCCTTCAATATCAAAGAAAAGTGGTTTCCAGTCATCAGGGAGTTTGTGTTTACCTAAAGAAAAAAGGTTAGCATACCATATAATAGTTTCAATATTTTCTTTTACTTTACCAGATACATTGTCCGGGTCATTTTGTATTTTACTGTATGTGTTTTCTGGTATTTTATTATCTTTAACATAAACCCAGTTCGATGTTAGCTTTTCTAATTTACGTTTGTCTTTTTTATCGAAAATTAACAAGTCAAAGATTACAAATTCACACTTGGCTATTTTTTTTTCTTCTATTGGCTCAGGAAACTCTGTATCAAATATTTTATACAACCTAATCCACTCCGCACGGTTTTTTACATACTTTGGTGGTTCGTGAGGCACAACATAAATCAAAAATACTGTTGAACCAATAATAAAAATTAAAAACCCTATTATCCATAAAACAATTATTAAACATATTATCAAAAATTTTTTACCTATTCCCCGCATAGTATTACTCCCTTCTTTGTTTATAAAAGAATGTTGACTTTGACTGTTTCTATTTTGATAAAAATTTCGTATGGTTTGACAACCCCCATATGCTGCAAATCTTCTCCAAATTCATTTAACCATTCTCCAAAGCTAATTTTTCCTTTTAATAGATCTGGTATTTGTTCTATTGAACTTTGTTTTTTGGTTTTATTATCAAAGTTATAGGTATCGTGAAGCCATATACTTATAGTATTTTCACTCTCTTTTTTAAAATACAGATTAGCATTGTTTATTGCCAAAAAGAGATCTAAATCTTGCTCCTTAGAAAATGTTACTTTTAAAAATTCTCCATTTTGATCTTTCCCTTTTTCTTCCCCAACTTTCATTGTAGGAAGTAATTTTTCAGCTACTGAAATAACCTTTTCCCTTGCTTTTTTATAAATCTATGTTATTTTTTATTTTTTGAGTCAATTCACTCTTTTCATTTGTAATTTTTTATCAGAAGGCTTATCTTGCAAAGAATGCTCTAAAAAGTTTATTGCATATTTCAACTCATTACCTTTTACTGCTCTTAAAGCTTCTAACCCTGCCTTCAGGTCTTTTCTTATAACATTTATTTCTGTTTTCTTTAAATGTTCTGAAATTTTTTTGTCAATATCTTTTACAGTATTTTCTAATTTTCTAAAAGTAGATGGGATAGTTAAGGCTGAGATTATTTTTTTAGATGTGCTATTTGTTACATTGTTACTCATGGCTTTTATTGAATTTTCTTGTTGTTGAAGTACACAGATTTTACTTTGAGTTTTTTCACAGACTATTTTACCATAGAACTCATTAGCAGAGAACCTTTTTCATAAACATATGCAGGCGAAATTTTAGAGTTGTTTTGTGCTGTGTTTTGATTTGAATGAGAAAAATAGCTTTTTGGAATTTGCTCTTCAGTACTTTTTTGGGCTGACAGGTTTTGAAGGTAAGAGCCATTTTAAAAAAATCAAATTAAAATTGTTAGAAGCAAATTCAATACTTTTCATTTCCCTCATAACCCCTATTTTCATCTATTTTTTGCTTGTTATAAAAGTTTAACCCAGCAAACACTAAAAAGTCAATTGACAATTTTAAATATAAAGTTTGATAATGAACAAAATTTTTTT